>WNGB01002211.1_pt1 | contig 36798 bp, 30 predicted proteins | sample 5400681 | NCBI WGS metagenome assembly WNGB01 (sample SAMN13153367, study PRJNA577476) | soil metagenome | isolation source: 115 cm soil or saprolite under grassland replicate 2 | place: USA:California | collected 2016-06-15 | reverse complement strand
CCACCTTTGCGGTAGTGCGTGAGCTGCAGTTGCTGCTCGCTGGTTGGGCCGGCGCGTGTCCGCTGTGCCTGCGCAGACTCCCACGGTCGACGGCATGGCTGCAGCCAGCAGCCGCACCCACCTAACGGAGTACTGCTAACCGGCCCGTCGCACCATCCGTTTGCAGCGCATTCGTATGAATGCGTGGGAAACGGTTATGGTCTGCGCTGGTGAATCATGGACACAACTGATCAATCCCAAGCGATGGGCCCGCGGATCCTGGCCGACCGGTACGAGGTTGGTCCGCTGCTCGGCGCCGGCGGGATGGCCGAGGTCTACGAGGGCCACGACCGCCTGCTGGCCAGGCGAGTCGCGGTCAAGGTGCTGCTCGCCCAGTACGCCCACGACCCGGCCTTCCTCGCCCGCTTCCGCCGCGAGGCCCAGGCCGCCGCGAGCCTGTCGCACCCCAACATCGTCGCGGTCTACGACACCGGCTCCGAGGGCGACATCTGGTTCATCGTCATGGAGTACATCGCCGGCCGCACCCTCCGCGACGTGATCAAGGCGGAGGGGCCGGCACATCCCGCGCGTGCCGCCGAGATCTGCGCCGACGTGGCGAGCGCGCTGGCTGGCGCGCACGCGCGCGGCGTGATCCACCGGGACGTCAAGCCGGGCAACGTGATGCTGACCGCCGACGGCAAGGTGAAGGTGATGGACTTCGGCATCGCGCGGGCGAGCGCGGTGCCGTCCATCACGCAGACCGCCGCGGTGGTGGGCACCGTCCAGTACATCGCGCCAGAGCAGGCCCAGGGCCTGGAGGCGGATGCCAGGAGCGATCTGTACGCGCTGGGCTGCTGCCTGTACGAGATGCTGACCGGTCAGGTGCCGTTCACCGGGCCGACGCCGGTGGCGATCGCCTACCGCCACGTGCAGGACGACCCGACGCCGCCGCGCGTGCTGAACCCGGACGTGCCGGTGTCGCTGGAGCGGGTGTGCCTCAAGGCGATGGCCAAGCGGCCGGAGGACCGCTACCAGACGGCGCTGGAGATGCGCCAGGACCTGGAGCGGGCAAGGGCGGGCGCGCCGGTCGCCGCCGGCATCCCGCTGGCGAGCCAGCAGACACAGGCGCTCGGCGCCGTGCGCGGCTCGCCCGCGGACGCGCAGACGACCGTCATGGACCGCCGCACCGCCGTCACGCCCAGGAGGGCGGCACGCGCCGGCGGCGACAGTGCCCTGCCGGGCGGCATCGGAGCGCCCACCCAGGACCGCCCGCGGCGCTGGCGGGTCGTGCTGTTCGTGCTGGCTACGGTGGCGCTGGCGGGGATCGTGGCGATGGTGGTGGTCCGTGCCGTGGCGGTGCCGCCGGTGCCGTCGACGACACTGCCACCGATCACGACGCTACCGCCCGAGACCGACCCCACGACCACCGAGGCACCGACCAGCACGGTCTCGTCCACCACCGAGGCGCCGACCACCACGGCGGCGCCGACCACCACGGAGCCCTCGACCTCGAACCCGGCGACGACCCTTTCCGCCTTCGTCACGGTCCCCGGCGTCATCGGCTCGCGTCCCGGCCGGGCGACCGAGATCCTCGAAGGCGCGGGGCTCAAGGTGGCCAGGCAGGACGTCACCGTGAGCGACCGCAGGAGGGTGAACCGGGTGGTCAACCAGGTCCCGAGCGGTGGCCAGCAGGTGCCGCGAAACAGCACGGTGGTGATCTTCGTCGGCGTGACCGGCTGAGCACGACGCTTCCGCCGACCCGCCGGTCATCGGTCCCGTCGGACCCGCCCCGCCCAGTGGACCCCCGACTCGCCCGACCGCCGGGGCCCAACGGACCCCACCGAGGCCCAGCGGACCCGGGCCAGCGGAGCCCGCCGGCGCCCAACGGATCCTGCATGGACCCACCGCCGCGGTCCCGCGCGGCCCGATCAGCGGCTGGCCCGGCCGCCCTTTTGATCGTCGGGGCGCACGGGAAACGGCCGGCCCGCGTTGTGCTCCACCGCCAGGCGCTGCAGCTCGGCGCGGAGCGCGTCCTCGGCCAGATCGCCGAGGGTCACGCGGCTCTCGCGCTCGGACAGGAACGCGGTCGCGTCACGGGCCGCCTCCAGCAGGTCCGCGGGGACGCGCAGGCTGACTCGGGCCTTCGGCTCGGGTGGCCGCGGCTTCAGGTCGTCGAGGGGGTTGAAGGCGCTCAGATGCTTGGAACGCGACCGGCCCCGTCGCCGCAGCCGATCGGAGACGACCTGGAGCCGCGGGCGCGGCGCGAGCGGCCCGGGCAGCAGCTCGTCGAGCGCGTTGAACGCCTGGCCCTGCTGTGCGTCGCCGACCGGCTCCGGCTCACGCTCACGCTCCCTGTCCCGGTCGCCGGCGCGGCCACGAGCCGCCCTGGTTGCGGGCGGGGCCGGCCTCGCAACCGCCTCGAGCCTTCGTTCCGGCGCCGTCGGCCCGGGGAGCAGCTCATCGAGCGCGTTGAACGCGCCCATCCTCCGTGGCCTTGCCATCGGCCGGACTCCTTGCGTCGAACTCGACCGCGGCAGCCCGGTAATCGGCCGCCGCGGAGCTGCCAGGGGCGTAGATGGTGACTGGCTGCTTGTGGCCGGGCGCCTCGGCGACGCGGACGCTCTCGCGGACGAGGGTGTCCATGACGACACCGCCGAACCGCTCCCGCAACGCGTCGACGATCTCGCGGGAAAGGCCGGTGCGGATGTCGACCTGGCAGGCCAGGACCGCCGTGAGCGCCAGGCGCCGGTTGAGCCGCACCCGGATGGTGTCGATGGTCTGCGTGAGCGCCACCAGACCGGCCAGCGGCATGACGCGGGTCTGCACCGGGATGAGCACCTCGGTGGCGGCGGCCAGCGCCGAGTAGGACAGCAGCCCGAGCGCTGGTGGGCAGTCCATCATGATGACGTCCCAGCGGTCCGGCGGCAGCTCCTCGATGGCCTGGAGCAGGATCATCTCGGCTCCGGCCTGGGCCGAGGCGTTGCGCTCGGCCCTGGTCATCCAGGAAGAGGAGGGGACCAGCTCGAGGTTCTCGACCTGCGTGGGCCGAACCGCCTTCTCCAGCGGAGTCCCGCTCTCGAACACGTCGTACAGGGCGCGCGCATCGATCGAGCCGAGCCAGGTGCTCGCGTTCGCCTGCGGGTCCAGGTCGATCACGAGCACGCGGCGGCCGAGCTCTGCCATGGCGGCGCCGAGGTTGACCACTGTCGTCGTCTTGCCAACGCCGCCCTTCTGGTTCGCGACGGCGACTCGTCGCATGGGCACCACCTGTCCGCAGAAGGTTCTGAGCATGGGCAGCCTACAACACTAACCCCACCGGATCGGGGAGGTGGGGGCAAACGGGAGGTTATCCACACCCCACCGGGCGACCTTGTCGCGCGGCTGGCAGGGTGCCGCGTGAGGGTGGGCGCCGTCGGCGGCTGGTGGTCATGCGCGAGGCCGATTCCCGGGAATCGGCGAGGGGGGACCTGGGGTCAGGCGGTGACAACGACCTTGCCGGTGACCTTGCGGTCGTAGAGGTCACGGACCAGCGGGAGGGCTTCGGTCAGGGGGGCCGTGGCGTGGACCGCGACCTTGATGCGACCCTCGCTCAGCAGCTCGGCCAGCATGGCCAGGTCCTTGAGACCCTGCTCCGGCGGCACCGACTGAAAGACCCGGAAGCCGTAGATCGTGATCGCCTTCGGGTAGAACTCCTCGACCCGGAAGGTGGACTCCGCGTCGGCCGAATTGCCGAACACCACCACGCGGCCGGCGAGGGTGGTGGCGCGCAGCAGCGGCGCCAGCATCGGCCCGCCGATGCTGTCCAGCACGACGTCGAACTCGCCTTCGACCGGCGAGCCGTCGCCCGCGTGGATCATGGCCTCGGCGCCCAGCTCGCGCACGGCGGCGGCGCGCTGCTCGCTGGATGCCTGGCCGGTGACGGTCGCCTTGGCGTCGAGGGCGAACTGCACCGCGAGCATGCCGACGCCGCCGGCGGCCCCGGTGATCAGCACCCGGTCGCCGGCGTGCACCCGGGCCAGGCGCACGATGTTCATGGCGGTGAGGCCGGCGACCGGCAGGGTGGACGCGAGCACCGGGTCGGCGGCGCTCGGCAGCGGGGTGGTCCACGCGACCGGGACCGCGGCCAGCTCCGCGAAGGCGCCGCCGCCGGGGGAGAGCGACAGCACCCGCTCTCCGACCTCGAACCCCCTGACGCCGTCGCCGAGCGCCACCACACTGCCCACGACGTCCCAGCCGATCACCATACCTGGTGGCTGCTTGGCGGCGGCGCGGATCTCGCCGCGGTTGATCGATGTGGCCTCCACCCGGACCAGGAGCTGGTCCGGCCCAGGCGACGGCTCGGGCACGTCTGCCAGGGAAAGGGCCGGGCTGGCCGAGGGGTCGGCGACCAGTGCGCGCATGAGCTGGCTCCTTCGGACTGGGCGATCGGACACGGGTTGGTGCTCGGCGGCACGGTCCCGCGAGGCCCGCGAGGGCTGGGGGCGCACCGAGGCCAGGTTGCCGTTCGGTCGCGGCTCGTTCAAGTCGTCGTCCACAACCCCCCCTTGCGGGTCCCGCTCGCGGTCCGGGCCCGATTCCCAGCCACGCGCCTCCGGCCGCCAGGTGCCCTCGCGCCGCCCCTGCAGCACCGGATCGAGCAATGCCTTCACCAGTGCCAGCGCCTCGTCGAAGCCAACGCCTCGCAGATGTGGCAGACCCGCCGACTGCTTGGCATACCCCGCTCTCCAGGCGTCCGCATCCGGCAGGCCGAACTCGTCCGGGATCGGCAGGCGCTGACCGAGCAGCTCGTGGTGGATGGCGACGTAGAGCTCCCGCGCGGCGAGCCGCTGAGTGATCGCGATGGACGCGAGGTCGACGAGATCCCTGTAGCGGGTCGACGGTCGGCCGCCGTGCGTGGTGAGCGTCGCGGCGAGCTTGTCGGCAACGCTGCACGCCAGTGGGAACAGGCGGATGTGCGGCGGCTCCAAGAGGCCCGGCAGCTGCAGCGGGCGCAGCGGCGGGGCGGCATCCGGGGACAGTGGAGGAGGCGGGCCGGTGACGATGTCCACGCCGAACGGTGGGATGAGCGGGCGCTGGCCGATACGGCACAGCACGCTGGTCCGTGCGAGTGGCCGGTTGGCGTCGATGTGCCGTTTCCAGTCGCCGACGCGGAAACGGACGTGATCGCGAAGGTCGATCCCGGCTGCCCGCTCCACCGCCCGCTCGGCCTGCTCGAGACTGTCCACGTCATGCCAGAGGTCGACGTCCAGGCTGTGCCGGGCGCTCGGCAGCCGGGCAAGCAGCCCCGTCGCTCCCTTCAGCACCCACCGCTCTGGCTCGTGGACGAAGAGACGGGCGAGCAGTCGCGCATAGGCGAACCGGCGGAGAAGCTCGTGCACGCTCAATTGGCTGTTCTTGCGGGCAACGTTGCCGGCGTGGGCGAGGACCGCTTGACGCATCGCCTCGGGGGAGGCGTAGGGAACCTGGGGCGGGGCCATTACACCGCGGCCCTGGTGAGCTGCCGCGCGAGCGGTTGGGCGCTGGCGCGCTCCCGCCGCGTGAGGGCGCGCTCGAGCGCGTCGGCGAGCACTCCGGGGAGGTCTCTCCGGTCGATCAGGCCGCTGTGGACCGCGTCACGGAGCGTATCGGCCACATGCCCACCGTCATGGTGATCGGCCACCAGATCAGCGACCGTGCGGACCGGAGTGGTGACCGGAAGGTCCTGGACAATGGCGATGTCCTCGCGCGGGAGGCGAGCGACGCGCAGCTCGACGTCCGGGCGGCGCACGTGACGGCGGCGGGCGGTCCAGAACGCATATGGCTCCGGAAGCAGGTTCCCGATGGCGTGGACCCCTGATGCAGCTGTCGGGCCTCGGACGATCTCCGTCGGAGGATCGATCCGCTCCGTCGCCGCGCGCTCCGGATCGAGGCTGAGCCATGCCGCCCACACTCCGGCCCAGGGCAGATCGTGGGCCCCCCGCATGCGATAGATGCCGTGATCGGCGCGGTCGATCCAGCCGCCCTGGACGAGCCGGCGCAGCATCATGTCGCTCACCAGGGCCAGCCTGGCCTGCGCGCGCGTCACGTAGCCGTGCTGAACGGCGGCGAACTCCTCGAGACGTTGAGCCGCCCGAGCTTGACTGTCATGCGGCGACGATGCGGCCATCGTGATCATGTGCGAAAGCTAACAATCGGGTGTGAGCTTTCGCAACCGACGAAATCGAAGGCACTCGGAAGACCCTCGTAGGTGTCATCCGGCGTCCACGCGCGCGCTGACAGATCGACGACGGTCGGCTTGACAGTACAGGTACCATTCCAAAGCGAGCCACCAACCCCGCAGGAGCCAGAATGCCCTGTCATATGCGCCTCGTACTTATTACCTAGCGCGGACCGTCGAACCGGGTCCGCGCGGAGCCTCCTATGCCAATGGGCAGGAGGTTTTTTGTTTGCCCGGCAACCGGTCGGAGGACCGGACCACCACACAGGGAGTCATCTTGAAGGTCACCGGAGCACAAGCGCTCATCCGCAGCTTGGAGCGATGTGACGTCGACGTCGTGTTCGGGCTTCCCGGGGGCGCGATCCTGCCCGCCTATGACCCGCTGCGCGAATCCACGGTGCGCCACCTTCTGGTCAGGCACGAGCAGGGCGCCGGGCATGCCGCCGAAGGCTACGCGTGGGCCACCGGCAAGGTCGGGGTCTGCATGGCCACCAGCGGCCCAGGTGCGACCAACCTGGTCACCGCCCTCTCCGATGCCTACATGGACTCCGTACCGGTGGTCGCGATTACCGGGCAGGTCCCCAGGCCGGTCATCGGCTCCGACGCGTTCCAGGAGTGCGACACCACCGGGATCACGCTGCCCGTGACCAAGCACAACGAGCTGGTGCTCGAGCCGGAGCGCATTCCCGGAGCGATCGCCGAGGCGTTCCACATCGCCGCCACCGGACGGCCAGGGCCCGTTCTCGTCGACCTTCCCAAGGACGTGCTGCAGGCCTCCGCCGAGTGGTCCTGGCCGGAGACGCTCGACCTGCCCGGCTACCGGCCCACGGTCAAGCCCCACGGCAAGCGCGTGCGCGAGGCGGCCGCGCTGCTGCGCCAGGCCCGCCGCCCGGTGCTGTACGTCGGCGGCGGCGTGATCAAGGCGAACGCCCACGACGCGCTGCGCGCGCTCGCCGAGCTGGCGCAGGCCCCGGTGACCACGACGCTGATGGCTCGCGGCGCCTTCCCCGACACCCACTCGCTGGCGCTCGGCATGCCCGGCATGCACGGCAACTACGCGGCCGTGGCGGCGATGCAGGAGGCTGACCTGATCGTGGCGCTCGCCGCCCGCTTCGACGACCGCGTGACCGGCGACCTGACCAGGTTCGCGCCGAAGGCCAAGATCGTCCACGCCGACATCGATCCGGCGGAGATCGGCAAGAACCGCGCCGCCGACGTGCCGATCGTCGGCGACGTCCGGCTGGTCCTCGAGGAGCTGGTGAGCGCCTACCGGGCGCTGGTGGCCGAGGAGGGCCCGGCCGACACGGCCGCCTGGCTGCGCGGCCTCGACGGCTGGAAGCAGCGCTTCCCCTACCGCTACGACCAGCGCTCCGACGGCCGCCTCAAGCCGCAGTACGTGGTCGACCGGGTGTCGGCGCTGACCGCGGGCAACGCGGTGCTGACCTCGGGCGTCGGCCAGCACCAGATGTACGCCTCGCAGTACTTCCGCTTCTCCAAGCCGCGCTCGTGGATCAACTCCGGGGGCGCCGGCACGATGGGCTTCGCGGTGCCCGCGGCCATGGGCGCCAAGGTGGGCCGCCCCGACGATCTGGTGGTCGCGATCGACGGCGACGGCTCCTTCCAGATGACCGCACAGGAGCTGGCCACCTGCACGATCGAGCACATCCCGATCAAGGTCCTGATCCTGAACAACGGCCACCTCGGCATGGTGCGGCAATGGCAGGAGCTGTTCTACGACGAGCGCTACTCCGAGGTGAACCTGGGCTTCGACTGGCCCGACTACGTCAAGCTCGCCGAGGCCTACGGCGGGGTGGGGCTGCGCTGTGACCGCGCCGAGGACGTCGACGCCACGCTCGAGAAGGCCTTCGGCGTCCAGGACGTGCCGGTCGTGGTCGACTTCCGGGTCGACCAGCACGAGGGCGTGTTCCCCATGGTGCCGGCCGGCCGGCCCAACGACGAGATCATCCTCGGCCCCGAGTTCTCGCCAGAGGAGCAGGCCGCGGCGACCCGCCGGGAGGTGCGCGCATGAGCACCCACACGCTGTCAGTCCTGGTCGAGAACAGGCCGGGCGTGCTCGCCCGCATCTCCGGCCTGTTCAGCCGCCGCGGCTTCAACATCGACTCCCTGGCGGTCGGCCCCACCGAGGACGAGACGATCAGCCGCATGACGATCGTGGTCGACTGCGCCGACAAGCCGCTCGAGCAGGTCGTCAAGCAGCTCAACAAGCTCGTGAACGTGCTCAAGATCGTCGAGCTGGAGCCGGCTCGCTCGGTCGAGCGCGAGTTGGTCCTCGTCAAGGTGCGCGCGGACGGGACCGGTCGCCAGCAGGTGGTCGAGCTGGCCGAGCTGTTCCGCGCGCGGGTGATCGACGTCGCCCCCGAGTCGCTCACGCTCGAGGCGACGGGCAATCCGGGAAAGATCGAGGCGATGCTCGAGATGCTGGCGCCCCACGGCATCCGCGAGCTGGTCCGCACCGGCCGGGTCGGGCTCGCTCGGGGCAGCAAGGGCATCAGCGACAGGCCGATACGCCTGCAACGGTCGGCATAGGGAAACTGAAACGGGAGGGTCACGACGAACATGGCCACGGTCTATTACGACGACGACGCCGATCTGGGCCTGGTCCAATCACGCAAGATCGCCGTCCTCGGCTACGGCTCCCAGGGGCACGCCCACGCGCTGTGCCTGCGGGACTCGGGCTGCGAGGTGCGGGTCGGGCTCCAGGAGGGCTCGAGCAGCCGCGCGAAGGCCGAGGCGGCTGGCCTCGAGGTGCTCAGCCCGGCCGAGGCGTGCGCCTGGGCCGACCTCATCATGGTGCTGGTGCCCGACACGGTGCAGCGGCACCTGTACGCCGACGTCATCGCCCCGAACCTGAAAGCGGGGGACGCGCTGTTCTTCGCGCACGGCTTCAACGTCCACTTCGGCTACGTCAACGTCCCCGAGCGCATGGACGTCGCCATGGTCGCGCCCAAGGGCCCCGGCCACCTGGTCCGCCGCCAGTTCGAGGAGGGGCAAGGCACCCCGTGCCTGGTCGCCGTGGCGCAGGACGCCAGCGGCAAGGCGTGGGACCTCGCCAGGGCCTACGCGCGCGCGATCGGCGGCACCAGGGCCGGCGCGCTGGTCACCACCTTCCAGGAGGAGACCGAGACCGACCTGTTCGGCGAGCAGACGGTGCTGTGCGGCGGCGTCACGGCCCTCATCCAGGGCGGCTTCGAGACGCTGGTCAAGGCCGGCTATCAGCCCGAGGTCGCCTACTTCGAGTGCCTCCACGAGCTGAAGATGATCGTCGACATGATCTACGAGGGCGGCCTGGGCTGGATGCGCTACTCGGTGTCGGACACCGCCGAGTACGGCGACTACAGCCGCGGTCCGCGGGTCATCGGCGAGGCCAGCCGCGCCGAGATGGAGAAGATTCTCGAGGAGGTGCGCTCCGGGGCGTTCGCGCGCGAGTGGGTGGCCGAGGACGACGCCGGGCGGCCCAACTTCAACCGCATGCGCGCCGCGGGCCGCGACCACCAGATCGAGCAGGTCGGCCGGCCTCTGCGCGCGATGATGTCGTGGCTGCGCCGCCCAGAGAGCGAGTAGCGGCAATCCATGGCACGCATACTGATCGCTGAGCCGCTGGCCGAGGCCGGCATCGAGCTGCTGCGCCGCCAGCACCAGGTCGACGCGCGCGCCGACATGAGCCGCGAGGAGCTGCTGGCGGCCGTCGCCGACGCCGACGCTCTGGTGGTGCGCTCGTCCACCCAGGTCGACGCCGAGGTCCTCGAGGCGGGACGCAACCTGAAGGTGGTCGGCCGCGCCGGGATCGGCCTGGACAACGTGGACCTGGCCACCGCCACCCGCCTCGGGATCATGGTGGTCAACGCGCCGCAGTCCAACGTGATCTCGGCCGCCGAGCACACCATCGCGCTGATCCTCACGCAGGCCCGCAACATCTCGCGGGCCGACGCCGCCCTGCGCGAGGGGCGCTGGCAGCGCTCGCGGTTCCAGGGCACGGAGCTGTACGGCAAGACGCTCGGCGTGATCGGCCTCGGGCGCGTCGGGACGCTGGTGGCGCAGCGGATGCTGGCCTTCGGGATGCGCCTGCTCGCCTACGACCCCTACGTCAGCCGCGAGCGCGCGGCGCAGCTCGGCGTCCAGCTGGGCAGCCTCGCCGACGTGCTGGCCGCCTCCGACGTGGTCACGATCCACCTGCCGAAGACGACCGACACCATCGGCCTGATCGGCGAGCGGGAGCTGGCGGCGATGAAGCCGGGCGCGCGCCTGGTCAACACCGCGCGCGGCGGGCTCGTGGACGAGATGGCCCTGGCCAAGGCCGTCGAGTCCGGCCACCTGGCCGGCGCCGCCCTGGACGTGTTCACCGAGGAGCCCACCACCTCGAGCCCGCTGTTCGAGCAGGACAGCGTGGTGGTGACGCCGCACCTGGGCGCCTCCACCGCCGAGGCGCAGGACAAGGCCGGCGTGACCATCGCCGACCAGCTCCTGCTGGCGCTCGCCGGTCAGTTCGTGCCCAACGCGGTGAACGTGGACGCCGGGCCGGTGCCCGACGCCCTGCGGCCATTCCTGCCGCTGGTCGAGAAGCTCGGCCGGCTGTACTGCGTGCTCGCCAGCGGCGGGCCCAGCGGCCGCGCGGCTCCCGTCGGCGGCGGCCGGCTCAACCTGGAGCTCGTCGGCGGCCTGGCCGAGCACGACACCCGCGTGCTCACCCTGGCCGCCCTGAAGGGCCTGTTCACTCCGGTGGTCAGCGAGCCGGTGACGTTCGTGAACGCGCCGCTGCTCGCCTCCGAGCGGGGCATCGAGGTGGTCGAGACCAAGACCCGCTCCAGCAAGGACTGGGTGAACCTGGTCACCATGTCCGGCGAGGGCGCCCGCGGCCCGGTCAGCGTGGCCGGCACCACGGTGGGCGCCCGCGACGCCGAGCGGCTGGTCGAGATCAACCGCATCCCGGTTGACCTGGCTCCCGCCGACTACATGGCGTTCCTGTTCTACGAGGACAGGCCGGGCGTGATCGGCAAGGTCGGGACGATCCTCGGCCAGGCCGGCGTGAACATCGCCAGCATGCAGGTGGGCCGGCGCCGCCAGGGGGGCGAGGCCCTGATGGCGCTGACCGTCGACAGCGTCATCCCGCCGGGTGTGCTCGACCGGGTCATGGCCGAGGTCGGCGCGCACGACGGCTCCTTCCTGCAGTTGCACGATCCGGAACGCCGGCCGCCGGGCCGGCAGCGGGGGGCGGGCGCGTGATCCACCAGACCACCGCTCCGCCGAGCTTCCTCGCCCTTCGTCGCCGTGGGGCGGCTCACGCCGGCCGCCTCACGGCGAGATGGCGCCACGGCGCGAAGGAGCACGAAGCGACGTGACCAGAGGAGGACGGCGGTGTCCGACCGCATCATCATCTTCGACACGACCCTGAGGGACGGCGAGCAGGCCCCTGGCATCAACCTGAATGCCAAGGCCAAGCTGGAGATCGCCGAGCAGCTCGCCCGCCTCGGCGTGGACGTGATCGAGGCCGGTTTCCCAGTCGCCAGCCAGGGCGATTTCGAGGCCGTGCGGGCGATCGCCCGCACGGTGGAGGGCCCGACCATCGCCGGGCTGGCCCGCGCGAACGTCGCCGACGTCGACCGCTGCTTCGAGGCGGTCCGCGACGCCGGCGTCCCGCGCATCCACGTGTTCCTGTCCACCAGCCCCAGCCACATGGAGCACATGCTGCGCATGAGCCCGGAGCAGGTGGTCGAGGCCACCGGGAGCGCGGTCGCGCGGGCCCGGGAGCACTGCGACGACGTCGAGTACAGCCCCCAGGACGCCACCCGCACACCCATGGAGTTCCTGCTCGAGGTGCTCCAGGCCGCCGTGCGGGCCGGCGCCACCACGCTGAACATCCCGGACACCGTCGGCTACGCCATGCCCTGGGGCTTCGCCGGGATGATCCGGCGGATCCGCGCGGAGGTCGCCGGCGACTACATCCTCTCCTCCCACTGCCACAACGACCTCGGGCTGGCCACGGCCAACTCGCTGGCGGCGGTCGGCGCGGGCGTGCGGCAGATCGAGGTCTGCGTCAACGGCATCGGCGAGCGGGCCGGCAACGCCTCGCTCGAGGAGGTCGTGATGGGCCTGCGCACCCGCCGCGACCAGTTCGACGGCCTGGCGAGCAGGGTCAACACCGAGGAGATCGTGCGCACGTCGCGGCTGGTGTCGCGGCTCACCGGCTACCCGGTGCAGTACAACAAGGCCGTGGTGGGCAAGAACGCCTTCGCCCACGAGTCCGGCATCCACCAGCACGGGGTGCTCTCGGACCGCTCCACCTACGAGATCATCGACGCCCGCGAGGTCGGCGGCGAGGCCGCCCAGATCGTGCTCGGCAAGCACTCCGGCCGGCACGCCGTGGCCGACGCGCTCAAGAAGCTGGGCTTCGAGCTGGACCGCGGTGACCTGGACAAGGCCTTCGCTCGCTTCAAGGACCTGGCCGACAAGAAGCCCCGGATCACCGAGGCCGACCTCGAGGTGATCGTCACCGACGAGGTGCTCGCCGACGACGACGCCTACACCCTGGTCGGCATCCAGACCGCCGGCGGCACCATGCTGTCGCCGACCGCCACCGTGCGGGTCGGCCACGACGGCGGGGTCATCGAGGAGTCGGCCATCGGCGACGGCATGGTGGACGCGGCCTGCGCCGCGATCGCCAAGGCGGTCGGCGTGGACGCCGCGCTGGTCGAGTTCAACGTGTCCGCCGTGACCGGCGGCACCGACGCGCTCGGCGAGGCGACCGTCCAGGTCGAGGCCAAGAGCGGCCCGGCGGCGGGGATGCGAGTAGCCGGGCGCGCCGTCGCCACCGACATCGTGGAGGCGTCGGCGCGCGCCTACCTGCAAGCGGTGAACAAGCTCTCCCGCGCCAGAACGCGCGTGGCGCAGGGCATGTGAGGATCGTGAGGAGCAACACCCCATGACTGGAAGACCAGCCAGCACGCGACCGAAGCAGCATCGTCCCGAGGCGCACGCCGCCATGGCAAGGGTGTTCGGCGTGAACGTCGAGCCGGGCGACGGCCCTTCCTGGGAGTCGACCGCGCCAGAGCCGGCCACGGAGGACTCCGAGCGGCGCGCCGCCCTCGGCCGCGTCTTCGGGACCGAGGCGTGATGGGCGAGCGACGCCACGCCGTCGCCTGCCTGCCTGGTGACGGCATCGGGCCAGAGGTGATCGCTGAGGCCCGCGGGGCGGTCGACGCCGCCGGCGAGCGCTTCGGCTTCGCGATCGACTGGACCGACTACGACCTCGGCGCCGACCGCTACCTGCGCACCGGCGAGGTGCTCCCCGAGACCGTGCTCAAGGAGCTCGGCGAGGTGGACGCCATCCTGCTCGGCGCGGTCGGGCGGCCGGACGTCCCGCCCGGCGTGCTCGAGCGCGGCCTGCTGCTGCGCCTCCGCTTCGAGCTGGACCTGTACGTGAACCTGCGGCCGGTCAAGCTCTATCCCGGGGTCGTCTCGGTGCTGGCCGGCAAGGGCCCGCGGGACATTGACCTCGAGGTCGTGCGAGAGAACACCGAGGGACCCTACGTCGGCGCCGGCGGGGCCGCCCACCGCGGCGGCTCCGCCGAGGTCGCCACCGAGACCTCGCTCAACACCCGCCACGGGGTGGAGCGCTGCGTGCGCTACGCGGCCGCCCGGGCCGCCACCCGCCGGGACGGGCGCCTCACGCTGGTCCACAAGACCAACGTGCTCGTCCACTCCGGCGAACTGTGGTCGCGTGTGGCCCGCCAGGTCGCCGAGGAGACCGGCGTCACGCTGGACTATTGCCACGTGGACGCCGCATGCCTGTACCTGGTCAACGACCCCGGGCGCTTCGACGTGATCGTCACCGACAACCTCTTCGGCGACATCCTGACCGACCTCGGCGCGGCCATCGCCGGTGGCCTCGGCACCGCGGCGAGCGCGAACCTCAACCCGGGGGCCACCGGACCGTCGCTGTTCGAGCCGGTCCACGGCTCGGCCCCGGACATCGCCGGCACCGGCAGGGCCAACCCCGTCGCCGCGCTGCTCTCGGCCGGCCTGATGCTCGACCATCTCGGCGAGCGCGAGGCCGCGGCCGCGCTGGAGCGGGCCGTCATAGCGGTTCTGCCCGGCGCTGCGCGATACTCGACGAAAGAGACCGGGGAGAAGGTCGCCGTCGCGGTGGCCATCCAGGCGAGCGCGTAGGAGGTCAGGAACCGTGCCGATCGAAGCGACCCGCAAGATCTGGATGGACGGCGAGTACGTCGACTGGGACAAGGCGACCATCCACGTCCTCACACCGTCCCTGCACTACGGCTGGGGGGTGTTCGAGGGCATCCGCGCCTACGACACCCCTGCTGGCCCGGCCGTGTTCCGGCTCACCGACCACATGAAGCGGCTCTACCGCAGCGCGAAGATCTACCACATGGAGCCGCCCATCTCGCTCGAAGGCGCCATCAAGGTCACCAAGGACCTGGTCGCCATGAACGAGGTGCGCCAGTGCTACATCAGGCCGATCGTGCACCTGGCCTACGGCGAGATCGGGCTGAACCCCCTCAATTCCAAGGTCAGCATGGCGATCGCCTGCTGGCCGTGGGGCGCCTACCTCGGCGAGGAATCCTTCGAGCGGGGGGTTCGGGCCAAGCTCAGCTCCTGGCGCCGGCTCGACCCCAACATCATCCCGCCCGCCGCCAAGGCGACCGGCCAGTACCTGAACTCCTCGCTGGCCAAGGCCGAGGCGCTCATGGCCGGCTACGACGAGGGCATCCTGCTCAACACCAACGGCGTGGTGACCGACGGCTCGGGCGAGAACCTCTTCATCGTGTCCGAGGGCACGCTCATGACCCCGCCGCTGGCGGCCGGCTGCCTGGCTGGGATCACCCGGTCCAGCATCATGCGGATCGCCGCCGACGCGGGCATCCCGGTGCGCGAGATCGACCTGGTCCGCACCGACCTGTACCTGGCCGACGAGGCGTTCTTCACCGGCACGGCCGCGGAGGTCGTGCCGATCCGGGAGGTGGATGACCGGGTCCTCGGCGACCCGGGCCCGATTACCAGGCGGGTGCAGGAGATCTTCGTCGCCGCGACCCGCGGCAGGGACGAGCGCTACCGCGACTGGCTCGAGCCGACCGGCTAGTCCACCTCCTGCGCCTTCTCCAGCCGGCGCAGCCCGCCGGTCCACCTTTCGTGCCGCCATCTGGAGGGGAACGCACCCGTGACTGCCAACACGCCCGACCGTGACCGCCCTCGGAACGACCATGCTCCGACGGAGGCGGTGGAGAGCTACGACACCACCCTGCGGGACGGGGCGCAGCAGGTCGGGCTCAGCTTCACCGTCGCCGACAAGCTCCGCGTGACCCAGCTCCTCGACGACCTCGGCGTCGACGTCATCGAGGGTGGCTGGCCCGGCTCCAACCCCAAGGACGCCGAGTACTTCCGGCGCGTCCGCGACCTCGAGCTGCGGCACGCGGCGCTGTCAGCGTTCGGCTCGACGCGTCGGCCGCGGCGCGGCGCGGCCGACGACCCCAACCTCGCCGCGCTGGTCGCCTCCCAGGCGCCGGTGGTGGCCCTTGTGGGCAAGGCCTGGACCCTGCACGTGACCGAGGCCCTGCGCACCAGCCTCGACGAGAACCTGGCGATGGTGGCCGACTCGGTCCGCCACCTGGTCGCCGCCGGACGGCGGGTGGCCTTCGACGCCGAGCACTTCTTCGACGGTCACGCCGCCGATCCCTCCTACGCCATGGAGGTGGCCCGGGCCGCGGCCGAGGCCGGCGCCGACACGGTGGTGCTGTGCGATACCAACGGCGGCATGCTGCCGGCGATGGTGGCGCCGGTGGTCGAGGAGGTCGTCCGCGAGCTGCCCGGGGTCCGGGTCGGGATCCACTGCCACAACGACACCGCGTGCGCGGTGGCCAGCACGCTGGCCGCGGTGCGCGCGGGGGCCAGGCACGTGCAGGGCGCGGCCAACGGCTACGGCGAGCGCTGCGGCAACGCCGACCTGTTCGCGATCATCGCCGATCTGGAGCTCAAGGAGCGCCGGCGCGCGCTGCCGCCCGGCCGCCTCGCCGCGCTCACCTCGACCGCGCACGCGATCGCCGAGCTGGCCAACCTGACGCCCGACGGGCGCCAGCCGTACGTCGGCTCCAGCGCCTTCGCCACCAAGGCCGGGCTGCACGCTTCGGCGATCGTGCGCCGGCCCGACGCCTACTCGCACGTGGACCCGGCCACCGTCGGCAACCGCATGCAGGTGCTGGTGAGCGAGCTGGCCGGTCGCTCCAACGTGCTCGCCAAGGCGACCGAGCTGGGCCTTGACCTGGAGGGAGGAGGCGACCTCGGCACGCGCGTGCTGGAGCGGGTCAAGGAGCTGGAGCACCGCGGCTACGCCTTCGAGGCGGCGGACGCCTCCTTCGAGCTGCTGGTCCGGCGCGAGGCCGGGCAGCTCGAGCCGGCGTTCGACCTCGAGGGCTACCGGGTGACGGTCGAGCGGCGGCCGGACGGCGGCGACCTGTCGGACGCGACGGTGCGCCTGCGGGTGAAAGGCGAGCGCGTGGTCGAGGTGGGGGAGGGCGTCGGGCCGGTGCACGCCCTCGACGAGGCCCTGCGCCGCGCCCTGGCGGACCTGTACCCGGAGGTCGCGTCGGTGAAGCTGGTCGACTACAAGGTCCGCATCCTCGACGGTCGCGCCGGCACCAAGGCGGTCACCCGCGTGCTGGTGACCTCGGCCGACGAGGAGGGCGAGTGGACCACGGTGGGGGTCTCGGACGACATCGTGACCGCCTCGTGGGAGGCGCTGGCCGACGGCATCCAGTACGGGCTGCTGCGCCGTTCCATGGCGGCGGGAATCGCCACAGGAGCGGTATCCTCGTTTCATCTGGTGAATCACGACGGCCCACCGCAACCGTCTCGTTAGCGTCTTGTATCAGAAATTGCACTTACGCTGGGCGGTAGATCAGGGTAAATTGCCTGCACAGCCTGATCGTTCGTGGGGGCATCGGGCTCTTGGGGGAAACACGCGGGGGGTAAGGGACGAACGATTTGACTGGCGCGTCAAGGTTTCTACCAGCCTGGTCGGCTTGGCGCTTCGCCATCCGCCTCGCGCTCGTTGGAGCGGCGTCCTTGCTGTTCGTGTTGGTGCTGGCGCAGCAGGCGCACGCGGGTTCCGAGACCGAGGTCTCCGGGACGCAGCAGGAGGCTGTGGCGTCCGACGCCGGTGCGGCCGACTCCTCGGACGGGGGGTCGGGCTCCGTGGTGTCGCCGGAGTCCTCCTCGAGCGACGCGCCCGCGTCCACCGAGCAGAGCCCGGCGCCCTCCGGCGAGGACAACACGCAGGTCTCCGCGCCGGACTCGACCTCCGACGCGCCGTCCACCTCAGAGCCGCCCCCGTCTGACCCGCCGGCTTCGGAGCCTCCCGCTTCCGAGCCGACGGATGAGCCCGTGACCGACCAGAACGGCACCGAGACCACGACCGACCAGAACGGCACCGAGACCACGACCGACCAGAACGGCACCGAGACCACGACGGGCGGGACGACCGAGGGGACGACGAGCACCGACCCGGCCCCCACCACGGACCCGGCTCCGACCACGACCACGGACTCGGCCACGGCCCTCACCACGACCACGGACTCGGCCACCGCGCCGTCCACGACCACGAGCACGACCACGGACTCGGCCACGGCCCTCACCACGACTACGGACTCGGCCACCGCGCCGACCACGACCACGACCACGAGCACGACCACGAGCACGACCACGAGCACGACCACCGCGCCGACGACCGGCACCACGGCGACCGATCCCGCCGCGAGCACCACCGCGCCTGCCGCCGAGACCACGACCGCCCCCGCGACCGCGCTGCTGACCTGCGCGCCGGCCACCTCGATGGCGCTCATGGTCGATCTCGCCATCCTCGCGCCCGTCGTGCCCGAGATCGTCGGACCGCTCGCCGTGGCGCAGCGGCTCAACAGCCTGCTCCGTCAGGGCCTCGCGGTCGCGCGAGCGCTCCAGTGGAGCGCGCCCGGCTCCAGTCTCAGCACCATGCTCGAGCACGTCCGCGACCTGGCGGAGCAAGGCGACAAGCCGTCCCAGGTCCCCTCCGGCGTGCCGTCATCTCTGCCCGCACCCGTACCGGCACCAATGCCGGCGCCCGTCCCGCTGCCGACGTCCCTGCCCCCGCTTCCGACCGAGCAGGGCGGCGGTGGTGGCGGCTCCTCGTTCAGCGGCGGCTCGCACGGGCACGGAAAGGGCGGCGGTGGTGGCGACGCCGTCCTCGGCGGGGTCCTGATGGTCTTCTTCCTGCGCCCGCTCGCCGTGTCCCGGCGGCTGCGCTCCAGCGGCTACTCCCGCTCCCTCCAGCCACTGGCCCTGCCTGGATAGCTCCCTCCCGGACGATTCCAAACGTCTATTTCTCGACGCCTGATCGTCCCGATTCAGCGTCACTTCCTCGGAGGGAATCTTCCAGTGCATGCATTGACACAATCCGGCTCCACCTCGCGCGGTGCGTCTGCGCTGACACGAGGCGTGCGCCGAGCCGCGGCGCCGCTGCTGGCGCCAGCCGTCGGCGCACTCGTCATCGGGCTCCACGTCCTTGCGCTCGGCCACGTCTGGCGCCGCCAGCTCCTGCCCGCCATCGGGCCGCTCGAGGCGCCGTCCAGCACCCATTCCCGGGCGCGCTCATCCACTTCGTCCCGGTCCGCCCGAACCGCTGGCTCCACCACCAACGGCCAGAGTAGCCAGAACGTGACATTCGCCCATGAGCTGCGCCGCCGGCTCGCCGCCCTGCGCGTGCTGAGCGAGGCCATCGAGGTGCGCAACGGCAACGACACCGACATCGACCGGCTGGTCCACCTGCTCGTGCGCGAGCTGCACGACCTCGAGGAGCTCGAGTCCGCCATGCTCGGCAGCGGCCGGCGCGACACCCGCGAGGAGGTCGAGGTCCTGGAGGTCGCCCGCGCCGCCGCCCAGACGGTCGGCCTGGCGCGCCACAGCGAGATCGGCGTGCAGGGCTCGCGGCGCTCGCTGCGGGTGCTCAGCAACCCCACCATGCTCCGGCAGGCGCTGGAGAACCTGATGGACAACGCCGCCACCTGCGGTGCTGGCCGTCCGGTCGAGGTGGTCGTGCGGTTTTCGATGACGCGCCGGCTGCCCGGCATCGAGGTGCTGGTCGCCGACCGGGGCCCGGGCCTCGGCAAGGCGAGCGCCAGCCGCCGTGGTGGCCAGGGCGTCGGCCTGCCGCTGGTGCGCAAGTTCGCGCAGGAGAGCGGTGGGCGGCTGTGGTGCCATGACCGAGAGGGCGGCGGCGCCGTGTTCGGCCTGTGGCTGCCGGTCGAGGGCCACATCCTGTCGCGGCTGGCCGGTGGCGAGATCCAGGCGACCGAAGCCGGGGACAAGCTCCCGCGCGGTACCGGCAACGGTCATCGTGGCAACGGCAACGACCGCCGCCGCAACGGCAACGGTAACGGCCTGAACGGCCTGAACGGCAACGGCGTGCACTGCGCATGAGCGGGTTGCTCGTGCGGCCGGCGGTCCCGCCGCGGTCGGGGTCCTTTCGGCATGGGCTCCCGGGCGGTATCGTCGTCGGCATGCGGGAGCGTGCGTCGGAGCACGGCCAGCCGGGCCTCGAGCCGGGGCTGGTCACCGTCGATGACGTGCGCGCTGCCCGCGAGCGCATCGCCGGCGTGGTGCGCCGGACGCCGACGAGTGAGTCCGAGACGCTGAGCCGCCTGACCGGCCGCTCGGTCCTGCTCAAGCCGGAGCATCTGCAGCGCACCGGCTCCTTCAAGATCCGTGGCGCCTACAACCGCATCTCCCGCCTGGAGCCAGGGACCGAGGTGGTGGCCGCCTCCGCGGGCAACCACGCCCAGGGCGTCGCGCTGGCGGCGACGCTGACCGGGCACCGGGCGACCATCTTCATGCCCTCGAGCGCGCCGCTTCCCAAGGTGGACGCCACCACCGGGTACGGTGCCACCGTCAAGCTCGGGGGCGAGGCCGTCGACGACTGCATCGCCGCGGCCAAGCGGTTCGCGGCCGAGCGTGGCGCGGTGTTCGTGCCACCGTTCGACGACCCGCTCATCATCGCTGGCCAGGGGACCATCGGGCTCGAGCTCGCGGATGAGGCCCCAGATGCGGAGACGGTCGTGGTCGCTGTCGGTGGCGGTGGTCTGATATCGGGCATCTCCGCGGCGCTCGCCGCGTTGCGACCCGACGTCCGCGTGGTCGGGGTGGAGGCGGACGGAGCGGCCTGTATGGGCCCGTCGCTCCAAGCCGGCCGCTGTGTCGCGTTGAGCGACCTCAGCACCATGGCCGACGGCATCGCGGTGAAGTCACCATCACCGCTGACTCTGGCGCACGTCCGCGCCCATGTCCACGACCTCGTGACCGTGACCGAGGAGGAGATCAGCCAGGCGCTGCTCCTGCTGCTGGAGCGCGTCAAGGCGGTGGTCGAGCCCGCCGGGGCGGCGGCGCTGGCCGCGATCCTCAGTGGGAAGGTGCCGGGCACCGGCCCGGTGGCCGCGGTCCTTTCCGGCGGCAACGTGGACCCTCTGCTGCTTATCAAGGTCATCGACCACGGGCTGTCGGCCGCCGGCCGCTACGTGGTCCTGCGGGTCATCCTCGACGACCGGCCCGGCGCGCTGGCCGGCCTGACCGCCGAGGTCGCCCGTCTCGGCATGAACGTCCTCTCCGTGGAGCACCACCGGTCCGGGCTGGACCTTGGCATGGAGCAGGTCGAGGTCCGTCTCACCCTGGAGACGCGCAACACCATCCACTCTGACGAAGTCGTCGCCGACCTCCGCCGCCTCGGCTACAAGGTCGAGCCCATCAGCTAGCGGAACGCACGACAACGTCGCCCGGCCGGCGCCGGGCCCGTCGCTCCCCTCCCCTCCAGTTGGCCCGGGTCTTCCCGACCCGGCCGACCCGAGCGTGGACGAGGGTCACCAGACGCCGCTGGATGACGTGACCAGGTACCCGCTCGAGCAGAGCCGAGCGTTGGCCCCGGTGGATCGGTGCCCGCGGGGCTCAGGATCCCTCTGACGCGATGACCAGTGGGAGGCGCAGCTCGAAACGAGCGCCGGTGGCGTTCGAGGATTCGGTGACGACCAGCTCGCCGCCCTGACCGTGGGCGAGCTGGCGGGCAATGTAGAGACCGAGGCCCACGCCGCCGTCGCGCCGGTCGCCGTGACCGTCGAGCTGGGTGAAACGCTCGAAGATGCGGTCCCGATCGGCGGGCTCGACGCCCGGGCCGCAGTCCTCCACCGCGAGCACCGCGTGGCCGTTCACGCGCGCGCCCGACAGGCGGACGGGTTGACCGTCAGGGGAGTACTTGCAGGCGTTGTCGATGAGGTTGTCCAGCACCTGCGCCACCGCATCCTGGGCGACCAGGACGGGCATGGCGCCGTTGGTGTCCACGGTGATGAGCCGCTCGCTGTGCCGCGCCTGCGCCTCCTCGCCGGCCCGGCGGACCAGCTCGGAGGCGTCCAGCTCGACATGCCGCGGCTCGGCCGCCGGGGCCCTGGTCGGCCGCTGCTCGAACTTGGCGGCGAGCAGGAGCTGCTCGATCATCCGCTGGAGCCGCTCCCCCTGGCGCATCCCCATGGTGACCAGCTCCTGGCGCCTGGCCGGGGCCATGCGTCCCTCACGCATCTCGAGGAGCTGCAGGGCGCCGAGTATCGTCGTGAGCGGGCTGCGCAGCTCGTGGGTCACGGTGGCGAGCAGGTCCGCCTTCATGCGGTCGGCCTCCTGCAGCCGCCGGACGACCTCCTGCTCCCGCTCGGTGAGGCGCCGCTGCCGCTCGGCCGCGGCCGCGGCCTCCGCCCATCCCTTGGAGGCGAGGTAGACCGCGGCCAGCGGCGGGACCAGAGCCGGCACGAGGAAGAGAGCGTGATCGGCGAGCACCACGGCCACCGGGGCGAGCGTGAGCAGCAGCCCGGAGCTGACCAGCTCGAGGGGAAGGTCGGCGAGCAGGCCGGCGCGTAGCGGGGTGTCCGCGGCGAGCGCGACGACCGTGTTGACCAGTGCCCAGTTGAGGAGTGTGAAGACCGCGGCGCCCGCGATGTAGGCGGGCATGCTCCGCGGAGTGATCTCCATGCCACCACCGCTGACCATGTACACCAGTCCGCCGACGGTCAGTGCCAGCACGTACTGCGCGGCGTTGAAGACCACCTTGATCAGGGCCTTGCGACGCGCCAGGTCGCGGATGAGCGTGGCGGTCAGATGCGCCAGCACGGCGATCGCCACTCCCGCCACCGGCACCAGGCCGAACGCGAAGGTGTACGTGGGCACGATGCTCTTGACCTGATCGCGGTGGCGGATCTCGATGGGAAAGAATTCGCCGATAATCAGAAGCGCAGTGAAGATCGTGATTGCCGGCCAGGCGTGCAAAAGCCGGTCGAGGTCCACTCGGGGCACAAGACCGACTAAAAGCAGAATGGCGGCAGTGCAGACGATGCCTACATACCACCTGAGCTTGCTTGACATTTCTCCCAGTTTGCCGCGAACTTCCAGTCACAGCAACCTTAGTAATACGCGCACGCCCGGCCGATCAGGATGCGGGGGGGACCTGAGGTCCTCTCACTCCCACTTGCCACGCTGGAACCGCAACGATTTCACCCCCTTGCCGCTCGTGGTGTGTGAACGCAGAGGTGGTGAGCTTGCAGTAGGACAGTGCTTGCTCTCCTTCGGCACAGTCTCCCCTTACGGGATCTCTTTCAAACTGGAGTACGGTGGAAACCAGGTCAAGCAAAGCAACCTTTGGTTGGCCGGACATGGACGAGCTAGTCGATGGTCAATCCTTACCTCTCGGTGCTCAGGGCTCCGGATGTGCCGCGAGTGTTCGCCGCGGCGCTTCTCGGCCGCCTGTCCACCGCGATGGGGCCCCTGGCGCTGGTGCTGTTCGTGCATGCGTCCACCGGCTCCTTCGCGGTGGCTGGGGCGGCGGCCGCCGCGACCGGGCTGGCCAGCGGGTTGGCCGCCCCGATCCGTGGGCGGCTGGTCGACCGCCACGGGCACCGGCGCATCCTCCCGCCGCTTGCCATCCTGTACGCGGCGGCGTTCATGGGCGTGCTCACGGTGGCACGCCACGGCACCGCCGGCAAGATAGGCGCCATCGCCCTGGCCGGCGCGGCGGGCGCGGTGATCCCGCCGCTGTCGGCATCCATGCGGGTCCTGTGGATCGCCCTGGTGGGCAACGGTCCGCGCCTGCAGACCGCCTACGCGCTGGACTCCGTCCTCGAGGATCTGGTCTACACCATCGGCCCGCTGCTCGCGGCCGCGCTGGTCGCCGGCTTCGGCCCCGCCGCCGGCCTTGCGGCCGTGGCGGGGCTCTCGCTCGTGGGCACGGTCGCATTCACCGCGAGCCCGGTGTCGCGTGGCTGGACGGGCTCACCCGTGCGGTCGTACGGCTGGGCGGGCGCCATGGCGGGTGGCGGCATCCGCGTCCTGGTCGCGTCGCTGACCGGCTTCGGCGCGTGCATCGGGATCCTCGACATCACTCTGATCGCGGCGGCCAGAGAGGCAGGCTCCGCGCCGCTCGGGGGTGTCCTGCTGGCCTGCCTGTCGGCCGGCAGCGTCGCCGGTGGCCTGTGGTATGGCAGCCGGGTCTGGCGCCGGCCGACCGGCCAGCGCTTCATCCGCATCTTGGCGCTGCTCGCGCTTGCCTGCGCTCCGCTGCCGTTCATGCGCTCGCTGGTGGGACTCGCGATCGCGGTCGCCGCGCTCGGCCTGCTGCTGTCGCCGCTGGAGAGCAGTGCCTACGTGCTGGTGGCGGAGCTGGCGCCAGCCGGCACCATGACCGAGGCCACGACGTGGGTGACCACGGCCAAGAACGTCACCGGAGCCGCCGGGACCGCCGTCGCCGGCGTGCTGGTCGACGGGGTCGGAGTGCCCTGGACATTGGCGGGCGCCTGGGTGTGCGCGGGCATCGCCCTGGCGGTCGCGATCGCCGGCCGCGCGGCCCTGATCCGGACCGCGCCCCGCGATCCGCGGGGCTGAGGCCCGCCCGGCAAGCTGGTCCGGCCCGTTGGGGCGATACAGTCTGCGGCGATGTCCGAATCGGCGATGGGAGAGAGTCGGTGGCTCGTTTCAAGGTGGGCGTCTCGCTGCACCCGCAGCAGGCCACGATCGGGGAGTACCGCGAGGCATGGCAGCGGATCGATCGCCTGGGCGTCGACTCGCTGTGGGTGTGGGACCACTTCTACCCGCTCTACGGCGACCCCGGCGGCGCTCATTACGAGTGCTGGTCGCTGCTGGCGGCGATGGCGGTGGACACCTCCGTCCCCACCATCGGCTCGCTGGTGGCCTGCAACAGCTATCGCAACCCGGACCTGCTGGCCCACATCGCTCAGACGGTCAGCCAGCTCAGCGGCGGGCGCCTCGTCCTGGGCATCGGATCCGGCTGGTCCGAGCGCGACTACACCGAGTACGGCTACGAGTTCGGCACGGTGGGCAGCCGGCTGGCCGAGCTCGGCAGGAGCCTGCCGCGCATCAAGGCGCGCCTGGCCAAGCTGAACCCACCGGCGCCGGACCTGCCGATCCTCATCGGCGGCGGTGGTGAGAAGGTCACCCTGCGCCTGGTCGCCGAGCACGCCGACATGTGGAACACCTTCGGCCCCGCCGAGTCCTACCGCCACAAGCGGGAGGTCCTCGAGCAGTGGTGCGAGCGGGTCGGGCGCGACCCCGGCCGGATCGAGCGCACCGCCTCGATCCGGCCGCCCCAGATCGGCGACTTCGAGGGCTTCCTGGCCGCCGGCGCGCAGCACCTGATCGTCCCGCTCGGCAAGCCATTCGACCTGGCACCGGTCGAGCGGCTGCTGCAGGCGGCGCGCTAGGGTAGGCTAAAGCGGGCTAAAGCCGGGACCCGACCCAGCACCCACCCAGGCTTTAGCTTGGTACCAGTCCTAGTCCTCGGGGCCCGAGCGGGAGAACAGCACCTCGCTGCCGAGCGGGTGGTAGCCGGCCGCGAGGATGGCCCGCAGGGACGCGGCGTTGCCGGGCGAGACCTGGACGAACACCGGCTCGCCGTGGGGGACGAGGTGGCGGGCGGCCAGCGCGCGCCCGAGAACCAGCACGCCGGCGTCGCCGGCGCTGGCGAAGACTCGCAGATCCCTCCGGTAGCGGCTGGCGCGCGTGACCCTGTGGTGGTGCTCCAGGTCGGCGCGCGTCTCCAGCTCCAGCGGCGGCGCGCCGTCCAGGCCGGGGGCGGCCAGCACGGCGTCGACCTGACCCGCCCGCGCGCCGAGCTGCCCGGCGAGCCAGGTGAGGAAGGCCGGCAGCGTGGGAGCCCCGGGGTCGCCGCCGCGCAGCCGCGAGCGGACCAGCTCGGCATCCACGTCGGCCACCAGGTAGCCGCGGGCGGTGAACGTCACCACCGCGTCGACCGGTCCCGCAAGTGGCGGCAGCACCTCGACCGTGCCGTCGGGCGTGGGCGGCCGCCCGTGGGCGGCGTCGAGGAGCACGCTGAGCAACGGGTGGGTCATGCGCCCACCATAGGCCAGCTATCCGGAGGCGGCCGTAGACTCGAGTCACAAGGCCGCACGCCGGAGCCGAGACCTCTGGTTAAGTAGGGAGCCTGAGGGGACAAGCGTTACCGATTGGTCACGAGGATGCCGGGCCCGAGGCCGCGCTCGGGTCAGCGGAGGAGCTGCCATGGACCAGCACGCCCGTTCCACGCCCCGCCAGGAGATCGTGGATCTCGCCAGCCGTCTCGCGCCGGCGCTGGCCGAGCGCGCCCCCGCCTACGACGAGGCCGACGCCTTTGCCGAGGAGGATTTCGACGACCTTCTCGCCAGCGGCTACACCGCGATCACCGTGCCGGTCGACCTCGGCGGCATGGGGGCGACCGCGCTCGACCTGGTCGCCGCCCAGAGCCGCCTGGCCGAGGGCTCACCGGCCACCGCGCTCGCGGTCAACATGCATCTGCACGGCGTCGGCATCCTCGCCGAGACCCTGCGCCACCGGGTCGAGCCGTTCCTGAAGCAGGTCGCCGCGGGCGGCGCCATCATCGCGGGCGGTTTCTCAGAGCCGGAGTCGGGCGGCAACTGGTGGTACCAGGCGACCACCGCGATTCCGCTCCCTGACGGCGGCTGGCGGCTCAAGGGAGTGAAGACCTTCTTCACCGGCTTCCCGCGCGCGACCCATCTGCTGCTGACGGCCGCGGTCGAGACCGAGGCCGGCCGCGAGCCGATCGCGTTCCTGGTGCCCAAGCCGGAGCGGGGCATCCGGGTCCTCGGCGAGTGGCGCGCGATGGGCATGCGCGCCACCGGCAGCTACGCGATCGCCGTCGACGACCTGGAGATCCCGGCGGAGTGCGTGGTCGACCAGGGGCTCGGCGTGGCCGCTGGCTTCCTGCTCGCCTCCCACTGGTCGTGGCCGTCGTTCGCCAGCGTCTTCCTCGGCGCGGCCGAGGCCGCCTACGGGTACGTGGTGCGGGGCCTGCCCAAGCGGCGCAACGAGGGGCTCGGCAAGTCGCTGGCCGAGCTGCCCGGCGTGCAGCAGGCGGTGGGGGAGATGCGGATGCGACTGGACGCCGCCCGCGCCACCCTCTACGGGGCCGTGGCCGGTCCGCCCGACCCCGACCCGCAGGCGCACTACGGCCACATGGCCGGCACCAAGCTGTTCGTCTGCCAGACCGCGCTGGACGTGTGCACCCTGGCCCTTCGCACCGCCGGCGGCAGCGCCTACCTGCGCACCGCCCCGGTCGAGCGGCTGCTGCGCGACGCCCACGCCGGCCTGCTGCTGCCGCCTTCGCGCGACGCCACCCTCGAGTGGCTGGGACGGGTCGAGCTCGGCACGGGAGCAGGCCCGTGAAAGGGCTGCCGCTCGCCGTTGACCGCACCCGGCCGGTGCCGCCCTCGCGCGTCAGCATCGACAACGAGTACTACGAGGGCATCGACGAGCTGTGGTGGGACCCGTCCGGCCCGGCCGCCGCCCTGCACGCGATCAACCGCCCGCGCCTGGAGTTCTACCTCGACGCCCTGGCCGACCTCCGCGGCCGGCTGGTCCTCGACGCCGGCTGCGGCGGCGGTCTGGTGGCCAGGACCCTTGTGGAGGCTGGCGCCGTGGTGGTCGGCGTTGACCGGTCCCTCGGCAGCCTCGGAGTTGCGCGGCGGGCAACCGTCCGCGGGGCCGGCTCCTTCCACCCGGTGTGCGGCCAGCTCGAGCGGCTCCCGTTCGAGGACGGCTCCTTCGACGCGGTGGTCGCCGCCGACGTGCTCGAGCACGTGCCAGACCTGCCCGCGGCCGTCGGCGAGATCGCCCGGGTGCTCGCCCCCGGGGGCAGCCTCGCCTTCGACACCATCAACCGGACATTCTGGGCCTGGTTCACCGTGCTCTGGGGGGCGGAGCGGGTGCTGCGCCTGGTGCCGCGCGGCACCCACGACTGGCGCCTGCTCATCCGCCCGGACGAGCTCGACCAGCTGCTGCGCGGCGCCGGCCTGGAGCCGGTGGCCACGGTCGGCCTCGCTCCCCGGCTCGGGCCGGGGGACGTCGCCCGCGGCCTGCTGCGCCGCCGCCTCGGCCTGCCCGAGTTCCGTGCCTGCCGCGATCGGCGCGCCTCCTACCTCGGCCACTACCGGAAGGCCGGGGCGCTGGCGGCGGGGGCGGTCAGCGAACGCGCGAAGGCGCCACTGGCCGCGGGCCGCGGCCCCGGGACAGAAGGGGTGCAGCGGTGACCGTACGGATCCAGGCGCTCGGCACGGCGATGCCGGAGCGCGTCTACAAACAGGACGAGATCATCGAGAGCTTCTTCGCCACGCTGCCCGGCTGGCAGCCGGACTGGGCGGAGGTGTTCGCGGCCAGCGGCGTGGAGCGTCGCGCCTCCGTGGTCGACGTCCACGACTTCTACGCGCGTCAGCCCAGCACCGGCGACCGCATGCGCGCGTTCGCCCCGGCCGCGCGCCGGCTCGGCGCCGAGGCCGCCCGGCGCGCCCTCGACCACGCCGGCCCGCGGGCCGCCGCCGAGGTTGGCGACCTGATCGTCGTCTCGTGCACCGGCTACGCCGGCCCCGGCCTTGACGTGCACCTCACCGCCGACCTCGGCCTCAGCCAGCGTGTGCGCCGCCTCGCCCTGGGCCACATGGGCTGTTACGCGGCCCTGCCCGCGCTCCGCACCGCCTCCGCCCTCGTCAACGCCTTCAGCCAGCGCGTGCTGGTGGTCTGCGTCGAGCTGTGCAGCCTGCACCTGCAGCCGGCCGCCAGCCGCCAGGAGGTCGTCAGCCAGGCGCTGTTCGGCGACGGCGCCGCGGCCGCCCTGGTCGGCCCGCGGGCCCGCGGACCGAGTATCGTCGGCGCCCGCACCGCCACCCTGCCGGGCAGCGAGGACCGCATGGGCTGGCTGATCGACGACGACGGCTTCCACATGTCGCTGTCTCCGCGGGTTCCGGCGATGGTCGACCGCACCGTCGGCGGGCTCGTGCAGGAGCTGCTCGACCCTCACGGCCTGGGCCCGGGCGACGTGGATCACTGGGTTGTGCACCCCGGCGGGCCGGAGATCCTGGAGCGGGTGCAGCGCCGGCTCGGCCTCTCCGACGTGCAGCTCGCCCCGTCCCGCGAGGTGCTGCTGGACGGCGGCAACCGCTCGTCGGCGACCGTCCTGTTCATCCTCGAGTCGGTGGTCGCCTCCGGCGAGCTGCGCCGGGGCCAGTGGCTGGTGGTCCTCGCCTTCGGCACCGGCCTGACCATGGAGGCCCTGCTGCTGCGCACCTGAGACACGACCTCAAGGAGGACCACGTTGCGAATCGTCCGCTACCGTCATGGCCAGGATGTTGGCTTCGGCGTGCTCGAGGACGCCACCGTCGCGGAGATCAACCCGCATCCGTTCGGCCCCTTCCGCTACACCGGTACGCGCCTGCCGCTCGAAGAGGTACGCCTGCTCGCCCCGGTCCTGCCGACCAAGGTGGTCGCGGTCGGCCGCAACTACGCCGAGCACGCCCGCGAGATGGGCGGCGAGGTCGCGGCCGAGCCGGTGATCTTCCTGAAGCCGTCCACCGCCGTGATCGGCCCGAACGACCCCATCGTCTACCCAACGGGCATCGACCAGGTCGATTACGAGGGCGAGCTCGCGGTGATCATCGGCAAGCTCACGCGCCGTGTCGACAAGGCCAACGCGATGCAGGCCGTGCTCGGCTTCACCTGCGCCAACGACGTCACCGCGCGCAAGCTGCAGAAGATCGACGGCCAGTGGGCGCGCGCCAAGGGCTTCGACACCTTCTGCCCGCTGGGCCCCTGGATCGAGACAGACCTGGACTCGAGCAACCTCGCCCTGCGCACGCTGGTCGACGGCCAGGCACGGCAGTCCAGCCGGACCTCGATGCTGGATCACGGGGTCGCGAGCCTGATCGCCTTCGTCTCCTCGGTGATGACGCTGCTGCCCGGTGACGTGCTGCTCACCGGCACGCCGGCGGGCGTCGGCCCCCTCGAGGTCGGCAACAGGGTCGAGGTCGAGGTCGAGGGCATCGGCATCCTCGCCAACCCGGTCGTCGCCGAGCCGGTCTGACGGGCGCGCGACCCGGGCCCACGGCTCACCCGCCCGAGACCGCCGGGAGCAGCCAGACCTCGTCGCCGTCGCCGAGAGGTGTCGACATGCCCGCGAGGTAGCGGATGCTCTCGCCGTTGACGAAGACATTGACGTGCGGCCGGACGCTGCCGAGCTCGTCGATCACCCGCTGGTGCACGCCCGGGTACGGCTCCTGCAGCGCGTCCAGCAGCTCGCCCACGGTCGACCCGGGCAGGGCCAGGTCGAGCCGGCGCCGGCCGTCCGCATAGGGGCTCAGCGCGCCGTGAAGGTGGAGCCGCACCTGCGTGCTCAACGCACCACGGCCGCCTTCACGCACAGGACCGGTGGCAGCCAGCCGGCCAGCAGCTCCCAGGAGTCTCCCTCGTCGCCGGAGGCGAACAGCTCGCCGGTGCGGGTGCCGAAGTAGAGCCCGGCGGGATCGCGGCCGTCGGTCGCGAAGCCGTCGCGCAGGACCGTCAGGTAGGCGTCCCGCTGGGGCAGCCCCACGGTCAGGGGCTGCCAGGAGCCGCCGGCGTCGCGCGTGCGGTAGACCCGCGAGCGCGCCTCGACCGTGCAGCGGAACTCGTCCGAGGTGAGCGGGATCACCCACGCGGTGTCCGCGTCGGAGGGGTGCGCCACGACCGGGAAGCCGAAGTCGCTCGGGATCCCGTTGGCGATGTCGTCCCAGCGCCCGCCGCCGTCGTCGGTGCGGTACAGGCCCCAGTGGTTCTGCAGGTACATGCGGCGCGGCTTGCCGGCGGCGGGCGCGATCTTGTGCACGCACTGGCCGAACTCCGGGTAGCGGTCGGGCTGGAAGTCGGCGCGTACACCCAGGTGGCGCGTCTGCCAGGACTTGCCGCCGTCACTGGAGTGGTAGACCCCGCCGGTGGAGATGGCGACCCAGATGCGGTCGGGGTCGTCGGGGTCCAGCACGATCGTGTGCAGGCAGAGCCCGCCGCCGCCAGGCTCCCACTTGGGCCGGTGGGGATGCTCCCACAGCCCGGGCAGCAGCTCGAAGGACTCGCCGCCGTCCTCAGAGCGGAACAGCGCGGCGGGCTCGACTCCCGCGTAGACGACGTCGGGGGAGGCGGGGCCGGCGGGGAGCAGCTGCCAGACGCGCTTCATCGCCGCGCCGGCGGTCTCGGGGAAGCGGACGCTGCCCTTGACCGGCTCGTTCCAGGTCCCGCCCAGGTCATCGCTGCGATGCACCTGCGGGCCCCAGTGCGAGCTCTCGGCGCCCGCCAGCACCCGGCGGCGGTCACCGCGATCGTCGTAGGCCAGCGAGTAGACCGGCTGGCCGCGCAGGTGCGGCCCGCTGACCTGGACCTCCCGCCGCTTGGGATCGGTGCGGAACAGGAAGGCCCCCTTGGTCGTCCCGACCAGGACCAGGATCTGCCCAGACTGAACGTTGAGCTGCTCGACGGTCATCTGCGACCCCCACGGTCATGCGGCATGCAACCAGCGCGAACAAGAATGATCGCATGCCGGGCCGACAGCGGCGACACGGGCCGGGGGCCGGCGCGAGCCGGCTCTACCCGAGGCCCACCCGAGGTCTGCCCGCGCCGCGGCCCTGGCCGTTCCCGCGCAGCGCCATCTGCCGGTAGACCGCCTCGTAGCCCTCGACCATGTCCGCCACGTCGAAGCAGTCGAAGACCCGGCGACGGCAGGCCTCGGGATCGAGCTGGCCCACGCGCCGGATCGCCTCCGGCAGGTCGCCGGGGTCGTCGCAGATGAACCCGGTCACGCCGTCAACCACGACCTCGGGCACGGAGCCGCCGCGCAGGGCGACCACCGGGGTGCCGCAGGCCATGGCCTCGACCATGACGATGCCGAAGGGCTCGTCCCACTGGATGGGGAAGATCAGGCAGCATTCGGCGTCGGGGCCCAGCAGTGGGCGCACGCGCTCTTCGAAGTAGCGCTTCTCGGGGGGCTCGTTGCATTTGGCGGCGACCACGATGGGGTAGCCGGCGCGGCGGGCGGCCTTGATCGCCAGGTCCGGCGCCTTCTCCGCGCTGATCCGCCCCAGAAACAGGCAGAACTCCTCTTTCTCCGTCTCGAACGGGTACTGGTCGACCGGGATGGCGTTGTAGATGCGGCTCGTCCAGGGAAGATGCGGGCCCGTGGCACGCTGGCTGTCGGAGATCGCCACCAGCCCCGCGTGGCGTCCCAGCACGCGGTAGTAGGGCTCGAGGTCCTCGGCGATCGGGCCGTGGGCGGTGATCACCCAGGGCACCCGCAGCCAGGCCGACATCAGCGGACCGGCCACAGAGTGGTCATGCACGACGTCGACCTCGAGGCCCTTCAACAGCTCGCCGGCCACGAGCGCATGGACGATCTCTGGCAGAGCCTCGCCGAGGCGCTCGATCGGCGCCGCCTCATAGGTCTGCAGGAACTTGGCACTGCTCTGAGAGGTCCCGGCGCCTACGAGGATGACCTCGTTGCCACGGGCGATCAGGCCCTCGACCAGCGTGTGCACCATCGCCTCGATCCCGCCGTAGCCGCTTGGAGGTATCGGGAACCATGGGGGTGCGATAACCGCGATCCGAAGCGGCGGACGGCTGAGATCCTGGAGCACGCAGTCCTCCTCCACTCGGGAGCAATGCCGCCGGCCGGTGAAGCGTGCTGGGCTGCTAGCATCCCACGCATGAGTCGCCCCACGGTTCGAACCCGGTTCGCGCCGAGCCCGACCGGCTACTTGCACGTCGGCACGGCGCGCACCGCCCTTTACAACTACCTGTTTGCCCGCCGCCACCAAGGCACCTTTGTCCTGCGTGTGGAGGACACTGACGTCGCCCGCAACGTCGAGGGCGGCGCCGAGAAGATCGCCGAGATGCTGCACTGGCTCGGCCTGCAGTGGGACGAAGGCTACGGGGTGGGCGGGCCTCATGGCCCCTATCTGCAGTCCGAGCGCCTCGACCGCTATCACCTGGCGGTGAACGCCCTGATCGCCCACGGTCAGGCGTACCCCTGCTACTGCACGCCCGAGGAGCTCGAGCAGCGACGGCAGGCCGCCGAGGTGCGTGGGCTCCCGCCCGGCTACGACGGCCACTGCCGCAACCTCTCCTCGGGCCAGCTCCAGGCCTACGAAGCCGAGGGCCGCAAGCCCGCGGTGCGGTTCCGCCTGCCCGACGAGGGCGAGACCGTGGTCTCCGACCTGATCCGCGGGGCGGTCACCTTCCAGAACGCGACCCTCACCGACTTCGTGATCATGCGGCCCAGCGGGATCCCCACCTACATGTTCGCCGCCGTCTACGACGACGTCGACATGGAGATCACCCACGTCATCCGCGGCGAGGACCTGCTGCCGGCCACCCCCAGCCAGGTGCACGTGTTCCGCGCCCTCGGCCGTGAGCAGCCGCCGGCCTTCGCGCACCTGCCGCTGCTGGTCGACGCCAGCCGCAAGAAGCTCTCCAAGCGACGCCATCAGGTCGCGCTCGAGGACTATCGCGCCCAGGGCTTCCTCCCCGAGGCCATGGTGAACTACCTCGCCCTGCTGGGCTGGGGATACGACGAGACCACCGAGCACTTCAGCCTCGCCGACCTCGAGCGGCTGTTCTCGATCGAGCGGGTGTCGCGCAACCCGGCGATGTTCGACAACCAGAAACTGGAGGCGCTCAACGGCTGGTACATCCGCCAGCTCACGGCCGAGGACCTGGCGGACAGGCTGCGGCCGTTCCTGGCCAGGGCCGGCCTGTCGAACGCCAGCCCTGAGCTGCTGACCCAGGCGGCGCCGCTGATCTCCGAGCGCATCACCCGCCTCGACCAGGGGCCGGATATGCTCGAGTTCCTGCTGGTCGACGAGGTAGAGCTCGACCCGGCGGAGGCGGCCAAGGTCCTGACCGACGAGGCGTGCGGCTTCCTCGACGTGGTCGCCAAGGTCCTGCAGCCGCTGGAGCCCTGGACCGCTGAGGCGATCGAGCGGGCCCTGCGTGAGCTCGCCGACGAGCGCGGCCTCAAGCCCCGCAAGGCGTTCCAGCCGATCCGCCTGGCGATCACGGGCCGCCTGGTCAGCCCGCCGTTGTTCGAGTCGATGGAGCTGTTGGGCCGCGAGCGGTCGCTGGCGCGGCTACAGCGCGCCAGGGAGCTCCGGCCGTTGCGGTAAGCTGGTCGGGTCGTAAGCTGGTTGAGCCGCGGGACTTGCAACCGCTATCATGCGCGAGCCCGTGGGCCTCGGAGGTCCAGGTCGGTCCAGGTTCGTCCGGGTCCGTTCCATGGTCTAACGGTTCAATGGGGTGTGGGGTAATTGGCAGCCCGACGGGTTCTGGCCCCGTTAGTCTAGGTTCGAGTCCTGGCACCCCAGCCAAGGTAACTTGGCCCCGTCGTCTAGTGGCCTAGGACGCCGCCCTCTCAAGGCGGTAGCGCCGGTTCGAATCCGGTCGGGGCTACAAACAGAACGCCAACAGTCCTCTGAGCTGCACCAACAGAGGGGTGTTGGCGATTTTGCTTGGGTTGGTTGTTGGTCACTGGGTGCGACTGGCGGGCGGGTGTTGGCGAGCTGTTGGCGCGCTGCCGTCTGTACCAGATGTCCTTGCTCAGGTTGATGAGCGTTGGATACGAGGATCGGCGTAGATCTCTGCTAATGCTTGCCTTGCCGTGTCTGTGTTGCTATTACTGCTGTGGGGCATTTGCTTGTTGATGGGGATACCGGGGGAATCTGCTGAGCTGCCACATGGGCCGCTCGGGAAGGTAGACGGCCTGGTATGTCCACTATCAGCACGTGCAGCTTGTCCGGGTCACGCGCCGCACCTGCGATCCCCTCGCGCGGGCCCACTCGGCGGGCCGTCCGGCCAACGGCCCCCACTCCACCTCGCACCCGCTTGCCGTTCCTTTGTGCCGTGGCCTGCTGGCGGTCGTCTCGCGCCCTGATCCGGGTGTGGAACGACGCCACCGATGACGCCTCCTCGCCTTACGGCAAGACGTTCTGTGACCCGGTGACCCAGACGCGGTGCGCCACCACGGCTGGCTGGTCCAGATCATCGTGCACGCCGACCCGGCGTGGCTTTGCAGGCCGGGCGGGTCACGCTCCCCTGCAATCGTTGGCACTTGGCGGTCTGCGCCGGTTGGCCCGGGAGGACTTGAATGCGACAGCGCACCCGCAGGCGTCCGCTCAACTTTCTCGTGGTCGTGGCCCTGTTCGTCGGGCTGACGATCGCCACCACCAGCCCAGCTTCGCCACAGGCCCGCAGACCGACGACACGCAGTGGCCAGGCCCCAGCGGCCGGCCCGGCCAAGCCGGCCACGCCGCCGCGGCTGGGTGAGCTGCCGGAGCGGCGCACGCGCAGCTCGACCACCCGCCGCAACGCCGACGGCTCGTTGACCACGACCCTCCACAGCGGACCGGTCAACTACCGGGCGGCCAACGGCAGCATGCAGCCCATCGACACCAAGCTGCATCCCACCGATCAGGACGGGTATGCGTGGCGCAGCGGCACCAACGCGTTCCAGGCGCGGTTCAAGGACGCGGTGGAGTCGGGGTTCAGCGAGCTGCGGGTGGCCGGGCGGGTCTTCCGGATGACGGTTGACGGCGCGGCGGCGAGCCGGGCGCGGGTGGACGGTTCCACGGTGTCGTATCCCGGGGCGTTTGCGGGCACGGACCTGACGTACACGGTGGGTCCGGTCGGGGTCAAAGAGGTCCTCACCCTGGCTGGGCCGGATTCGCCGGCCAGCTATACCTTCCGGCTGTCGGCTGCCGACAACGGCCCTGCGCCCTCGGTGCGCCGGCGCGCCGATGGCTCGTACCTGGTGATGGTGCCCGGACAGCCAAGGCCCGCAGTCCTGCTGCCCGCGCCGACCGTGCACGAGCCGGCGGGCGCTGGGCAGGCGGCGGAACCGGCACGGGAGGCCAAGCCGAGCCTTCGGGTGGAGCAGCGCGGGCGTGAGCTGGTGCTGACGCTGAGCCTGGATAGGGGTTGGCTGCGCGCGCCGGGTCGGCGGTTCCCCGTGCAGCTGGACCCGACGATGCTCATCGACTGGGATTTCGACGACGGCAGCTACAAGGCCTCCGGCACTGAGCCGGCGTTGACTGGCCCTCGGTTGCGGATCGGCGGCGACACGAGCGCGGTGTGGCGGGCGGCGCTGTGGATCGAGCTGTATTCGGTCCCGGATGACGCGAAGGTGACGGACGCGAAGCTGGAGCTGTACTACGACCGCACCTGCGTGGCGGCCAGCATCGCGTGCGGCTCGGTGCAGCACGTGCTGGACGTGCACCGGATGACCACGTACTGGGGCTCGTGGAACAGCGACAGCACCAGCAACCTGCTGCGGTTCGACCCGGTGGCGTCGGGTCCTACACGCTGGCGGCCAATGCCCCGGTGGGCTGGATGCGGTGGCCGGTGACGGCCACGGTGCAGAGCTGGCTGGCGGGGGCGACCCAGAACCTCGGATGGCTGATCAAGCGGCGCACGGAGGCGGTGAACTCCAGCGGGCCGGCACCGCCGTCGGACTTATTCAGCGACCCGGCGCTGGGGCCCAGGATGGAGTTGACCTACCAGCAGGATGGTGGGGTGCTGCTGCGGCCGGAGACGGTGCACGCCAACGGCGCGGAGCTGGAGTGGCTGCCGTACACGGGGACGACCAGCGGGGCGCCGTTTGCAAGCTATGAGGTCCACCGCTCGGCGACGCCCAACTTCACACCGAACCCGACGACGTTGCTGACCACGATCCGGGACCAGTCGGTGACCAGGTACCGCGATACCACAGCGGCGCCGGACAAGCCGTTCACCTATGTCGTGGTGACCAATGGTTCGCCGTCGTACCCGCAGACGGTGACCCTGCCGGCGTCCACGCAGACGCGCAAGCTGCTGCAGCCGGGCCCGGCGGCCGGGCAGGACACCTCGCTGATGTACACCCAGGGCGCTATCAATTGTCAGAACTACGGCATCGACGTCGACGTGGCCGCCGGCGGCGCGAGCGGGGATCTGATGCGCGGCGCGCTGCGCTTCGACCTCAGCGGGATTCCGACCACCGCGACCGTCCTCAGTGCCACAGCCTCGTTGTGGCAGGAATGGGGACCCGATCCGTCGCTAGATCGTTGATGCGGATTTGTGTGCTGGTCAGGGGTGTGTCAGTGGTCGTAGGCGAGCAGGGAACGCTTGGTTGGGGCGCCGATCTGCCAGTTGAACCAGATTGTGGCGTTGAGCGCGAGCAGGCGCTGCACGAC
>WNGB01001653.1_pt1 | contig 36848 bp, 30 predicted proteins | sample 5400681 | NCBI WGS metagenome assembly WNGB01 (sample SAMN13153367, study PRJNA577476) | soil metagenome | isolation source: 115 cm soil or saprolite under grassland replicate 2 | place: USA:California | collected 2016-06-15 | reverse complement strand
AGCGCGTCCTCGTCGTCGAGCAGCACCAGGCGCCCGACCCTTCAGCCGACATCGGATGGGTCCCCAATGCGATCATCCGAGACCTGGGCTTGTCGGGTGGCGGCCTGCGGATCGAGGAACCCGACCCGTGGATCACCGTGCTCCTCTCGGCCGGCGGCACACTCGAGCTGTCGCGCGACATCGGGCGCTCGGCCGAGGCGATCCGGCGGATCAGTCCACCCGACGCGGCGCGGTGGCCGGAGTTCTGCAAGCGCATGCGTACCCTCGCCGGCGTGTTGGAACGGCTGTATCGACATCGAGTCGAACGATGTTCGCGAGTTGACTCGCATCGCCGGGCTCGGCCTGTACGTTCGGCGCCTCGGCAAGCAGACCGTCATCGATCTCGCGCGCATTCTCCCGATGTCGATCGCCGAGCTGCTGGACGACTGGTTCGAAAGCGACGTGCTGAAGGGCCTCCTCGGCGCGCTCGGTGTCTGGCATTTGAAGCAGGGGCCGCGCTCGGGCGGCACGGCATTCAATTTCCTCCACCATCACACCGGCAGTCCGGCAGGAGTATTCCGGCCGGCGCGCTCGAACCTCACGCAGGCCTTGGCGGGGATGAAGGGTGTGGAGGTGCGTCGCGGCAGTCGCGCGACTGTGCTCGCAAAGAACGGGCGCGCGACGGGTGTCGCGCTGGAGAAGAGTGGTGAGGAGATTCTGGCACCGCTGGTCGTCTCGAGCGCCGATCCGCGGGCCACGCTGGACCCGGTGGCCATCGAGCTCGATCCCGAATTCGCGCGCGCCGTGGACAACATCAAGGCCCGCGGTGTCGTCGCGCGCGGGACGCTCACACTCGACCGCGCGCCGAGCTACGCGAATCTCTGTATCGCGCCAACGCTCGATTACCTCGAGCGCGCCTATGACGATGCCAAGTACGGCCGGGATTCTGCCGCCCCGTACGTCGAGGTGCAGCGCTTCGATGGGCGGCTGGAGCTTCATGTGCAGTTCGTCCAGCCGGGAACGCACGAGGGGCTATCGGCGCGTGTCGCGCAGATCCTGAAGGTCCAGCCGGACAAGGTCCAGCTGCAGGCGGCCGAGGGGAGCCTCTACCACGGAGAGCTCACTCTCGACCAGATTCTGTTCATGCGTCCCGTACCCGGCTGGAGCCGCTACCGCACGCCTATCGCAGGGCTGTATCTGTGCGGCTCCGGCACCCATCCGGGCGGCGGGATTCCCGGAGCCGCCGGGCGGAACGCGGCGCGCGAGATTCTATGAGCTTCCTCAAGACCGTCGAAAGCTATCGCCAGGGCGCACGCACGCTGCCGGGCCGCTACTACACGGCGCCCGAAGTGTTCGCCGACGAGCAAGAGCGCGTTTTCCGACGTCATTGGATCTGTGTCGGCCGCGATGCCGCGCTCGCCGCGCCGGGCGATTACTTCCTCGCCTCGATCGCCGGCGAAAGCATCATCGTGTTGCGCGATCAATCCGGCGAGCGTCACGCGTACTACAACGTCTGTCGCCATCGAGGCACGCGCCTCTGCGAGGCGCCCAAAGGCCGGCTCTCCGAGACGATTCAGTGCCCGTATCACGCGTGGACCTACGCGCTCGACGGGCGCCTGATTGGCGCGCCGCATATGAACGAGGTGGAAGGGTTCGATAAGAAGGCCTATCCGCTCCACACCGTCGCGCTCGCTGAGTGGGAAGGGTTTCTGTTCGTGAACCTCGATCCCCATGCGACGCCGGCGACGACGTGGTTCGCGCCGCTCGAGGGACGATTCTCGCGTTACAACCTGCCGCTGCTTCAGACGGTGCGGCGCATCGAGTACGACGTGAAGGCGAACTGGAAGCTGATCCTGCAGAACTACAACGAATGCCTGCACTGCCCGACGATTCATCCCGAGCTCTCGACCAAGCTGCCCTATACGAGCGGCGCGAATGACCTGATCGAGGGGCCGTTCCTCGGCGGCTACATGGAGATCAAGGCGCCGAACGAGAGCGCCACGATGACAGGCCGGGCGTGCGCGCTGCCGCTCGGCACCCTGGCGGCCGAGAATCAGCGCCGGGCGTTTTACTACGCGCTGTTTCCGACGATGATGCTGAGCCTGCATCCCGACTACGCGGTCTTCTATACGGTGTGGCCGGTGGCGCCCCTGCAGTCGCGCGTGGTCTGCGAATGGATGGTGCACCCGGACGCGCCGGCCGCGGCAGGCTACAACATCCAGGACGCCGAGGAATTCTGGGATCGCACCAACCGGCAGGACTGGCACATTTGCGAGCAAAGCCAGCTTGGCATCAGCTCCCGCGTGTACGCGCCCGGACCGTACTCGCCACGCGAAAGCATCCCCGCAGCGTGGGACAGGATGTACCTGAGGGCATTTGAAGGACGTTGAAGCGATACTGAGGGAAGTCGCGGAACGCCTCAAGGACAACTACCCATACGGCGATCCGCTGTACGCGGGCCAGATGCTCAAGCCACCGCACGACGTGGCGCGCCGCGCGTACGAGATGGCCCTCAAGATCAATCCGAACAACCACGCACTCGACGGCGGCCGCGCGAGCTCGGCCATGGAGAAAGAAGCGGTCGCGGCGCTGGCACGTATGATCGGCTGGGAGACCCACCTCGGCCATCTCTGCAGCGGCGGCACCATGGCGAACCTCGAGGCGCTGTGGGTCGCGGGGCAGCTCCATCCCGGCAAGGTGGTCCTCGCCTCGACCCAGGCACACTACACGCATCAGCGGATCGCGGGCGTGCTAGGACTCCTCTTCGAGACGATTCCCTGTGACCGCCGGGGCCGGATGGACTTGCAGGCGCTCGAGCAGCGCCTGGCCGCTGGTGGCGTCGGCACCGTCGTGGCGACGCTGGGGACGACGGCGACTGGCGCCGTGGACCCGCTCGACGCGATCGTCGAGGTACGCGACCGCTACGGTTTCCGGATCCACGCCGACGCCGCGTACGGCGGCTACTTCCTGCTCGTCAAGGATCTCGCCGCGGAGACGCGCCGGGCGTTTGACCGGATCGCCGAGGCAGCGTCCGTCGTGATCGATCCGCACAAGCATGGGCTGCAGCCGTATGGCTGCGGCTGCGTCCTGTTCCGCGATCCAGCGGTGGGCCGACTCTATCGCCACGACTCGCCGTACACCTATTTCACCTCGACCGACATGCATCTCGGGGAGATCTCGCTCGAGTGTTCGCGCCCAGGCGCTGCGGCCGTGGCGCTCTGGGCAACGCAGCGGCTGTTTCCACTCGTTCCAGACGGCGAATTCGCGAAGGGGCTGTTGAGCGGTCGGGCGGCCGCATTGGATCTCCACGAGCGCGTGCGTCGAGACGGGCGGTTCGTGACCGGCTCGGCGCCGGAGCTCGACATCCTCGTGTGGGCCCCGCGTGCCAAGCGGATCAGCGACGCGTCCGCGCTCTCGCAGCGCATTTTTGCCGAGGCCGCTCAGCGCCAGCTGCATCTCGCGATCGTTACGCTACCCGTTCAATTGATCGACGTGCAAGACATGGAACGCGACGGCGACACGATCGTCTGCCTGCGCTCCGTCTTGATGAAGCCGGAGCACCGCGCGTGGGTGGATCGGATCTGGTCGATTCTCGACGCCGCCACGACCGCCGCCGGTGTGCAGCGCTAGTCGACGAATCCGGTCGAGAACCGAATGATCAGGTTCCGGCCGGGATCGAACGCGAACTCCTTGTAGCGGCTGAGGAAGCTCTTGTAGCGGTGATTGAGCGCATTGCGCAGCGAGATGTCGAGCCGCATCGCCCGCCCAAAGAGGCGGAGCTCCGTCCCGCCTCCGAGGTGCAGCAGCGCGTAACCAGCCGTCGGAATGTCGAGCGGGTTGAGTCGTTTCGGCCTGGCATAGGCATCCACATCCACACTGAATCGGTCGCGCCAACCGAAGCCGACCGTCGCCCGCGCCGGAGGCAGCAGCGGCAGTGGCTCGTGTGATGTCAGATTCGTCCCCCGCACCGCTTCCACCCGGCTGCGTGCGACCACGCCGGGCCCGATCTCGGCCTCGACCAGGGCCTCCCCGCCGAACAACTCCGCTTCTGCTTGGCCGTACTGATAGACCGGCAGCGAATCGACGGTCAACGCGGTCGGCGTGATGTAGATGTAATTCGATACTCGATTATGGTATGCGGCAACCTCGAGCCGCGCGCGACGGCCGCTCCAGCGCACACCAAAGTCCACCGCACGGCTCGCTTCAGGTTTGATCGAGTCATCACCGAGCTCATAACGCGCCTCGCCGATGTGCGGACCATTCGCGAACAGCTCAAAGAGCGTCGGTGCGCGCCAGGCACGGCCCACGTTCAGACTCAACGACAGTCCGCCGGCCGGTGTAAAGACCACACCGGTATTCCCCGACCATGCCTGCGCGTTCCGGTCCTGTGCGGCGACGCGGAGCGCGGTATCGCTTTCGACGCTCAGACGTCGCGAATCTGCGCGCAGACCTGCGAGGAACGTCCAGCGGCCGCCCGCAGAGGCTGGAGTCCATTGTTGGAACACGAAAGCAGCGCCAGAAATCAGACTTGCATCGGGGACAATCGGCTCGCGGCCGCTCGCGTCGTTGGTCTGGCCGACCGTCGTGAAGCCAAACGTCGTGCCGCCATGATGCAGGAGCAGATCGAGCGACCCGGTTTGGAGCAGCAAATTGAACTGCTCCGACTCGGTGCCGCTCGTGTCATCCGCCACTTCGATCAACGAGTGACGTTGCACCTGGGCCTTGGCTTCGAGCCGCCAGGTCCCAAAGGGGCGCTGGCCGGTAATCTGGACGCGCTCGTCCCCAGCTTTGCGTTCCGGTCCGCCTGCTTCTCCCGGAGGCGCGTTCGCCTCGAGCAGCTTGAACTCGCCGCCGTAGTGGACCACGCGAACAGTCAGCGCGCTCCCGGATGGCCAGCGCCAACCTGCCGCGCCTTCTCCGTTGAAGGCCCCAAACCCCGTGTTGTCGAGCTCGCCGGCCGGAGTATGGAGGTTGCCTGACCCACGCCCGATCGCGTTAACCCGCCACCCAAAGTTGCCGCGTGCCCCTTCCACGCGCGCGCCGGCGCCGACCTCGATGTTGTTGGTCGCCGCCGAGAGCGTGAATCCGGTCTGCATGAACCCCGGCCCGCCCGCGGCATCGGGCAGCTCGTCGGGGATCACGTTGATGACGCCGCCCAGGGCGTCGGAGCCGTACAGCACGCTCGCCGGTCCACGAATCAGCTCGACGCGGCGCACGAATGCGGTTTCGACCGACGGACCGTCCTCATCACTCCACGAGTAGTCCTCGAGCCGGCTGCCGTTCTCGAGCACCAGGACGCGAGGGCCGGAGAACCCCCGAATCACCGGTTTCCCGATTTGCGAGCCGGTGGTGATCGCGTTGACGCCCGCAAGCGCCGCGACGACGTGCGCGAGTGAGACGCTTTGCGCATCTCGCAACTCACCTCCGGCGAGCGCGGTGGCGGGCAGTGGGGAGCTCTCGGACGCGAGTGGCTGCCGCGTCGCGGTCACGGTCACCGGCTCGAGGTTGAACGCACTTGGCGTGAGGACGATCTCGAGCGCCGCTTGCCCCGCGCCAACCGAGATCTCCCGCACCGCCGGCGCGAAGCCGTGGCGCCGGACGGCCAGGGTGTACCGTCCAGGTGCCAGCGCGACCCGGAAGGCCCCGTCGGCGCCCGCCGTGACGCTCTTCCCGAGCTGCGTGATTTCCACGATGGCCTGCGGAACGGGTTGCCCGGCGTTGTCGACGACTCGGCCACTGACGGTGTCCGCCGGCAGGATCAGGACTGACAGGAGGAGTGCGAACATGGCTTAAAAACTAATAGCCTCGATCGGGTCGAGCCGCGCGGCCCGGCGGGCGGGATACCACCCGAACAGGAAGCCCACGATCAGCGCGAAAACCACGGCCAGAACGACGCCCGGCACGCTGACCGGAATGACGAATGGCTTACCGAACTGCTTGCCGATCAGCTCGGTGATCACAGTCAGGCCGGCGCCGCCGGCGATGCCGAGCACCGCCCCCAGGAAGGCAAGCGTCAGGGATTCAGCCAGAAATAGCTTGACGATCGCGCCGTCGTCAGCGCCGAGCGCCTTGCGGATGCCGATCTCGTGCACGCGCTCGCGCACCGAAATGAGCAGCACGCTGAACAACCCGATGCCGCCCACGATCAACGTGACGCCGGCGATCGTGAACATCACGGCGTTCCAGCCGCCCAAGATGTTGTCGGCCATCGCGAGATTGGAAAGCACCTCGGCGGCCTGGTTGTCGATGCTGAAGTCCTCGGTGCCTCCGTGGCGCTGCCGGACGAGCGCGGTACCACGCCGCAGCACGTCGCCAAAGTCGGCCGCGCCGCTCGCGGTGACGAGGGCCTGATCCAGCCGCCCTTCGCCCTTGGCGTAGCGCGTCATGTAGGTGTAGGGGATGTAGATGCGCCGGCCGACGAAGCTGAAGTCGGCGGGAATGATGTCGAACTCGATTGGCGCGACAAGACCAATCACGGCGAAGCGCACGCCGTCGATGGTGATCGTCTTACCGACCGGGTCTGCATTCCCGAACAGATTGTGGGACATCTCCTCCCCGATCACCGCCACGCGCGCGCGATTCTCAACGTCGAGCGGCCGGATGCTGCGCCCCGCGACGATGCGCCAGTTGCGAAGCTCGAGATAGCCGGCATCGACGCCGTCGATGCGCACGCGCCGGCGGTCGGCGGGCGCGTTCACCACTTGCTCGTCCCCCCAGTTGCGGCCTTGGACATTCGCCACGCCGGGAAGGGCGCGCAGCGCCTCGAGGTCGGTGATGCGCATCCCTGTATGTCGCAATGCGGCAGCCCCCTTGGCGTCCGAACGCGGCCCCTGATCGTTGACGAAGAAGCTGCGCGACAACCCCATGGAGATGAGGTCGTCGTACACCAGCGTCTTCATGGCGGCGGCCAGGGACGTCATCGACACGACGGATGCCGCGCCGAACACGATGCCCGACAGCGTCAACAGCGAGCGCAGCTTGTGCCCGCGGATCTCGCGCAAGGCGTCGCCGATCAGCTCGAGCCAGTCACGCATAGCGCAGCGCCTCCACGGGCGCGAGCCGCGACGCGCGCACAGCCGGGAACACACCGGCGATCAGCCCCACGCTCACCGCGGTCGTCAGCGACACGGTCGCGATGAACGGGCTCACCACCGCCGGCATCTGCATGACGTGGGCGACGAGCCCCGTGAGCGCCGTACCCAAGCCGAGTCCCAGCAGACCGCCGATCAACGTGACGACCAGAACCTCGGCGAGCACGTGGGCGAAGATGCCGCCCGCCGTGGCGCCGAGCGCCATGCGGGTGCCGAATTCGCGCACGCGCTCGACGACCGAGGCGAGCAGGATGTTCGCGATCACGATGCCGCCGGTCACGAGCGAGACGACCCCGACGACCAGGAAGATGAAGTTGAAGAGCAGCAGAAACTGGCCCGCCTGCTGGCCGGCGCCCTGGCCGGACGACCGGATATCGAAATCCTCGACTCCGTGCCGCGCGAACAGCAAGCTGCGCACCTGTGCCTGTGCCCCCGCGCCGTTGGCCGGGCGTGCCTTGAGGGTGAGGAAATCGAGATGGTCAGTCGCGCTGTATTGCGTGATCGCGGTGGAGATCGGGATGTAGGCCCGCTCGTTGCGATACTCGAGCGCGTTGTTTTCCCAGGCGGCGAAATAGAACTCCTCCCGCTCCAGCACACCCACGACGCGATAGCTCTTCTCGCCGATGCTCACGATCTCGCCGAGCGCCGCCGTGGCACGGCCGAACAACGAATCGGCGTACTTCCACCCCAACACCGCGACCCGCGCCTGGCGCTGCACGTCGAGATCACTGAGGTAGCGCCCGACGAGCGGCTTGATGTCGTTGATGGCCATGTACGCCGGAACGGTCCCGATGACCTGGCCGGTGAAGCTGGTGTTGCCAACGCGATAGGAGAGCTGCTGTGCCCATCCCGGACTCACCGCAGCCAGGGCGGTCGCGCGGTCGCGCAAGTATTGCGCGTCGCGAAAGGTCAAGCGCTTGGACGCCAGCTCGCGAGCCCCGGGATGCGCGGAGGGCTCACGGTCCGATACGATGATCGTACCGCGCCCGCCGACCTCGCTGAGAAACTGCTCCGTCAGCGCCGTCTGGCCGCCGAACAGCGCCAGCACCGTGACGATGCTCGCCGTTCCGAGGATCAGGCCGAGCAGCGAGAGCAGCGTCTGGCCCCAGTGGCGGCGCGCTTCGTCGAGCCCCGTAAGGAGCGACTCGACGAGATTCACACCACCCGCCCGTCGCTCATCTGGATCACGCGCTCGGCGCGCGCCGCGACGCCGGGATCGTGCGTCACCAGCACGATCGTATGCCCCGCCACATGCAGCTCGGCGAACGTCGCCAGCACTTCGCTCCCGGCCCGCGAATCGAGGTTACCGGTCGGCTCGTCCGCCATGAGGATCGCGGGCTCGCCGACGAGCGCGCGGGCGATGGCGACGCGCTGCCGCTCGCCGCCTGACAGCTCATCGGGACGATGGCCAATGCGGTCCGCGAGCCCAAGCCGCTCCAGCAGCTTGAGCGCGCGCGCGCGCCGCTCGGCGCGGGGCACGCCGCCGCGGTACTTGAGCGGCAACGCCACGTTTTCTTCGACCGTGAGCCGCGGCATCAGGTTGAATGTTTGGAAGACGAAGCCGACCTTGCGATTGCGGACGTGCGCCAGACGTTTGCCCGACAGTGTCCCGACGTCCTCGCCGTCGAGCCGGTAGCTGCCCGACGTGGGAGAGTCGAGGCAGCCGAGGATGTGCATCAGCGTGCTTTTGCCGGAGCCCGATGGACCGGTGACGGCGATGAACTCGCCGGCGGCGACGTCGGCGTCCACGCCCCGCAATGCCTGCACATCCACCTGCCCCAACCGGTACGTCTTGGCGAGGCCGCGCGCCTCGATCAACGCTTTCATTAGCGCCGCCGCGCGGGGTTCCGGGCTCGCTCGACCGCAGCCACCGGATCCTCCAGCGCAATCGAATCCCCTGCGGCGAGACCGTTCACGACTTCGACATAAAAGAGATCGGACAACCCCAGCGTCACCGGCACCGGCTGCGGCCCGCTGCCGCCGAGCTTGTAGACGACCGGCTTCCCTTCCTTTAATAGCACGGCCTCCACAGGCACGCGCACGGTTCCGGTCCGCACCGGGCCTGAGATGCGCACGTTCGCGGTCATGCCGGGCCGGAGCACCGCGGCGCCACCCGTCACCACGATTTCGACGTCGAAGACCCGCACGCGGTCCTGCAAGCGTGCCGCGGGCGGAACGAGACGCACGACGCCCTGCGCCGTGTCGCCGGGGAACGCGTCAACGGTGAGCGCGACGTGGTCGCCCTTCTTCACTTTTCCGATGTCGACTTCGTTGATCGCCGCCTTCACGAGCAGCGTCGAGAGGTCGGCCATCGTGAAGAGCTCGGTGCCCCCGCCGAACGCACTCGTCCCGCCCACGACCGTCTCTCCCTCCTCCACGCCACGTCCGATGATCACTCCCGCGGCGGGCGCCGTGATGCGCGCCCACTGCACCGTCGACCCCGTCGAATCACCCGCCGTGACGCCCGAGCGCTGCACGAGCTGTAGCTGATCACGGGCAGTCTGCCATTGGTTCTCGGCTTGCTCGTAGGTGACGCGCCGGAGATCGAGGTCGGCCTGCGTAATCCCGCCGATCGCCGACAGCTGCTGCGCGCGATCGTAATCGCGCTTCGCGTTATCTCGGGCAATACGCGCTGCGGCGATCTCGCTGCGCAGCTGCGCGAGGCTGTTCGCCTGCGCCATGTCGGGCACGATCCGCGCGAGCACCTGCCCCGTTTGTACGCGATCGCCTTCGCGCACGTACAGCTGCTGGACCACGCCGGAGATGGGGGATTTGACGACGATGCTGCGTTCGGGAGAGACGACGCCGGTCTCCTCGACGATGACGCGAATCTCGCCGCGCTCGACCACGCCGACCTTGTAGGGGCGGCTCGAGCCGTCATCGGCATCGGCCTTCTTGCACGCGACGAGGGGGACGCAAGAGACGACAGCGGCGAGAACGAGCGCAGGCTTCATGAGGCGGCTCCGGATATAGAGGGCTGGCGGTCCGCCTAGCTTGACGGGGGCTGGCCGGGCACGGTTTCACGGTGAAATTACTGCCCCCATGACCGGTTCGCTCGGCGATTGGACGAATCTGCTACTGCGGTGGGCGCATTTCATCGCCGGCATCGCCTGGATCGGCAGCTCCTTCTATTTCATCTGGCTGGACCGCGCGCTGACCAAACCCGAACACGCCAAGCCCGGCGTTGAAGGAGACCTGTGGATGGTCCACAGCGGCGGGTTCTACCAGGTGGAGAAGCGCCGCCCAGGGCCGGGGGAAGTACCGCCCGTGCTGCACTGGTTCAAATGGGAAGCGATGCTCACGTGGATCACGGGCATCGCCCTGCTCATCCTCGTCTTCTACCTGGGTAGCGCCTACCTGCTCGATCCCACCGTCTCCCCCATCGGCCGGGGCGCCGCGACGGCGCTCGGTATCGGTTCGATCGTGCTCAGCTGGCCGATCTACGACGGGTTGTGGCGTTCGCCCCTCGCCCGGCGTCCCGCGATATCATCGGCGATCTCGCTTGCCCTGCTCGCGACCCTGACAGCGGCGATGTGCCGCCTCCTCTCCGGTCGCGCCGCCTTCATGCATATCGGAGCACTGCTGGGGACGATCATGGTCGCGAACGTCTGGCAGCGAATTCTTCCTGCCCAGCAGCAGATGCTCGATGCCACACGCGCGGGCCGCCCGGCCGACTTCACGCTGGGTGAGCGGGCGAAGCAGCGGTCGGTCCACAACAGCTACATCACGTTCCCGCTGCTGTTCATTATGCTGTCGAATCATTTTCCGGCCACATACGCGAGCCCGCTCAACTGGCTCGTGCTGTTGCTCCTATTCGTCGCGGGGGCGGCGGTGCGGCACGCGATGATTGGGCGCGAGCCGTCCGCCCGGTGGGCACTCCTGCCGGCGGCGCTCGCATTGGCTGGCGCCATGGTGGTTTCGACGCCGCGGGCGACAGCGCGCGCAGACTCCATCCCGTCGTTCGCCGCGGTGCGGCTGGTGATCGCGCAGCGCTGCCAGCCGTGTCATTCGCAGTATCAGACCGACCGCACGTTCGGACCGGTGCCGGGTGGTGTCACGTTCGACACGCCCGAAGCCATCGGACGCTACGCTGAACGGATCCGCGTTCGGGCCGTCGAAACCAAGACGATGCCGCTCGCGAACAAGACGAGCATGACAGAGGACGAGCGCGCGCTGCTGGGCCGCTGGATCTCAGGCGGGGCGCCGCTGCAGTAGCGCGATCAGGGGGTGAGGTTTGCTGTCCGCAGGAAGCGTGGGGCGCGGCGTGGCTTCGCGGCTTGCTCATACGCAAACGCCAGCTTCAACAGCTTCGGCTCGCTGTTCGCGGGGCCGATGAACGACATCCCCACCGGCAGTCCGAACGAGTAGCCAACCGGTACCGCGACGCTCGGATACCCCGCCACCGCGGCCGGCGTCGAGCTCGCCCCCAGAAAGTGATCGCCATTGACGAGGTCCGTGGGCCATGGCGGGCTCCCCGTGGGCGCCACGATGGCGTCGAGACTGTTCTGCGCGAACGCGACATCGAGCCCTTCGGCGCGTGAGAGCCGCTGGTCCTTGGCGAGCGCATCGCGATACGCCTGATCGGTGAGCGGTCCCTTCTCTTGCGCCTGCAGGAACAACTCCTGCCCGAAGTACGGCATTTCGGTGGCCTTGTTCGCTTCGTTGAATGCGATCACGTCGGCGAGCGCCTTCACGCGCGCGCTCGGCGCCCACGCCGCGAGGTATGTCGCGAGATCCGCCTTAAGCTCGTATAACAGGACGATGAGCTCCGAGTCGTCGTATTCGCCGGCGTGCGGGATGTCCGCCGGATCGACGATCACGGCGCCCTGGCGCCGCAACACGTCGATCGCCGCCTCGACGAGCGCGTCCGCCTCCGGGCTGTACCCGAAGAACTTCTTGCGCGCCACGCCGATTCGCGCCCCGCGAAGTCCGGCAGGGTCGAGACTGGCGCCATAGTCACGGCTCGCGAGCACACCCAGGAGCGCCGCTGCGTCGGCGACTGTCCGCGCCATGGGTCCGGCGGTATCCTGGCTGTGGGCGATCGGAATGATCCCCGCTCCATCGATCAGACCGAGTGTCGGCTTCACGCCGACCAACGAGCACGCGCTCGAGGGACAAACGATCGAGCCGTCGGTCTCGGTCCCAATGCCGACCGAGGCAAAGCTTGCGGCGATCGCCGCGCCGGTGCCGGAGCTGGAGCCGCAGGGATTGCGATCGAGCGCGTATGGATTCGCGCACTGGCCGCCGCGCCCGCTCCAACCGCTGGAGGACTGATTGGAGCGGATGTTGGCCCATTCGGAAAGATTCGTCTTGCCGAGGATGACGGCGCCTGCGGCGCGTAGCCGGGCCACGAGGGGCGCGTCGCGCGGCGGCGTAGCGCCCGCGAGGGCGAACGAGCCGGCCGTGGTCATCATCCGGTCCACGGTCGCGATGTTGTCTTTCACGAGCACCGGAATGCCGTGCAGCGGCCCGCGGACCCGGCCCGCCTTGCGCTCGGCGTCGAGCCGGTCGGCGACGGCGAGCGCGTCGGGGTTGGTTTCGAGCACCGCATGGACCGCGGGATCGCGCTCGGCGATGCGCGCGAGGTAGGCCGCGCAGATGGAACGCGAGGTGCGCGCGCCGGTTCGCATGGAATCCTGGAGCTGGGCGATGGTGGTTTCTTCCAGGTCAAAATCGGTTGCCGTAACAGGTAGGGGCGCAGCATGCTGCGCCCCTACAGGCCGTACGACCATCGACCCGGCAACCGCACCAGCACCGTACTTCAGGAAGGAGCGCCGACTCAAATCGTCCGTCATCATCGTCTCCGATAGGGGCCCCAAAGTCTGTTTCCGTGATTTCCAGCGCGCCAGATCACGTGATTCCAAGCACGGTTCCGGCGCCCATCTTGCAATAAAGTCGCCCGCATGAATCTTGTGGCAGCCCTGGAGGGGACCCGAGCTCTGAAATTCCTCCGCCTTTTCCGGTTTGCCAGCATCCGCACCAAGATGCTGATGTTCGCCGTCGTCGCGACGTTGTTGCCGTCGCTCACGACGGTGTGGATTTCCTACATCGAAAACAAGCGCGCGCTCCATGCAAAAGCCTCCGAGGAATTGCTGGGCGTCACCGCGCAGGCGCTGCGCGAGGTCGATCTCTGGACCAAAGAACTGCGCTACGATCTGCGCGTGTTCTCGAGCTCCTACGAGGTCACCGAGAACCTCGAGCGCATTCCGCTGACGAATGGCGAGCCGGTTCATTCCGGGATCTACTTCAAGCGGCTCACCGATTACCTCAATTCGGTACGCGACCGCTTCCCCGACTACGCCGAGCTCCTCGTGCTCGATCAGCACGGCCACCTGGTGGCGACCAGCGCCGCGCGTGCCCGCCCGGTGCCGTTGCCGCCCGACTGGGCAGCCGAGCTCACCAAGAACGACTGGGCGCTCGGCGCACCGTACTGGGACTCGACCGGCACGCACGCCGAAATGCTCGTGTCCGTGCCGATCGAGTCGGCGCGGCGCGCCGGACGCGGTGCCGGCGGGATGCGCCTGCTCGGCGCCCTGGCATCGCGCGTCAACCTGCACGCGGTCGCGGACACGCTGCGCCGCTTTGCCCCGGGCGACTCGGGACAGATCTACCTCATGACGCGCACCGGCCGGCTCATCGTCAGCTCGCGCGGCAGCTCGCGGGAGCTGATGCGGCAAGGTTATGCGCGCGACGCCGCGAACTGGCTGCTGGCGCGTGAAGGGCGCGCGATCCAGTTCGCGAGCTTCACCGGCGAGCGCGTGGTGGGCAGCGTGCGCGTCGTGCCGGCGGTGAACTGGGTGGTGGTGTCCGAAATCCCGTCCGCGGAGGCGTTCAGGCAGGTGACTCGGCTGCGCAACGTCACGCTGGCGATCGTGACGCTGCTGCTCGCCATCCTCGGCGCGCTCGCGTATCTTCTGGGCCTGCTCATTGTGCGTCCGGTCAACCGGCTCACCCAGGCCGCGGGCAAGGTGGCGAAGGGCGATCTCGATGTCGGCTTGCCTGTCACGACGGGCGGCGAAGTCGGCTATCTGACCGAGGTCTTCAACAACATGGTCGCGCGGCTGCGCGAGAGCCGCACCGAGCTCGAGCGCCTCTCGGTCACCGATGCCCTGACCGACCTGCACAACCGCCTGCGGATGATGGAAGTGCTGGAGAACGAGGTGCGCCGGTCACGCCGGCTGCATCACCGCTTCTCCGTCGTCATGGCCGACGTCGACCGGTTCAAGCAGTACAACGACGACTACGGCCATCCCGCCGGCGACGTCGTGCTGAAGCGCGTCGCGGCGATCATGCGCGAAGCGAGCCGGGACGTGGACTTCGTGGCGCGCTACGGCGGCGAAGAATTCCTGATCATGATGCCGGAGACGGAAATCGAGGGCGCGACCCAGTTTGCCGAGCGCGTTCGCAAGAAATTGGCGAGTGAACAGCTCCCCGCCGGGAAGATCACGTTGAGTCTCGGCGTGTCCGCATTCCCGATGCACGGCGACGCGCCGGACCAGCTCATTGCGGAGGCGGACGCCGCCCTCTACCTGGCCAAACGCGGCGGCGGCGATCGCGTCGTCGCGGCGGCAAGCCCCAAGGTGCCGGCGCGGTAATCGAGGGTTACTGCCGGCGGTCGATCAGGGTCTGATGGATCCAGCCGGGCCGGTCGGACTCATCCTTGATGCGCACCCACTGATCCACGTACGAGTACGCGACGATCGGGACGCCGGGCTCCAGGGTGAACAGCACCTTGAACCCTGAGCCCGGACCGTCCCGCACGTTCGCACGACCCGTGGTCTGGAGTCGCAACGGCAGCGCGAACAGGACCTCCCCCCTGCGCGTCGTTTGCCGGTCGTCGCTCCCGACGCGTCCCCGTCCCGCCGCGGCCGCATTCTTCGCTTCGGTGGCGAGGTACAGTGCGCCCGCATAGTTCTGCTGGTCGAACTCCGCCGTCGCGAGCTGCAGCAGATGCGTGCCCTGGTCGTACTCCGGCGAGGCGGGGGCATTATTGCCGTTCGCGGTCCGCAGCGCTTGCAGCGCGATCTCGGCTTCGGCCATCCCGGATGCCGCTTCGGCGCGTGTCGCAAGCGATTGCAGTTTCGCCATCGCTCGCACGACCTCACGGCGCGCATCGTCGAGCCGGCTCTGCAACTCATCCACCTGCGCTTCCTGCTCCAGCATTTTCAACTCGAGACGCGCCGCCCGCTGCTCCAACGCCGTGTCGCGCGCCGCGACCGGCGCGCGCGGCGGCACGCGCACGCGCACGCTGTCGCGCGGCGCGCGCACCGGTGGCGGATTCCCCGGCCGATGCGACGAGCAGGCCGCGCCGAGCAGCACGACCAAAAGGAGGAGGGGGCGCATGCGCGACTAAGTTGCATCCGGATGGCCGTTCGTACAACCGCGCGCCGCCATTGACTTGGCTTTGCGCTCTGATGAAGCTTCAACCGCACTTAGCTAGGGAGTAACGGACAGATGGCACGCATCACCGGTACCGTGAAGTGGTTCAACGATGCCAAGGGCTTCGGCTTCATCACCCCCGAAAACGGCGGCAAGGACTGCTTCGTGCATCACACTGCGATTCAGGGAGAAGGCTTCAAGTCGCTGACCGAAGGCCAGCGGGTCGAGTTCGAAATCGTGCAGGGCCAAAAAGGGCCCGCGGCACAGAATGTCGTGAAGCTGTAACCACCACACCACCTGAAGCGGCATGGCGCCACCCGATGAGGGGGGCGCCATGTTGTTTTGTGAGGGTTAGATGCCGATTTCGGCGTCTCATCCCAAAGGATGAGACCGGAATCGTGCGGCTCGACTTGACTAATCCCTGGGGAATTGGCCAACCTATTCACTCACTCTCCTCCCGAAACGAGGGCGGTCAGTGCCATGACGAAGAAAATCCAGATCCTCGTCATCGAGGACAATCGGCTGTTGCGCGATGGTCTCGCGGCACTGCTGGATTCGGAGACCGAATTCAAGGTCGTGGCATGCGCCGAGGGCGGATCGGCCGCGCTGCAGCGGCTGCAGGAGACGAAGCCGAATGTCGTGCTGGTGGATGCCGCCCTCGGGCGCAATCGCAGCCAGCGGCTCGTCGAAAGCATCAAAGAGGCCGCGCCGCACGCCCGCATCATCATGATGGACATGCAGCCGGAAGAAGAAGACGTCATCGATTTCATCAAGCGGGGCGCGAACGGCTTCATCGCGAAGGACGCCGCGTTCGAGGACCTGGTCAACACCATCCGGCAGGTCGCCAACGGCGGCGACGTCGTCCCCCCGGCCCTGACCGGCACTTTACTCTCTCATATCGCCAAACAGGCATCCGTGCTCCGCAATACGCCGATGATGGCGTCGGTGCGAATGACCCGGCGGGAGCAACAGATCACCGACCTGATCGCCGAGGGGCTCAGCAACAAGGAAATCGCGCAACGGCTCAACATCGCGACGTACACAGTCAAGAGTCACGTGCACAACATCCTCGAGAAGCTGGCATTGCACAGCCGGCTCCAGATCGCTGCCCACGCACACAAGAAGACCCCGCCCAAAGGCGACCGCCGCAAGTTCGTTCGCTAGCGCGGGCGCTCGTTCAGTGCGAGAAATCGACCCTGGGTGCGTCCGCTGCGGCGGGCGTCTGTAGCTCGAAGTACGCGCGCGGTTTCTTCCCGAGCACCTTCGCCGTCAGCACCTGGGGAAAGCGCCGAATGTAGGCGTTGTAGGCATTCACACTTTCGTTGTAGTCCTGACGAGCGACGCCGATGCGGTTCTCGGTGCCCTCGAGCTGATCCTGCAGGGCGCGGAAGTTCTCATTTGACTTGAGTTGCGGGTAGTTCTCGGCGATGGCAATCAGGCGACCGAGCGGCGCGGTGAGCGCTGCGTTGGCCGCAGCCATCTGTTGCAGGTCCCCGCTCTGCACCGCCCCCGCCAGCTTCGACCGAGCCTCCGCAACCTGGATGAAAATCGTCTGCTCCTGCTTCGCGTATCCTTTCACCGTCTCCACTAGATTGGGAATCAGGTCGGCGCGCCGTTGCAGCTGCACTTTGATCTGGGATTCGGCGGCGTTCACCTTCTCGTCCATGGTCTGAATGGCGTTGTAGCCGCAGCCGGCGACGAAGGCGAGCGCGAGCGGAAGGGCGACAGCAGACCAGCGTCGATGCGCGTTCACGAAGGGTTCCTTTCCATACGGTTCACGTACTGCGCCGTTCGCGTTACGGCATCGAGATACGCGGCCGGCTCGGTCAGTCCATCCGGGGCGAATCCTACCAACGCAGCGGCGTCGCGCACCAGGGCCGCGGAGTCGGCCGGCGGCGTACGGCCCGCGAGCCGCAGCACCGCGCGCAGCATCGTCAGAAAGCCGGCGCGCGTGCCGCGCACGACTTCCGCCAGGGGCTTGGGGCGATTCCACTCGGCGACATACGCCTGCCGCAGATGCATGAGCTTGCCGACGAGCTCCTGCTCCAGCTGGCGGCGCACGTGCTCGCGCTGCACGGTGATGCCGCGCCACGGGTCGCGACCGGCGAGCACCCGATGATGCGCTCGGATGTCTTCGTACTCGATCGGAAACGCATCCGCGGAATCGCGCCACTCCTGGTCCGTCAATACGAGCGGCGCCGGGTGTTTGGCGCTGACCCAGTCGCGCACCGGCGCCGCGAGGCGAGCGAACAGGTCGCTATCGACACGATCGACGATCATCAGGGTGTTCATCGCGGACGGCTCCGCGCTCCCCGCTCCTTGCTCCCTGGCCGCGGAGCCGTAGAGCAGCAACGTCACAAGTCGCGGGCCGAGCGCCGCCGCGACCGCGGCGGTGAAGGCGTCCAGTGTCATGCGCGCCATATCAGAATTTTCCTCCTGCTCCGCCACCTGAGAAACCTCCTCCACCCCCGAATCCGCCGAAGCCTCCACCGCCGCGCCCTCCGCTCCAGCCGCCACCTCGGCCCTGGCTGAGGATCCAGAACGGCACCCACAGCAGACGGCCGCGACTGACAATCAACAACAGGATCAGAATCGCAATGACCCATCCCGCGGGGATCGCAACCTGTTTGCGATCGTCCTCAGGCGGCGGCATCGCGTATTCCGGACTCGTCAGTGTGACGCCGAACTCGGCGGCGAACGCCTGGGCGATGAGGTCGACGCCAAGCGCCAAGCCCTTGCCGTAGTCTTCGGCGCCGAGGGCCGGCAGCATCGCATCGCGGATCCGGCCGGCGCGCGCGTCGGTGAGGAAACCCTCGGCGCCGCGGCCCACCGAGATAAAGACATCGCCGGTGCCCGGCTGGTGATTCTTCCGGGGAACGAGGAGCACGACCACGCCGGCGTTCTTGGCGCGGTCGCCGGCATCCCCTGTCGCGCCGACGCCCCATTGCCGCCCGATCTGCAGCGCGACGTCACTCGCGCTGCGGTCGCCGATATCGGCAAGCGTCACGACCGCAATCTCGCCGCGCGTCTTTTCTCGCACTTCGGCGATGACGGCTTCCATGCGCTGAACAGACGCCGCGTCGAGGACGCCCGCGAAGTCGTTGACGAACCCGCGCGGCGGCGGAACAGAGATCTGGAAGAGGACCGCGAGAAGGATCAGCGCTTCACCGGATCGAGCAGGGGTTCGTTAAAATTGACCAGCAATATATGCTGCTCGCGATCGTACTGTTGATCGGGTTGGGGCTCATCGGTCTCGCGATGATCCCGCTCGGCCTTCCGGGGTTGTGGGTCATGGTCGGCGGCATCCTCGCCTACGGCTGGCTCACCGGTTTTCGCACCGTTGGGGTGGCCACGATCGCCATCGTGCTGGGGCTCGCGTTCCTGGGTGAGATCATCGAGAACTGGATTGGGTTTCGCTACGCCAAGCGCTACGGCGGGTCCACGCGCTCCGGGTGGGGCGCGCTGATCGGTGGACTGGTCGGCGCCGTGATCGGCGTACCCATCGCCGTCATCGGCAGCGTGATCGGGGCGTTCATCGGCTCCTTCCTGGGCGCCGCGCTCTTCGAGTACACCTATTCCCGGCACACCGGCGTTGCAACTCGCGTCGGTTGGGGTGCCGTCGTGGGTCGCGCCGCCGGCGCCGCCATCAAGATCGCGTTGGGGTTGATCATTGCCGTCGTGGGTCTCTTTGCCGCGTTATCTTGAAGGCTATGACTCGATCAATCGTTGTTCTCGCTTTGCTCGCGCCCGCTGCGTTCACGCTGGCCGGGCAAACGTCACAGCAAGCGGCCACGACACCGCCGCCGGCGCCCACCAACCGCTGGTCCGCCGATCCCGCGCATAGCGCGGTCGCGTTCCGGGTACGGCACCTCGGCATCACATGGGTGAACGGCACGTTCGGGCAATGGACCGCCGACCTGAACTACGATCCCACCAAGCCGGACGCCGCGAGCGTCACCGCGCACATCCAGACGGCCAGTATCTCGACCGGCAATGACCGGCGCGATAACGATCTGCGCACGAATTATCTCGTCGCCGACAGCTTTCCCGAAATCACGTTCACCAGCACGCGCGTCGAGCGCGTCGCGCCCGATCGCCTGCGCATCATGGGCGACCTGACGATCCGGGGCATCACGCACCCCGTCGTGCTCGATGCCGACGTCGGCGGCGTGCTCGCGACGCCGCGGGGCCGCCGCACCGCGTTTTCCGCCACCACCAGCATCAAGCGCCAGGATTACGGCATTGCGCTGAACCGCTTCATGGAAGGGGCACAGATCGTGGGCGATGAGGTCCGCATCACGATCGACGTCGAGGCGATCGAGCGCGCCACCCCCTGAGCCCACCAACGCACCGCGTCTGGGGGGTCGGGCGGGTCGGGGGCGTCGCGCTCGTCTGCCAGTTCGCGCTGGCGACGGGAGTCCCGGCCCAGGCGCACCGTATCCGCTGGTGGGAAGCGGCGATCGCCGTCGGCGCCGTCGGCGTCGTGACCGTGTTCGATCATGGCGTCGACGATTGGGTACAAGACCACCGCTCGTCGCGCAGCGATCGAGTCGCGCGGGCGTTCCGCAACGGTGGTCAACCCGAAATCGTCTTGGGTATTCCCGCCGGCATTCTGGCTGCGGGGGTCATCGGCGGCCGGCCGGGACTGCGGCGGAGCGGCGGGCGCGTGCTCGCCTCCGTCGTGACCGCCGGGCTGGCGACGGGAGCGCTCAAGGAGATTACCGGCCGGTTCCGTCCTGACAACACCACAGATCCGTACGTGTTTCGACCGTTCTCCAATCACGACGCGTTTCCGTCGGGCCATGCGACGTTGGCGTTCGCTCTCGCCACGTCCCTCTCGGCCGAGATTCACCGCCCCTGGGCGACCGCGCTCCTATTCGTCGGCGCCACCGGAACGGCCTGGTCGCGCCTCAACGATCATAAGCACTGGCTTTCCGATGTCGTGGCCGGCGCGGCCGTGGGCATCACCGCGGCCAACATGATGGACGGCCGCTGGCGCATCTTCGGCCTCGGCCCGCCGCGATTTCTCGTGGATCCGGCCGGCTACCGGCTGGAATGGCGGAGGGTGTTGTAGTCTGAGGGCTGGCCGACGGCCTGGAGAAACGCTTCGAAGACCGGCGCGGACCACCAGGCTCGGCATGCGATCATCTGGTCGCGCGCGGAGTCCAGCGACGGCGTCGCCTTCCCGGGGCGCGAGGCGGTGAGGGCGTCATACACCTCCGCGATCCCGACGATCTGCGCCGCGAGCGGGATCTCGTCTCCCTTGAGCCCGTCGGGATAGCCGCTCCCATCGTACTTCTCGTGGTGCCAACGAATGATCGGCTTCAAGTCCCAGGGGAACTCGATGTCAGCCAGGAGCTCGATCCCCCAGAGCGCGTGCATCTGCGCCACCTCGAGCTCCTCGCGCGCGAGGGGGCCCGGCTTGTTGAGGATCTCATGGGGCACGCGCACCTTGCCGACGTCGTGAAGGTAGGCACCCAGCAGGATGGTGGTTTCCGCCTGCTCGTCGAGCCCCAAGAGCCGCGCCATCGCAACGGCGTTTTGCGCGACGCGCTCGCAGTGGCCGAAGGTGTGAGGGTCGGCGGCTTCGATAGACCGGCCCCACTCCCGCACTACCGCGAGGTACGTGCCCTCGAGCTCCGCCATTTTCCCACCCACGTGGATCAGGTCGACGCGGGCATCCAGTCGGCGGAACTGCCCGTGCGCGGCGTTGAGCAGGCGCAGGGCGTCCTGATTGCGCGCGGTCAGCTGAAACAGCACGGCCAGCTCACGCGCGGCTTCGGCTTCGTTCAACACCGACCCCGTCTCGACCGCCAGCGCCATCGCCGAGCGGAGCCGCGACTCGGCGAGCGAGGGACGGCCCGCCTCTCGGTACATCATACCCAACACGCGATACGCCTCCGCCTTCGCGCCGCGTGCTCCCAGCTGATCGTACAGGGCGAGCGCCGCCTCGGCGTTCTGGCGCGCGTTCTCGAACCGCTGGCGCGCCACGTCCACTTCGGCGTGATGGACGAGACAGAGACCTTGCAAGTGGAGGTCACCGGTGCGTTCGGCGATGGCGCGACTCTCGGAGAAGTATCGGTCCGCTTCCTCGAACTGCTCCCGGTCCGCGCTGACCATCCCCAGGTTGTGGTACGCAATGGCGCAGCCATGGTCGTCGCCGGCACTCCGGAATGCCTCGAGGGATCGCCCATACCGCGTGTGTGCTTCGTCCAACTCGCCCTGGATATTCGCCAGAATGCCAAGGTTCTGCTCCACACGCGCGCGCAGCCCGCGGTTTTCTCCGCCCAATTCCAGCGCCTCGAGCAGCGATTTGCGCGCTTCGCCGAGCGAGCCGGTCGCAAGATCGAACCCGCCGAGCGTGTTCAGCGCCTCCGCGGCGAGCACATAGTTGCCGATGGCGCGTGCCACGCCATAGCTGCGGTGGCACAAACCGCGGGAGAGTGTGGCCTCGTTGCGATGGTGCCACACGATGGCGAGCCGCCGCAGGGCCTCGGCGAGGACCGTCCGCTCCCCGCTCGCCTCGGCGGTGGCAATCGCGGCTTGATAGCGCTCGATCGCCTCGGGGACACAGCCCCCGCGCTCCCGCTCGCGCGCTTCGTGCAACAGGTTCGCACCGCCATGCGTCGCGCCGACGGTGCCGGCGCCCGCGTCACCAAGCAATGGCATAGTCCGAGAAGTGGCGAACCTGACCCGTGACCGTCTGGCCGAACAGGTCGTCCAGGGAGGGGACGTACTCGAGAATCAGCAGCAGGTCGCTGGTATAGGCGATCTGCTTGGGCAGCAACAGCCCGAGCGTATTGCAGTTGGCATAGCTCATCGTGAGCTGGACGGGCTGGAGGAACGTGAGCCCCTCCGGCTGGAACTGAATCCGATTCACCGTATCGGACGGCGCCACAGCGGTGATGCTTACGGCGGAGTCGAGCGCCCCCGCCGGAATCACCAGCGTGTTCGCGCCCACCTGGAGCGTCCCGCCCTCGGGCCCGATCGTCTGGGTGGCCGAGTCCGCCGCGACCGGCGTGCACGCCAGCAGCCCCGTCGGGAGGGGCGGCGGCGGCGGCAGCGGCCACCCGCCGAACAAGTCGCCCTGGGGCGCGGGCGCCGAAGGCTCGGCGCAACTGAGGGCGGCGAGCGCGAGCAGGAGATAGCGAGCCTTCATGACCGTCTCGTCCTTTCGTCGAGTGCAAGCCGCGCCGTGGTGACGCGCGCCGTCGCACCCTCCTTTTGCGCCGGGTCGCTGCCGGCGTCAGCGAAGCGGCTGACCCACGGATCCTCCGGTTCCGGCTTGCCTGATCGCACCGCGGCAGCGGCGCGGGCCAGCAAGGCAACCGGATCGATCGGACAGTACTTGAGGTTCGTCACGGCATCGTACCCGATCCGCAACGTCGGCCAGGAGACCCGAGGTCCCCGCCGAATCGATTCGCGCAGCGTCCCACCGATGCGCCCGGCGAGCTTCACCGCGCCGACGTCATCGGTCCCGGGCGCCAGCACCGCGAATTCCGCCGGGCCCCACGCGCCAACGACGTCCGAGAGGCGCGTGGTCTGCGCGACGAGGGTGCCGGTTTGCGGATCGACGGGGTCGGCCTCCAACGCGAACACGACGCAGGCGAGCGCCCCGCGGCTGCGGGACATCAGCGCCCCGAGTTCGCGCGCCCGGCGCGCCAGCCCCGAACGGCTGTGCAATCCCGTCGCCGGATCCACCGGGCCCTCGGCCAGCGCGACGTCGATGTTCCGCTTGGCCTGCACATACGTCTGGAGCTTGAGCGAGAGCTCAGCGAGATCACCTGGATAGCGCAGAAAGTCCCACGCGCCGGCCCGAAGCGCGGTCACGCGTTGTTCGGGTGTCGGCTTGTCGTCGGTTACGATGAGGACGGGGACATTGCGTCCAATGTGCGGATCGTGCTGGAACAGATAACACGCATCGACCCCCGACATGTCCGGCAGCTGCGCATCGAGGATGATGACGTCGGGCCGGATCTCCCGCGCCCACTCGAGTGCGAGTGTGCCGCTCGCCGGCTGGACGACCGCGCACCCATTCGTCTCGAGCACGCGGCCGAGGGAGTGGTCACGGACGACCGTGATCAGGACGATCGTCGGAGCAGCGGGGGTGGTAACCATTGGGTTAGCCACCCTTTCCGCAACAACCGGGCCTCGGCCATGGCCTCGAGTCGAGCGGCACTCATGGTCGTGGCTCGGCCACGTCGGCCCGTTGTCAGGTCGGGCGAGGCTCGGGCGCTACACCGAGGTGCGGCATGGACGCAACACTGCGCTGTGCTATGTCAGAGTCAGGGGTCAAGTCTGTGCGGGACTTCGACCAACTCCTGCACCAGCCCTTCGAGGCGACTCGCCAACTGCTCGAGCTCGCGCAGGCGTTTCGTGCTGGTGCGGCGATAGACGGTGCGCGCCGTGAGATACGTGATCCCCAACCAAACCGGAATGACGGTCAGGATCGCCGCACCGACCAGGTGCAGCGCGCCCACGCCCACGCCGATGATCGGGCCCATCCCCCCGCCGCCCATGCCGCCGCCGATGCCGCCGTACACGGCACCGATCAGTTGATTCATGTTTTCCTGAATCGTGATGCGCGTCTGCCCGCGGCGCACCGACACGGCCACCTCCAGATCGCGCCGGATCGCCGGCCCGCGGGCCGCGATCCATGAAAACGACCGACCGAACTGGCTCACCTGCCCCGCGTTGCGAAGCACGCGCCGGATCTCTTCCACGACGGTCGCATACTCGGACTCCGGCAGCTCGCCGTCGACGACGCGCTCGAAGAAGATCTCGGTGGGGCCCGAAACCCAGTTGTTCGTGCGATTGGGCGCCAGGGATCCGGGCGTCACGTAGGGAGCCTGGAGCGCGTCCGCCGCGGCACGCACGATCTCGGGCGCGACGCCAACTTCACCAGCCAACGCTTCGACACCGCCGATGGTCATCGCCCCCGACGCGGTCTTGTGGGAAGCCTCCATTTCCGTCGCGCGTTGGACGATTTGCTGAACCTCGTCCTTGTCGTAGCGCCGGCGGGGACCCGATCCACCGCGGATCAACTCGTCCATCAGCGCCGCGGTCGTGGCGGTGCGCTGGTCGTGGCGGATCGCGAGCCCGCGCACCAGCGCGCCTTCGATTCTCGCGCCGATGCTCGTCAGCCGGGTGCGGTGGCTCGCCGACGCTTCGAGGAAGCGACCGGCCCGGACCGCGTCCTCGGTCGGCCAGCGTCCCGGAACGTCGCCCACGAGCATCTCGTAGACCACGACCGCCAGACTGTAGACGTCGGTGCGTTCGTCGAGCTCCGTCAGACCGGCCGCTTGCTCCGGACTCATGTATCCCGGCGTGCCGACCGGGAATCCGGTGCGCGTGAGGTTGGCACCGCCCGCGGTGCTCACCGCTTTCGCAATGCCGAAATCGGCGACGATCGGATGGCCCTGGGAGAAGAGGATGTTCTCCGGCTTGATGTCGCGGTGCAGCACACCCATGCGATGGGCATATGACAGTGCATCCGCGACGGGCTCCGCGATCGCCAGCGCCTGCTGCTGCGAGAGCGCGCGCCGGGGAGGCCCCTCGAGCTGCTGCCGCAGGGAAGCGCCTTCGATGTACGGCATGACGTAATACAGGAAGCCGCCCGCCTCCCCCGAATCGTGCAGCGTGAGGATATGCGGATGCTGGAGGCGGGCGGCGATCTGAATCTCCTTCAGAAAGCGCTCGACGCCGAGGAATGCCGCCAGTCCGGGGAGGAGCACCTTGAGGGCCACGGCGCGGTAATGCTTCTTGTCATCGGCCAGGTAGACGGTCGCCATCCCACCGCGACCCAGGACGCGGCGCAGCGTGTAGCGATCGGCGAGCGCCGCGGCGAGATCGGCCGGGATCTCCACGGTCTGGTCCACGCGGAGAAGTTACGCGGCTTCTGACGCTTTGGTTACGAAAGCGCGGGACTCGTCGAACTCCCCTTCCCACCGGGCCATCACGACGGTCGCCAGACAGTTGCCGATGAGGTTCACGGTCGTCCGCGCCATGTCCATCACGACATCCACACCGAGGAGGGCGACGGCCATCTCGCCCGGCAGGTGAAACGAGGCCACGGTTCCCATCAGGATTACGAGCGCGGCGCGCGGCACGCCCGCGACGCCCTTACTCGTCAGCATCAACGTCAGCATCATGAGCAGCTGCTGCCCTACCGTCAGCGGCACGCCGCCGGCCTGCGCGACGAAGATCGCCGCCACCGACAGATAGAGCGTGCTGCCGTCGAGGTTGAACGAGTAGCCGGTCGGCATCACAAAGGCGACGATGCGGCGCGGGACGCCGAGGGCTTCCATCCGCTCCATGGCTTTGGGGAGGGCGGCCTCCGACGATGCCGTCGAGAACGCGATCAGCGCCGGCTCCTTCACGGCGGCAACGAAGGCGCCAATCGGCACGCGGGCGAGGCGCGCAACGGGATACAGCACGAACAGTCCGAAGACGACGAGCGCGACATACAACGTCACGACCACCAACGCGAGACTCTTCAGCTTTCCCAGGCCGCCCGGCTGGCCCACGGTCACCGCCAGCGCCGCGGCGACCGCGAACGGGGCGAACTTCATGACGATCCCCGTAAACTTGAACATCACGTCGGCAACGGCCTCACAGAAACCGAGCATCGTCTCCTTGGAGCGGCCGCGGACCTGGGTGAGCCCGATCGCAAACAGCACGGACCAGAAGACGATCTGCAGCATCTCGTTGCGCGCGGCCGCATCGAAAAAACTTTGCGGCACGATGTGCTCGAGCACGGTCGCGAACGTGACCGGGGCGCTCGCCGCCGGGGCCGCACCGGCCGCCGCGATCGGCGTCACGCCGACACCCGGTTTGACGAGGTTCACCGCCAGCAGTCCGATGAACAGGGCGAGGGTGGTGACGACTTCGAAGTAGATGATGGATTTCAACGCGAGCCGGCCGACGCGCTTCATGTCGTCGCCGTGGCCCGCGATACCGACGACCAGCGTGCCGAAGATCAGCGGCACGATGATCGATTTGATGACCCGGATGAACGCGGTCGAGATCGGCAGGAGCGAAACGGCGAACGCAGGAAACCAGACACCGATCGCCACGCCGGCACACATGGCGGCGACGATCCACTGCGTGAGACTCCGGCGGCGCAGGAAGGTCCACATGGGCGGCGTGAAGGATAACCGCCCCAAAACGAAGCTCGCTAGCGCTTGATAAACGTACCGCGGCGCAGCTCGTCGTACGCGGTCTGCAGTTCCTCTTTGGTATTCATCACAATCGGCCCCTGCCACGCCACCGGCTCCTGCAGCGGCTGACCCGACACCAGCAGGAACCGCATCCCCTGTTCACCGGCCTGCACGGGGACCTCGTCGCCCGAGTCGAACAGCACGAGCGACCGGTTTCCGGTCTCCTGGGCGCTTTCACTGCCGGCATCGCGGCCGCCGGCCGACACGCGATCGGTCCGCACGCCCTGCGGCGCGGACGCGTCGCGGAACGTGCCGCTGCCTTCGAACACATAGGCGAACGCGTGCCGGGACGACTCCACCGGAATCGTCTTGCGCACGCGCGGGGGAATCCAGATGTCCAGGTAGCGGGGATCGGCGGCGACGCCCTCGACGGGGCCGCGCTTGCCCCAGAAATCGCCCGCCACGACGCGCACCCGCGTGCCGTCGTCGTCGACAACCTCCGGGATCTCTTTGGCGTGAATGTCCTGATACCGGGGATCGGTCATCTTCAAGCTGCCCGGCAGATTCGCCCACAGCTGGAAGCCATGCATGCGGCCGCGCTCGTCGCCCTTCGGCATCTCCTGATGCAGAATGCCGCTCCCCGCGGTCATCCACTGCACGTCGCCGGCCCCCATGGTGCCCTTGTTACCGAGGCTGTCACCGTGCTGGACGCTCCCGCTCAGCACGTACGTGATCGTCTCGATGCCCCGATGCGGGTGCCACGGAAAGCCGGGGAGATAATCCTCGGGATGTTCGTTGCGGAAATCGTCGAGCAGCAGGAAGGGATCGAAGTCGCCGGTACGGCCAAATCCGAACGCGCGGCGTAACTTGACGCCGGCGCCCTCGAGCGTGGGCAGCGACTGAGAAATCGATTTGACCGCGCGGATCGACATGAACGTCTCCTCTAGGGAACGGTGGTTACGGGCAGGGTAACCAGTCCGTCCCCTCAGGAGTTCCCTAGAAGCCCAGCCAGTAGGTCATCTTCACGAGAAAGATGTTTTCGGACGGACCCTGGAACAGCGCGCTCGCGTCGTCGCCGAACTGAATGTTGCCGCGCGGCAAGTCGGGGATCTGGCTGCTGCGCGTCCAGACCACGAACAACGTCGACCCAGGCCGGTACTCCCAGCGGAGCACCGCGTTCCCCCGGAGCGATCGGAAGGTGAACGTGGGATCGAAGAACCGGTATGTCGGCGAGCCAATGAGCGTGTCGGTATCCGCATCCAGCAGAATTCTCGCGGGGTTCTTGGCTGGATTCGCGTCCGGCGTGACGATGTACAGACCGAAATCACGACCATATTCCAGCCGCCGCGCCGACCGGGGCGCCGCGAACTCGTTGTAGCGGGCGAACTGGCCCGATGCGATCAGCGGCTGCATGAACAGCTCGAGAGTCAACGTGGGCGAGAACGTCACGTTGAAGCGCGTGTCCATCGACACGGAGTTCTGCGTCAGATGCGCGAACACGTACCGGTTCCCGTAGAACGCCGTATAGCTGGGATCGGCGTAGCTACCGACGTACTGGAAGCCCGTCGCCGAATGGTTGATCGACGGACCCAGGGAGATGGCAACATTCGAGCGGGGCTGCAGCTGCAACGATACGCTATATGACTGATTACAGTCGTGATCGGCATTGCAGCCGAAGCTCGCATTGAGGGTGCCCGAGACCTTCTTGCGGGAATCCGTTTGGATGCCGGTGGAGAAGAAGTCGTTGCTCGGTCGCCGCACCACCGGCCCGCCGCGTGTCAGGCGCTCGTCGAACAGACTGGGACGGTGAATCCAGAATCCCGTCAGCCACCAGTAGCTCAAGGTCTGAAGCTGCCCGAACGCCTGAATTTGCCGGTCGTTGAGGTCGCCGTCGAACGTGTATTGCTGCTGGGCGCCGGCAATGATGTAGAGCGCGCGGTACCACTTGGTCGGCTTGGTCCACAGCGGGAAAATGTTGCCGCCCATCCACCAGTAGTCGGCGCGTGAGAAGAAGGCGATGTCGTTGTTGTTATACGCGGGGGTGCGGAAATTGGTGGATAGCTCCCACAACAGGTGGCCCGATTCCTTGGACAACCGCGCATAACCGCCTAGTCCCTGCATGGAGGTATGCGGCCGCAGCGCGTCGGTCGTATCGGACCGGTCGCGACGCTGGAAAAAGTGCGCCGATCCAAAGCGGATGCGGCGCATGGCCGCGGTGTCACCGGCGACGTTCGTCCCGGCGAGCTGCGCCATCAGCCGGTAGGTGCGCTTGCTCCACCAGGTGTCGCCCGAAACCCCGAAGACCTCGGCGTGATGGGACAGGCGGCTTCTGATGTATGGATCGCCCAGGTCGCGGTACACCGACGTCGCCATCGCTTTGATCTGCGTCGCGCCGCCACGGAGGTCCTTCGCGACGCGCGACGCGAAGTAGTTGCTCAATGGCTCGACCGTGAATAGGCCGCGCGTGCTGTCCATGAATTCGACAGGCGCCCGTTCCCGCCGGGTGATGCCGTCCAGCGCACCGATCGACCACCCGGAGCGCGTGCGACCGGTCAGCTTTGCGGCCCCGAGGATCGTGGAGTTCTCCGGCATGTCGGCATACGCGACCGGTACCGCCAGTCCGCCCCGGTACGGCGAGATCTGCGGCGGCCGCCCGATACGCCGCGTGGCGAGCATCGACAGGCTCGACACGTTGGAGCAGAAGAAGCAGTTCAGCCCGCCGAGACCGAAGTAACCCGCCCCTTCGACGAAGAAGGGCCGCTTCTCATCGAAGAATGTTTCGAACGCGGAGAGATTCACGACGGCCGGATCGACCTCGACCTGGCCGAAATCGGGGTTGACGGTGGCATTGAGCGTCAGGTTGGACGTGACGCGCAGCATAGCATCGCCGCCGAAACGGCCGTCGAGCGCGTGCGGATTGAAGAACGGATCGGTCTGGTCGCCGGGAACGTTCGACGAGCGGCCCACGACGTACGGCACCACCTCGGCGCGGCCGGGGGCGTGTCGAATGACCAAGCCATGCAGATGTCCGAACCGCGGCGGACCGCCGGTCTCGTCCTGCCCCCACCACGCCCACTGCGACAGCTCGTTGATCCGGTTTTCCTGCCGCCAGATCTGGAGCCCCCACGTCTGTTCTTCGGAGGTCTCGGGATACCGCAGCTGCGAGAACGGAATGCGCATCTCCGCGGTCCAGCCGAGCGAGTCGATATTGGTCTGCACTTCCCACACCGGGTCCCAAGACGGATCGCCACCGCCGCCCAGCCCGTTGGCATCTTGTTTGACGCCGGAAGGGTTCACCCAGAAAAACAGACGCCCGATGTGATCGTGATAGGTGTCGAAGATGACCTGGAAGTAGTCCGAGCTGACGTCCGCATCGCGGCGCGCGAGCCGCGTGCGGACGCCGGCGCCACCCGAGTCGTCGTACATCCGCGCCCCCACATAGAGCGCCGCATCGTCAAAGGCGAACCGCACCTCGGTGCGCTCGATCGCCGGCAGGCCCACCGAGTCGCCGGTGTGCAGCGGCTGACTCTGCCGCAACCCCGTCGCCGGCTGCGCGATCTGCCAGATCGGGTCGTCGAGCCGGCCGTCGAGCTTGAAGGTTCCCTGCAGCGGCACCGCCCGCACTTCAGGTGGGGGCGTGGGATGGATGTTCTGAGCTACTAAGGAAGGAGCACACAGCACGGCGAGAAGGACGGAAAGTCTCGGCATGGCGGTCACTTGGGCTAGGATACCACGTTGGACGCACCGCGGCGGAAAAAGGTTGCGGCCCTGACTGGAGCCTTACAATCTCCTCCATTAGATATGTCTCACCCGATGCCACCATCTCAGCCGTCTCCGCCGGCCGCTCCTGCGGCTCCTGCTCCGACTCCCGCTGCCCCGCCGAATCACGATCCGGAACGCATTCGGATGCTGGCCGACATCAGCCAGAATCTGTGGTGGAGCTGGCAGCTCGACGCGCGTGAGCTGTTCCACCGCATCGACCGCCGCCTGTGGGAAGCCACGCGGCACAACGCCGTGCAGTTTCTGCGGCAGGTCTCCGCCGACCGTCTGGCCGAGCACGCCCAGGATCCGATATCCCTCGAGCGCTACGATCGCGTGGTGCGGCGGTTCGAGCTGCTGACACAGAAAAACGGCACCTGGTTTGCGGGCCGTTATCCGGAGCTGCTGAACCGACCGATCGCGTACTTCTCCGCGGAATTCGCCCTGCACCGCTCACTCCCGATCTATTCCGGTGGGCTCGGCGTGCTCGCCGGCGACCATTGCAAGGAAGCGTCCGACCTGGGCGTCCCGCTGATCGGCGTCGGCCTCTACTATCACGGCGGCTATTTCGATCAACACATCGGCCTGGATGGATGGCAGCGCGATTCTGACGATCCCGTCGATCCCACGGTGAACCCCGTGGTCCGAGTCAACGGCTCCGACGGCAAACCGTGCGTGGTCGCGGTCACCATCTCGGGTCGCGAGGTCCGAGTCGGCGCATGGCGCGTCATGGTAGGGCGCATTCCCGTGTACCTGCTCGATACCGACCTCGAATCCAACGATGCAGGCGACCGCGAGTTGACGGCGCGCCTGTACACGAGCGACCCGGAATGGCGCCTGCGGCAGGAATGGGTGCTGGGGGTCGGCGGCGTCCGCCTCTTGCGCGCCCTCGGCATTCAGCCCGAGGTGTGGCATGCGAACGAGGGACACGCGGCCTTCATGTTCATCGAGCGCATGCGCGAGCTGACCGGACAGGGGCTCACCCCGGCACAGGCGGAAGCGCAGATCCGCGCGACGAGCGTGTTCACGACCCACACGCCGGTTGCCGCAGGGCACGACGTCTTTACCACCGAGCAGCTCGAGCAAGTCACTGGGCCGTTCTGGAATACGATGGGCCTTACTCGCGACCAATTCATGGCGCTTGGAAAGCCGGACGCGGACGATCGGCGCTTCGAGATGACCGTCTTGTCACTGCGGCTTGGCGGCCGCGTGAACGCCGTGTCGGCGCGACACCGGGAAGAATCACGGCGCATCTGGCGCTGGATGTGGGGCAACACGCCGGCCGCGGACGTCCCGATTGGCCACGTGACGAATGGCGTGCATCTCAGCACCTGGATGGCGCGGCCGATTCGGGATCTGCTGGCCAAATCCCTCGGGTCAGATTGGGAGGTCGAAGCTGAACCGGCGGCGGTCGTCGAGGCGGTACGCGCGCTCGATGATGACCGGCTGTGGGCCGTGCACGACAGCCTGCGCCAACTGCTCTTTCACTACATCCGTGAAGAGGCCCGTCACCGCTGGCGCGACAAATGGAAGGAGCAGGCGAAACTGGCCGCGTCTGGCGCGCTCCTTTCACCCGCCGTCTTCACGGTCGGTTTCGCCCGGCGGTTCGCGACCTACAAGCGCGCCGACCTGCTCCTCCGCGATCGGGAACGGCTACGGCGTCTCTTGACCGACCCGCGCCGTCCCGTCCAGATCATCTTCTCGGGCAAGGCCCATCCCGCCGACGAGCCGGGGAAGCGCGTGCTCCAGCAGGTGTTCATGGCCGCGCAGGATCCGAGCCTCGAGGGCCGGATCGCCTTCCTGGAGGACTACGAGCTCCACCTGGCGCACCGCTTGGTCGCCGGCGTCGATCTCTGGCTCAATCTGCCTCGGGTGCCCCTCGAGGCCTGCGGCACGAGCGGCATGAAGGCGGCGCTGAACGGCGTGCCGCAGCTCGGAACGCTGGATGGCTGGTGGGCCGAAGGATACACGGGCGAGAACGGATGGGCGATCCCGCTTGCGTCAGGGGAAGGTGACCAGGACCAACAGGACATGGAGCATCTCTTTGGCCTGCTCGAAAACAAAGTCGTGCCGATGTATTACGATCGACTCCCTGGCCAGCACTCCGGGGAGTGGGTACATATGATGAAAGGAGCGCTGGCGGTCGCCGTAGCGCGCTTCACCACGCGCCAGATGCTTCACGCATACGTCACGCGGTACTACGTTCCCGCTGCGGCCGGCGAAGCGAGTCCCGGCGTTCCACCACTGTAGCAAACGAGGGTTCGTTGAAGACCCGGGTTCTCCACCTCACCGCCGAATTGTGGCCGTACGCCCGCACGGGCGGCCTGGGCCAAGCGGTCGCCGACCTCGCCGATTATCAGGCTGGGAGCGGGACGGAGAGCCACGTCGTCCTGCCGCTGTATCGCGAAGCCCGTGCCCACGCCGGGAAGATCGAGCCGCTCACCGATCCGTTTACCGTGGAAGCCGGCGGGCGGCGTGAGGAAGTGCGCTGCTGGCACCAGGTAGGTGACGACTATCCGAAGACGATGTTTCTCGAGCACAACCGATCGTTCGACCGACCCGGCCTCTATGGCGACGCGAAGGGCGACTACGCGGACAACCCGCAGCGTTTCGCGCTGTTCGCCTCCGCGGCGATCGAGATCGCGCGGCGGATCGGCAAAGGCAATCTGATCCTGCACGCGCACGACTGGCACGCCGCGCTGGTGCCGGTATTCCTGCGCCGTGTCTATCGCGATGAGCCCGACCTGCAGCGGCTGCCCTGCGTCCTGACGGTACATAACGGCGGGTTCCAGGGCGTGTACCCGTATGAGGTCCTCAAGCAAATCGGTTTACCCGACGACATGTGGTCGCCCGAGTACATGGAGTGGTACGGCCGGCTCAACTACCTGAAGGGCGGGCTGCACTACGCCGACATGGTGACCACGGTGAGTCCGACGCATGCGTTCGAGCTGCTGACCGACGTCGGCGGGTTCGGCTTGCAGCACAGCTTCCGGCAGCTCGGCGATCGCCTGGTCGGCATCCGCAACGGCATCGACATCGACAAATGGAACCCGGCGGCCGACCCCGACATCCCCGCGGGCTTCAGCGCCGACGACATGTCGGGGAAGGCGCGCTGCAAAGCGACGCTGCAGGATGCCTGGGGGCTGCCGCGGCGCTCGGACGTACCGCTGTTCGGCATGAGCGCGCGCCTCGTGGCGCAAAAGGGTCTCGATCAGATCGTCGCGTGTCAATCGCTCCGGCTGCTCGACGCGCAGTTCATTTTCCTGGGGGCCGGTGAAGCCCAGTTCGAGAATGCGCTCCGCGACCTCTCCGCCCGCTTCCCGCAGCGCATCGGTGTGAACACCGCGTTTACCGACGCCCTGGAGCATCACCTCCTGGCCGGCGCGGACTTTCTCATGATGCCGTCGCTGTACGAGCCGTGCGGCCTGACGCAGATGCGCGCCCAGCTGTACGGCGCGCTCCCGGTAGCGCGTCGTGTGGGCGGGCTCGCCGATACGATCGACGATGGTGTCACCGGCATTCTCTACGACGCCTACAGTCCGGAGGCATTCGACCATGCCGTGCAACGCGCCGTGACGCTGTATCAGGATCGCGGAAGGTTCACCGAGCTGGCGCGCGGCGCGATGCGCAAGGATTTCTCCTGGCGCCAGCCGGCCGAGGCATACGCGGCCGTCTACACCCGAGCCGCGGCCGCGCGCGCCATTCCCGACACGTCCGCCGCCGACAAGAGCGGACGCGCGCCCCGTAAGCGGTCCACCGGCAGCAAGGGTGGACGAGGCGTGAACGCCCGTCGCTAAAGGTCCCTCGATGGATTTCGTGCTCACGCTCCACGGTCACCTGCCGTACGTCCTGCATCACGGCCGCTGGCCGCACGGCAGCGTGTGGCTGTGTGAGGCCGCGTTCGACAGCTACCTCCCGCTGATCGAAGCGCTGCAGGCACTGGAACGCGAGAAGATCCCGGCACCGGTCACCCTCGGCGTCACACCGGTGCTCGCCAATCAGCTCTCGCATCCGTCGTTCGTCAGCGAGTTCGAGGCGTACATGGCGCGCCGCCTCGAAGGCGCGGCCGGCGCGGCGGAGCATCTGGCGGTTTCGGGGGACGCGGACCTCATCCCGATCGCGAAGTTCTGGCACGAACGGCTGACGCGCCTGCTCGCGCTGTTCCGCGCGCTGGACGGCGATCTCGTGGGCGCGCTGCGCGGCTTCGAGGATCGCGGCCGCATCGAGCTGATTTCGTCCGCGGCGACGCACGGCTTCCTCCCATTGTTCGCGCGGGACGAGAGCATTCGACTGCAGCTCGCCGTCGGCGTGGCGGAACACAAGCGGCTGTTCGGCCGCGCGCCGACGGGCTGCTGGCTCCCGGAGTGCGCCTACCGGCCCGGCGGCCCGTGGGGACCTGCCGGCGCGCGGCCGCAATCCTACCGCGCCGGCACGGATGAGCACCTCGCCGCCCGAGGCTATCGCTACTTCTTCGTCGACACGCACCTGGTACGGGCGGGAGCAGAGCTCGGGTATCCCGACCTCGATGCGATTCCGGTGACCGGGGAGCGGACGCCGTACGTCGCGTATCGCGTGGCGTCGTCAAAACGCCGCGCCCACGATCTGTTCGCGCTGGTGCGCGATCCGAAGGCATCGGGCCAGGTGTGGTCGCGCGCCCAGGGCTACCCCGGCGATGAGTGGTACCTCGAGTTCCACAAGATTCGGTGGCCCGACGGCCTGCGGCTTTGGCGTGTCACGGGCAGCGGCGTGGACCTCGGTGCGAAACAACGCTACGACCCCGGCGCCGCCGGCAACTCCGCGCGGAATCACGCGGCGCACTTCGCGAGCGTGCTGCGCGAAACGGCGGGGCGGGTGCAGGAGCACAAAGCGGCCCGCGCCCCGCAATCCGTCGTGACGGCGCCGTTCGATGCCGAGCTCTTCGGCCACTGGTGGTTCGAAGGCGTCGACTTTATCGAGCAGCTGTACCGGCAGCTCGCGCGCAACGGCGTCCGCCCCGTCACGGCCCGGCAGCATATCGCGGATGGGGGCAAGGCGCGGCCCACGATCCAGCTCACCGAGGGTTCGTGGGGGAAGAACGGCGACTTCTCGATGTGGCTCAACGACCAAACGTCCTGGACGTGGAAGCGACTCTGGGCGCTCGAGGAGGCGTATTGGGCGGTCGCGGCCAAGGCGCTCGCGGGCGGGCCCAAGCCGCGGGCGGTGCTCGCGCAGGCGACGCGATCCATGCTGCTCGCGCAGGCGTCCGATTGGCAATTCATCATCTCCACGGCGGAAGCCGCCGACTACGCCAATCAGCGGTTCGACGAGCACTGCGGGCAGGCCGAGGATCTCGTGCGCGCGCTGGCGAACGGAAAAATCGATGACGCGACGATGCATCGTGTGGAGGCGCTGGGAGCGCAGGACAGCTTGTTCCCGAACGTCCTGCGCAGCATCGCCGAAGCGCTGGCATGAGCGTCGTCATTCACGGACACTTCTACCAGCCGCCGCGTGAGAATCCCTGGACTGGTCTGGTCGATGTCGAGCCATCGGCGGCGCCCGATCACGACTGGAACGTCCGGATCACGAGGGAAGCGTACCAACCGCTCGTCCCCATCTATGAGTTCCTGAGCTTCGATTTCGGGCCGACGCTGCTCGACTGGATGAACCAGGGCGCGCCGCCCGTCTTTGTGAACGTGGCTCTCGCGGACCGCGCGAGCCGGGGACGGGTCGGTCACGGCAACGCGCTGGCGATGCCGTACCACCACATCATCCTGCCGCTCGCCAGCCGGCGCGACAAAGAAACCGAAGTACGGTGGGGCATTGCGCACTTCAAGCGCCTCTTTCGGCGCGATCCCGTCGGATTCTGGCTTCCGGAAACCGCGGTCGATCGCGAGACACTCGACGTCCTCGCCGCCGAGGGAATCCAGTTCACGGTGCTCGCGCCGCATCAGGTCTCCAAGCCGCCCGCGCACGGTCTGCCGGTGCGCATCGAGCTGAGCGGCGGCCGGTCGATTGCGGTCTTCGTGTACGACGGCGGGTTGTCGCACGACGTCGCCTTCGGCCCGCTCACCACCGACGCCGATCGCTTGACCGAAGCACTCGAGCGCACGCCACCCAATGCGATCACGAGCATCGCGGTCGATGGCGAGACGTTCGGCCACCATCACAAAGGCGCCGATCAGACACTCGCCACCGTCATCCATCGCCTCCAGCAGTCCGGCACGGCCCAGGTCACCAACTTCGCGGCCGCGTTGGCCACGTACCCACCCGCGACGACGGTAGACCTGGTGGAGCTAACGTCCTGGAGCTGCCCCCACGGCGTAGAGCGGTGGCGCTCGGCGTGCGGCTGCAAAGTCCACACCGACCGGCCGTCGCAGCAAGATTGGCGCGCCCCGCTGCGCTTCGCGGTGGAGTGGCTCGCGCACGAAGTGCACGGGATCTACGACCGCGAGGGCCGCGATTTGCCTGGGGGACCGCGGGCGTTTCTCGAGGCCGCAGGAGC
>WNGB01001623.1_pt1 | contig 36863 bp, 35 predicted proteins | sample 5400681 | NCBI WGS metagenome assembly WNGB01 (sample SAMN13153367, study PRJNA577476) | soil metagenome | isolation source: 115 cm soil or saprolite under grassland replicate 2 | place: USA:California | collected 2016-06-15 | reverse complement strand
CGCGTATTACATCCTCAAGACCACGCTGATCGCCGCGCAAGGCGCGCACTCCTCGCTCGCTGCCGCGCTCGGCTCCGACTTCAAGGGAAAGATCTCAGTAGTCATCTACGCGGTCGCCATTCCACTTGCGTACGTGAATCCGTGGGTCTCGGTCGCGATGTACGGTTCCGTCGCCGCGATGTGGCTCGTTCCTGACCGGCGCATCGAACGCCACGCGCGCAGTCGAATCGCTAATCCTTGATCGGGCAGATTTGAATCTGGACGAGGTCTTCGCCGCGATCGATCGCACGCAGAGTACGCTCGGTCAACATGCGTTGTACCATCGCCTGCGCACTGCGCCACGGGCCGATCACCTGGAAACATTCGACGCGCTCGTCAATCTCGCCGTCCGTTACCGGACGGATCCTCACGTTTTGGCGATTGCCGCCAACGACGCTGACGGCCCGCTGACCGCCTATCGCCGTTGTGACCACGTCGGCCCTGTCCGATCGGGCACATCGAGCGCTGTAAAGACGCCGAGCGGTTCGACCGCGTCCACCAGTCTCGTCCGGCGCCCCTCGACGGAGAGGATCGCGTCCGAGCGGGCGGACCGGTGCTGCTCGTAGACGACCATCTCACTCCAGTATTCGATCACGATGTAGCGGGACGAGCGGTTCTGATCCCGAAGAAAGGAACTGCCCAGATAGGACCGCGTAGCACGATTGACGGCCGTCCACTCCCCATCGGCGCCGTACAACTCCTCGAATTCCGTCTCGCGTCCCTGCTTGACTTCAAACTGCCACATGATCGCGATCATGTGCACGATCATCCCACGACGCGGATGAATGCGCAGCAGTTGACCGCTGACTCACACACCCGGTGCGGGCGAAGGCGTGACGAACACCCGACCGTAATTCGAGGGCACGGCAATCGTGAGTGGGTCGTTCACATTCACGGCAACGAGATCCAGTTCCGCGCCGCCACGGTTCACGCGATCGAGCATCTCGCGATACGTGCCCGCCACGGGCGCGGCAACGGTCACCGCGTGGTCGAGATCGGAGAAGTTGAGCACCACCAGCGCGACCTGCGTCTGCTGCCCCGCGACAACGCGTCCGCCGCGTTGAAACGCGATCACGCCGTCGGCCGGACGAGATTGCGTGTTGAAATAAAAGAAGTCGCGGCTGCGGAGCGCAGGCAGCGCCTTGCGCAGCTTCCCCATGCGGCGGTACAGCCGCACCAGCGGTAACCCCTCGTCGTCGTAGAAGTATTCCCAGTGCATGCCGCGCAGAAACGAGATGCGCAGCGCGCCGCCGCCGGCGACGGCATAGTTCTCGCCGAACTCCTCCCCTTCCCACAGCATCGGCACGCCACGGCTCGAGAGCAGCGCGATGGCGTAGGGCTGCAGCTTGAAGAACCGCGAGCGGTCCCCAAAGCGAATGTCGTCAGCCGTGAGGGGCGGCTCCAGGCCGAAGCTCGTGATCAGCCAGCTGTTGTCGTGTGAATTGAGGTACTGCAGCGGTGCCACGGGGAAGGCGCTGTCCCCCGCGGGGGTCGCGTCCTTGGTGTCTGGATACGGATTGCCGCCAAAGCCAGGATCCAGCATCAGCGCGAACGCGTCGTCGACGTAGCCACCGTTCGCGGCCATGTGGCGCACCTTGTCGAGCAGGCCATTCTGCCAGGTGGAGCTGCTGAACGTGTGGCGGAGGATGTCCCGCGGGTCGTTCAGATCCTCGGCGATCTGAATGATGCGGCTGAAATTACCGGCATCACCGAAGCGAGGGATGCCGCGGCTGGCGACGTAGGTATTGAAGACGAGCGTGGCGTACTTCTTCAGCGGATCGCGATCGTAGAATCCCGGCACGTTGTCGTATCGGAATCCATCGACGTGATATTCGGTGAGCCAGTGCTTGTTCGCTTCCAGGCAGTAGTCGCGCGCCATCGGCAGATCGTGGTCGAACCCGCGTCCGAAGCCATCGCGGTTCGGATCCTGCATCATCGGGTTCGGCGGATGTAGCGGGGTCAGGCGACGGATGTCGTCGTACACCAGCCCGTAGGCGAACGAGGCCTCGGCGTGTCCGTACACCACGTCGAGCACGACCGCGATGCCGCGCGCATGCGCGGCGTCCACCAGCCGCTTCAGTCCGTCCGTTCCACCCAGGTAGTCCTCGGGCGCAAAGTACCCGAGCGGGCCGTACCCCCAGTCGAACTCGTGCTTGACCGGGGTGATCGGCATGAGCGACAGGCAATTCACCCCCAGCCCCTCGAGATAATCCAGACGACCGACGACGCCATCGAACGTGCCATAGAACTCGGGGACGTTGAGTTCGTAGACGACAAGGTCATCGAGCGCGGGCGTCCTGTAGTTCGCGTCGTTCCAGTGAAACGCCGGTCTCGGGCCCACCGTGAATGCGCCGAGGAGGCCCGGGCCGTTCTCTGTCGCAAACGGATCGAGGAACACGCGCGTGATGATCTGGTTATTACGCTGCAGCTCGAAGCGATAGAGATACTGGCCATTCGAGCCGAAGCTTGATCCGGCCGGTGGCGGCACCGTCGTCAGATCCACCGAACGGCGCCAGAGCCCGAGCGCGTGGCTCGGATCAAAAGAAAGTGGCAACGGAACGGACGGGATCTCGGGAACGAATTGATCCGCCTGATGGATGATCCGCACGATGACGGAGAAGCCGTCGGTCGCCTTTACACCCGGGAGGTAGACTCCGAAGGTCGCCGTCGATCCGTTGACGTGGACCCCAACTTCGTCACGGCTGATGGGCATCGTTGGCGCCGGCGAGCACTATACCCGAATGCGGCGCGCTACGTACGCTGTCTGATACTGAAGTGCTAAACTGCGCGTCTGTTCCCGCCTGTAAGAGACCCTGGAGGATGGATATGTTGCGAACAATCACCGCGGCCGCTATCACGGCACTGGCTGCGCTCGCCTTCGGCACCGCCTCGCTGAGCGCCGCGCCCGTGAAGCTGGCGCGGCATCCCGATTATCACGCCGGCCGAATCACCTTCAGCTATCTGGGCGACCTCTGGACGGCGAATGAGGACGGTACCGCCGTCCACCGGCTGACCGACAACATCGCGCGCGAGGTCTACCCGCGCTTTTCGCCCGACGGCAAGTGGATCGCCTTCGCCTCGAACCGCTACGGCAACTATGACGTGTTCGTGATTCCCGCCGGAGGAGGAACGCCGAAGCGGCTGACGTACCACACGGGCAACGACGAAGTCGTGAGCTGGTCCCGTGATTCGAAGAACGTGATCTTCCACGCGGCGCGCGGCGATGGCGCGTTCCCGAGCGTCGCCGTTCTCTACGAGGTAGCGGTGACGGGCGGCCTGGAAAAGCCGCTGCCGGTCGACTGGGGCTTCTGGGGAAACTATTCGCCGGACGGCAAGTCGCTCGTCTTCAACCGCCATCCCGCCACGTGGTCGCGGCAGCACTATCGCGGCAGCTACGCGGCAGATTTGTGGATTGCGAAACTGTCGGATAACAGCTACACGAAGCTGCTGCCAGACGAGCAGTACAACCGCTACTGGCCGATGTGGGGCGCGGACAACAACATTTACTTCGTCGCCGATCCGCTGCCGAACGACAAGAGCGTGAAGCCGGGCAGCCCCGACGTGCGCAAGAGCGCCAACAACATCTACAGGATTCCCGTGACCGGCGCGCAGCAGCCGACGCAGGTCACGAAGCACACCGACGGCCACGTGTTCTGGCCGTCGATGTCGAGCGACGGCAAGACGATCGTCTACGAGGACAACTTCGGCATCTGGAAGCTCGACGTCGCGAGCGGACGTACGAACGAAATCAAACTCGACCTCGTCACCGACGAGAAGGACAACGAGACGGAGATCGAGACCGTCAGCAACGAAGTCGATGCGTTCGATGTTTCACCGTCGGGACGCCGTGCCGTAATCTCCACACGCGGGCAGATCCTGACGATCGCCACGGACCGCGGCGACATCACCCGCATCCTGCCGGACAAGATGGCCTCGCGCAGCGACACGCCGAAGTGGTCTCCGGACGGCAAATATGTCGCCTTCGTTTCCGATCGATCCGGGCGCGACGAGATCTGGATCTCGGATCCCGAAGGACACACGCCGAAGCGGATCACGGATCTCGATAACGAGAAGGGCGCGCTCGTCTGGACGCCGGATTCGAGACGGCTGCTCTACACCGCCGCGGACAAGAAGCTGTACAGCTACACGATTGCAGACGGCAAGACCGCGGCGCTCGCGTCAAGCGATCTCGCGCGAATCGGCTCGGTGTCCGTTTCGCCCGACAGCAAGTGGGTGGCCTTCTCGCGCCAGGATCGCACGCTGCGATCGCACGTTTACCTGATCCCGATCGGCGGCGGCGACGAGCATCGTCTCTCTGACGACCGTGTGATGTATTCCGAGACGAACGCCGTCTGGACGGCCGACGGCAAGTACATCGTCTTCACATCAGCCGAAGGCTTCAGCAACGGGATCGCCACCCAGGGAGGCATCCAGACCACGATGGAGTTGTGGGCGACGGCGTTGCGGGATCGCGATCGCGACCCGATGGATCGCGACATCGACAACGAAGCGCAGGGACTTGCCGCGGAAGCGGCGGCGCGGCAGAACACCGGCCGCGGCGGCGGCGCGGGCGCGCCGCCGGTGGATGTGAAGATCGATTGGAGCGGCCTCGCCCGGCGCGCGCGGCGCCTGACGGTACCGGGCACGGCGATCGGCGGACTCACGCCGGCGCCTGAAGGGCATTCGGTCGCCCTTACGGTGTCGACCGCTGCGGTGGGCGGCGGACGCGGCGCGGCGGCGGCTGCCGATCCGAACGCCGGCACCTACATCCTCAATGTTGAAAGCGGGCAGCTTACGCGCGTGCCTCCGGCGCCCCCGCAGACTGCGGCGGCCGGTACGGGCGGCCGCGGACGCGGCGCTGCGGCCGGCGGCGTCTTCGGCGGTGGCGGGAACATGGCGTTTGCCCGCGACGGGCACACGCTGTACTTCCGATCCGGCAGCGGACTTTACGCGGCTGCGTTGCCAAACCAGAACGCCGCTAACGCCGGCGGAACGCAGGTGGCGTCAGGCGGCGGACGCGGTGGACGCGGCGGCGGTGCCGCTGGCGCGGCAAGCGCACCGGCGGAATCCGCAGCGACAAACGCGACCGCACGGCAGGTCATCTATACCGCGAACCTCGAAGTCGATCACAAGGCGCTGCGCACGCAGGTGTTCAACGAGGGCTGGCGAATCATGAAGAACCGTTTCTACGACGCCAAAATGCACGGCGCCGACTGGAACGGCGCGTGGGAGACCTACGGTCCGCTGCTCGACAACCTCGTGGACGAGGAAGAGCTGCACACCGTCATGATGATGATGATCGGCGAGCTGAATGCGTCGCACACCGGCGTCAGCGGCGGTCCGACTCCGATCGAGCGGACACAGCAGACGCGCTACCCCGGCTTCAATCTGATCGCGGACGCGTCCGGCTTCTACAAGGTCGACCACATCTACAAGGACGGTCCTGCGGATCTCGACTACCTCAAGATCAAGGACGGGGACTTCATCGTCTCGGTCGACAACCACGACCTGAAGAGCGGCGACAACTACTGGCAGTTCTTCACGCTTGCGCCCGGGACGAAGTTCCACTTCCTGGTCAACGACAAGCCGTCGAAGGACGGCGCGTGGGAGGTGACGATCACGCCGGTGAGCAACACGGCGTTCGGCGACCTGCAGTACGCGAAGTGGGTCTCGGATCGCCGCGACATGGTGACGAAGTTGAGCAACGGCGAGATCGGCTACCTGCACATTCGGGCCATGGACGCGCCGTCGCTGCGGCAGTTCCAGCTAGATCTCGCGGCGAGCCGGACGAAGAAAGCGCTCGTCATCGACCAGCGCTTCAACGGTGGCGGCGGCATCGACCAGGAGTTGCTCGGCATTCTCGCCGGGCGCCGTTACCAGTACACCGTGAACCGCGACGCAGGATTCCAGCAGCCGCGGCCCCAGAATTTCTACGGACCGATGGTCGTCATGCAAAACGAACGATCCGCATCCGATGCCGAGATGTTCCCTGCCGGCTTCAAGGCGCTGGGTCTCGGCAAGGTGATCGGCGTGCCCACGATGGGCGCGGTGATCGGGACCGGGTCGTACACGCTGCTCGACGGATCGACGATCCGCACGCCGGGCAGCGGCGTGTGGACGGCCACAGGGGAGAACATGGAGAATTACGGCGTGCCGCCGGATGTCTATGTGGACAATACGCCGGCGGACTTCATCAAGGGACGCGACGCGCAGATCGAAAAAGCCGTCGAAGTGCTGAAGGCGGAGCTTGGGAAGAAGAGCTCCACGTCGCAGCAGGACCGCTGACCGATGTCCGATGACCGATAGCCGATAGCCGATAGCCGATGACCTATGACCGATGACCGATGACCGATGACCGATTACGGCTTACCGTTTACCGTTTACTTGTCTAGATGCGGGAACGCCTTCAGGTGTTCCCGCAGCAGATCGCGGCCGAAGTCGCCGTTGAAGTCGCGCCACACGCTGTGGATATGGTTCCCGTCGTTCTGCGAGTTGTCGTACTCGATTAAGAACGTCGGCCCCTGCACCCGGTAATAGTGTTTCTTGCCGCGTTCGGTATTTCCCGCCCACGCGAATGAGATGTCGTCAAGCCCCGCTTTACGCAGGCGCTCCATCCGCTCGGCGGCGACGTCTGCCGTCATCAAGCCCACGTAGACGTCGATCAGCTGCATCAGCTTCTCGCGCTGCGCGTTTGTCAGCGCCGTCGCCTTGATGCCGATCGGCGACAGCGGATCCACCTTCAGCGCGTTCGACGTGACCATCTCAGTCGGCGCTTCGACCAGGATGATCGCCGTCTTCCGCTGTTCGGCATCGAGTGAATCGAGCAACGCGCGGCCGGCGTCCTCCTCGAAGCCGAGGACGCGCTTGCCTTTCTCGGGCCCCTCGCGGACTTCCGCGGGGTTCGAGCCGAAGAACGCCGGCGAGCTCGATGTCATCTGCCCACCGACGACGTCGAACCGCACAGAGATGTGATGCCCTTCCAGCCGCCATCCCCAGGCGCTCTTGTCGCCCGGCGTTCCGAACACGGTGAACTGGTAGGCCTCGTGATCGCGCGGGAAGCGGCGCTGCGGTCCCTCGATCTCGCGCAGCACGTTCTCGAGCGCCATGATCGATGTGGCAGTCATGTAGCCGCGGGCGCTGAGGCCGGTCTTCAGCAGCGCATGCGCGAGCGTGCGCTGCGGCTCGCTCATTTCCTTGATCTGGATGCCCTTGCGCTCGTGCATTTCGTTCGGCACGAAATGCCAGCGCAGCCGCTCGTCTGAATCGAACGCGAAGACGGCGCGATTGCGCTGTTCGGCGCTGAGCGCGCCAAGCCACTGCTTCGCCGCTGAGGCCATCAGGGCGGCGGATCGCTGCGATGCGATCGTAACGCTGCCGACTCCGGCCGCGATAACCAATGCCGCGGCGATGACGAGCTGTTTCATGAGGGGAATCCTACCAGATAGGTGAGGCGGTGCCCTCTCGCGATTGCCAGCTGGCCCGCTTCCCAGCGCATCGGCGCGGATCCGGCCGCGAGATCGCGCAGCTCGCGCAACGTGTAGGCGCGCAGCTGCGACACGATGCCGTCCCAGAAGCACGTGAGCGGCACCATCGGCAGCACGTAGGTCCAGAAGAGCCGCCGCCACTTGAACGGGCGCATGAAAGGGGTCGCAATCCACACGATGAGTGGCGTGAGCACCATCGTGATCGACCTCGCGGATCGCTCGGATGCCTCGAAGATGACGATGGGCTGGCGTGCGGCGGCGGCCGCATGCAGCACGGCGCGTGCGTCTGCCGGGCGCAGGTGGTGGAAGCCATTGAAGATCGTCCGCAGGCCCGTCATCCCTGGCGGCACGTCACGCGCGTCGATCGATTGCCGCTCAAACCCGATATGGCCCTGCGACGCCTCCGCAATTTCTGTGAACGCGGGGACGTTCGGATAGAGGTCGGTCATCGTCGCGTGAACCTCGATGCCCTCCGCGGCCAGGTCTTGAACGAGCAGCAGCAGCGGTCCAGACCCGCCCGAGCAGAGATCGATGATGCGCCGCGTGCCGGTCGCCTCGAGCGCGCGACGGACGATCGGCGCCATCGCGCGATCGACCCGGAAGTGCGCCTGGATGAACTGCAGATAATCGGTCGCGAGATCGCGGATGACGGCCGGGAACCACGGCTGGTCCTCCAGCTCGAAGAGATGGAAGCGTCGCATCGCGATCAGGGGACCATGCGCGGAAACACGTACGCCTGCAGCATGACGATCACGCCCATAATCGTCGCGAGCGCGACGCTGTGCCAGAACACGAAACGCAGGATCCGCCCCTCCTGTCCGGACTGTCCCGTTGAGGCGGTCGCAACGACGATGCTCTGGGCGTCGATCATCTTGCCCATCACGCCGCCGGTGCTGTTCGCCGTCACGATGAGGACGGGATTGAACCCGAGCTGCTGCGCGGTGATCTTCTGAAGGCTGCCGAAGAGGACGTTCGAGCTCGTGTCGGATCCGGTGAGCGCCACGCCGAGCCATCCGAGCAGCGTCGCGAAAAACGGATACAGCCAGCCGGTCCGCGTGAACGCAAGGCCGAGCGTTGCGTCAGTACCACCGTAGCGCGTGACGAAGCCCAGCGCGAGCATCAGCATGATCGTCGCGAGGGGCGCGAGCATCCTGCGGACCGTCGCGCCGCCAACCGCCAGAAACTGCGCGAACGGAACGCGGAGATACAGCGCGCTGGCGATCGCCGCGAGGAGGATCGCCGTTCCCGTCGCGGACGCCCAGTTCACTGTGAACATCGCCGGCTCGCCGCGTTCGTTCTGATAGGCGGGGTCTGCGATACGCGTGGCGTCCACGCGTGCCGCCACGACCGGATAGTCGCGGAAGATCTGCCGATGTACCAGCGGGACCTTCCACGCCGGCGCGAGCGCCCCCTTGTTCAGCGTCCCCTTTACGGCGGGCAGCCCCCACACGATGACCGCGATGCTGAGAAAGACCCACGGCATCCACGCGCGCGTCACGGCGCCGCGCGCGGGCGCAACCGGCGCTGCGGGAGCGACCACGATCGGCGCCGCGACGTCTGCCGATGTCCAGCGATCGCGCGGCTGCCAGACGCGGCAGAACGCCGCGAGTGCGGCAATCGCTGCAAGCCCGCCGGCAATGTCCACGAGCTCGACGCCAACGAAATTGCTCCACGCGAACTGGACCAGCGCGAACGTTCCGCCGCAGACCGCAACGGCCGGCCAGACCGATCGCAGTCCGCGCCAGCCGCTCATCGTCACGACGAGCCACGCGGGAATAATCAGCGACACGAATGGCAGCTGCCGCCCTGCCATGATCCCGATCGTCGAGGCGGGAATGCCGGTGACGGCGGCGAGCGTGAGAACGGGCGTGCCGATCGCGCCGAACGCGACTGGCGCGGTGTTCGCAATGAGTGACAGTCCCGCCGCGTAGAGCGGCGTGAAGCCGAGGCCGATCAGCAGCGCCGAACAAATCGCGACGGGCGTCCCGAAGCCTGACGCTCCCTCGATGAACGCGCCGAACGCGAAGGCGACAAGGAGCGCCTGAATGCGTCGATCCGACGAGAGGCGTCCGACCGAGTTTTTGAGGAGCTCGAACTGGCCCGTGGCAACGGTGAGGCTGTACAGAAAGACCGCGTTCAGCACGATCCAGCCGATCGGCAGGAACCCGTACGCGGCGCCGTAAAGGGCCGTCGCCGCGGCCGTGCCCGGCGGCATGCCGTAGACGAAAATCGACACGCCCAGTGCCGCGAGCAGGCCGAGCAGCGCGGCGCGGTGCGCCGGCCACTCGAGCGCCCCGAGGGCCGCGAGCAGCAGCACGATGGGCAGCGCCGCCGCCGCGGTGCTCAACCACGGCTGACCGAGAGGATCGTAGGTCTGTATCCAGGCCAAGCGCGCCCATCATACAATCTGCGCCGTGGCAACCTACGTAAACATCGAGGACCTGCGGCGCGCGGCGATGCGCCGGCTGCCGCGATCCGTATTCGACTACATCGACGGCGGCGCGGACGGCGAAGTCACGCTGCGGGAAAACGTCCGAGCCTTCCAGGACATCGCGTTTCGGCCGCGATGCGCGGTGGAAACACCGCCGCCCGATCTGAAGACGACCGTACTCGGCACGCCGATCGCGCTGCCGATCATCCTGGCGCCGGTCGGCAGCAGCCGGATGTTCTGGCCGCGCGGCGAAGAAATCGCCGCCGCCGTGGCGGGATCCGTCGGGACCATCTATTCGCTCTCGACGCTGTCCGGCTGCCGGCTCGAGGATGTGAAGAAAGCGACGAAAGGCCCCGCGTGGTACCAGCTGTACTTGTGCGGCGGCCGCGATGTCGCGGCGAAGACCGTGCAGCGCGCGAAGGACGAGGGGTACTCCGCGCTCATCCTCACGATCGATACCGCGGTCGCAGGGTTTCGCGAGCGCGACGTCCGCAACGGCGCCAAGGAGCTCCTCACGCGTCGTCCGTGGCCGATGCTCCCCTACGTCTGGCAATTCCTCGCGCGCCCCAGGTGGCTCGTCGGATTTTTTAGCGACGGCGGCCTGATGAAGTTTCCCAACGTGATGCTCGCGGACGGTCCGATGCCATACGCCGACGTCGGCATGGCGCTGGAACAGTCAACCGTCATCTGGAGCGATCTGAAATGGATCCGCGAGATCTGGAAAGGACCGATCGTCATCAAGGGCGTCCACACGGGCGAGGACGCGCGGCGTGCCGTCGACGAAGGGGCGGACGCGATCGTCGTGTCGAATCACGGCGGGCGTCAGCTCGATGGCGTGCACGCGACGATCCGCGTGCTGCCTGAAGTGCTCGAAGCGGTCCACGGCCGCGTGGAAGTGCTGGTGGACGGCGGCATCCGGCGCGGAGGTGACGTCGTGAAGGCGCTCTGTCTGGGCGCGCGCGCGGTCCTGGTCGGACGCGCCTACGCGTACGGGCTCGGCGCCGCCGGCGGCGCGGGCGTCAGCTGCGCGATCGAGATGCTCAGGGCGGACGTGATCCGGACGATGAAGCTGCTCGGCGTGCGGTCGATCGCCGACTTGAATCGCTCTTACGTGGACGTCAGCTGGGAGCGATGATGACGGGTGTGGATCGCCTGCAGCCGCACGTAGTCGACCGTCGGCATGCGTCCGAAGAACGGATGCAAAAGGTCGTGGCGCGCCTCGGGATGTCCCGAACGGATCGCGTTTTCGAACGCCGCAAGCGCCGTTTCTAACCGCGGGACGAGCACGCTCGGCGATCCGGCCGTCGGTGAGGGCTGGAACATCGCCGGCGCGCGTCCCTTGCGCGTGAACTTGCCGGTCTTCAGTGCGCGGTCCACGAAGAAGCGTCGCAGGAGCGGCCGCAGCAAGCGCGGCGCCGAGGGGCCTTTTGGCGTGCCCAGCACGACGTCACGGCTGTATTCGTACGCCAGCGCGAGGTGTTCGACGATCTGTCCGGATGTCCACGCGCCTGGAGCGCGTGATGCCGTCCAGCCGCGATCACCGAGCGCGCGCGCGGTTGCCAGGAACTCCCCCACCGCCGCCCGGTTGTTCGCTAACGCAGTCTCCAGTTCGGTCATGATCGGCTGCATCTTAGCCGACCTCGTCGGACGCTAGAAACGCCACTTGAGTCCCAGCGCCAGATCGAGTTTCAAGATCTTCGAGGCGCCCACCGGCCGCTGACCGGGAGCATTGACGACGTGCAATCGCACTTCCGCATCGAACGCGGCGTGTGAGTCCGGACGCGCGATCTCGAAGCCCCCGACGTCGTGCACGCCGCCGCGCCACGGGTGGCGTAACGGCGACTCGGCAAATCGGTAGTGATACGCGCCGTAGCCGGCACCGGCGTAGCCCGTGTCATCTTGCCCCACGCGCGCGGACGTTTGTCGTGAAGCTTGCCGAGACGCGACAATCGCGTCGACGGCACTGGGGTCGCTCAGCGAATTCATCGGCGCGTGCCGACCGCGAAAAGACTGCGCGCGGTGCGCACGTACATGACGCCGTCTGATAGCGCCGGCGTCGCCATCAGCAGATCGCCCATCGGATTGACGGACAGCTGCTTGAATTCGGGTCCGGCGGTCGCGACGATGATGTCGCCGTCCTCGTTCGGCAGATAAATCTTGCCGTCGGCCGCGACAGGCGACGCGCTGAAGCCGTCACCGATCGTAGAGAGCCGCTGGCGGTAGACCTCTTCGCCGGTCTTCAGGTTGTAGACGTCCAGCACGCCGTTGTTGGCGAGCACATAGAGGAGCCCTTTGTAGATCAGCGGCGTCGGCATGTACGAGCCGCGGCCGGTCTTGCTCCACGCGATCGCGTTGCTGCTCGTCTGACCGTCACGCAGGGTGATATCGCCCTGCGCACCAGGCCTGATCGCGAAGATCGGCCGCTCCGGCCCGCGGCCGCTCGCGACGACGAACACGCCGTCTTCAAAAATTGGCGTCGGCGCCGTGATCTTCGAGCTGCCGCCGAGACGCCAGAGCTCCTTGCCGGTGCGCGGATCGTAGCCGCGAATGAAGTTGGAAGCGTTCGTAACGAGCATGGGGCCGGCGCTCGTCAGCGCAACCGTCGGCGTGCCCCACGACGGCAGTTCCTCACGATCTGTTTTCCATGCCGTCTCGCCCGTCGCGGCTTTCAGCGCGATCAGAAACGAATCCACCTGCGTGTCAACCTGCAGGATGACGAGATCCTCCCAGATGATCGGCGAGCTGGCCGTGCCCCATTCGTACGCAGGGATGTCGTAGGCGCCGACGTCCATGCGTCCGAGATCCACCTTCCACAGAAACGTTCCGCTGACGTCGTACGCATACACGCCCTGCGATCCAAATGACGCAACGACGATGCGGCCGTCCGTCGCGGGCGTGGCGCTGGCGTAGGTCGACTTGATGTGCCTCTTCTGAAGCGGCTCTCCGACGTACGCGTCACGCGTCCATAAGAGCTTCCCGTTCTTCTTGTCGAACGCGAGGATCGCCCACGTGTGACGCGAGCGATCCTCCGACGCGTCGCCGGCGCCGTAAAGGCCCGGACGGAACGAGGCGTCGGGCTTACTGCTGATCGCGGTCGTCACGAAGACGCGATCGCCCCACACGATAGGACTCGAATGGGCAAGGCCGGGAACGGGAGCGCGCCAGATGATGTTCGTGCCCTTTGCCCCGTCCCACGTGTCGGGGAGGTTCATGTCCTCCGCGACGCCGGACGCAACGCGGCCGCGAAATGACGGCCAGCTGCCGGAGGGAGGTGTGGCTTTCGGCAGCCGCACGCGGCCCGGCGCAGCCGTCCTGATGATTTTGCGCGGTGGAACGATGTCCTTGACGGACACGCCCTCGGGCAGCCACGTACTGCGATCGAGGACCATCTTGCGCACCGGACACGGTTCGGTGACCACGTCGAGCATGGTGCGCGGACCCTCCGTGTGAATCTTGTAGCGCGCGGTTCCGAGACAGCCGCCCTGCACGTTCTGCGCGACGATTTCGACCTCAGCGCCATCCAGCTTCCACGTTCCTCTGAACGTCGGATAGCCGGGTCCCTGCAGTTCGAACGAGCCGTCGGGCGCAAATCGCGCGGTGAACTCGCGGTACTTCAGCGGACCCGGCGGTACTGACTCAGTCGGCGGCTGCGCGAGCAGCAGCATCGTCCATGTAACGGCGATCCTGATCATCGTCGTCATCGTCGCGGGATCGTATCAAACGCCGTCGCGTAGAGAGCGATCTCCGCCGCGAAATCCGTCGCGCGTGTTATGCGCTCGAAAACAAACCCCAGCCGTTCGAGAAGCCGTATCGACGCCGCGTTGGATGGATCGACGATCGCGAGAAGCTGCGGCGTTTGCAACACGTCACCCGCGAAGGACTTCACGGCGGTCGCGGCTTCCAGCGCGTAGCCGTGCGACCAGTACGCCGGCCGGAACGCGAAGCCGATGTCGGGATGCGGCAGCCAGTCGCGTTTCAAGAGACCGCAGATGCCCATGGGTTCGCCAGTCGAGATCGACTCGACCAGTAACAGGCCGCCGCCCGGTAGATCCGCCCGTGTCCACGGTCCATCGATGATGTACCGCTCGGCGTCGGCGACACTGCGCACGCCGCGGTCGCCGATATGTTCGATGAACGATGGCTCGTTCATCAAGGCGAGCACGAACGCTGCGTCCTCCGGACACAGCTCGCGAAGCCGCAAACGCGCCGTGGTCAGGACCACGCGCTACTTGCCGCGTTTCAGCCTGTCGGGCAAGCCGAACGTCGCGGCGGTGTCCCCCATGAAGTCCACTTCGATCAGCACGGCGGGCTCGTCCCCGATCACCCACCCGTCGTGGCCCGGTGCGATCACCACGATCTGCGGCGCGGTGAATTCGAACCTGTTTCCGTCGCCGTATTGCACGCCGATGCTGCCGCGCGCGATGAAGCCGACGTGCGCGTGCATGCACATCTCCGTTCCGACGGTGGCCTTCATGTGCGTGGACCAGCGGAAGCCCGGCTGGTAGATCGCGCGTTTGATCCGGCCCGCGCCCGCACCTCCGACGTCCACCTGGACGCCGTTCAGCTTTCGCGATTCAGTGCCGGGGATCGGCGCGAGCAACGGATCGGGATGACTCATGATGGCCTCATTTGAACGTCGGCGGCTGCTTCCTCCGCCACTCATCGTAGCGCAGGCGAAGCGTCTTCACCGGGTTCAGGTTTTCCCCTTCGTGTATCGCGTTCGCTCCCTTGTCCGGCTGCGACACGCGCAGGAACATCGTGTAGTTGCCATTGTTGTGCGAGTCGCCGCTGGTGTCCGTCTTCTCCGCCATCAGGATGTAGGCAACGTGCGCCGTCTTGCCGTCGCAGGGGATCTTCCGCGCGCTCCCGTCCGCAGGAGGGGGCGGGCACGAGCATCGGCTGTCGCCGCCGGACGCGTCCGCCGCCTCCATCGCCGCCATGGCGCGATCGGTGATCGCCCCCTGCGCGCCGAGAAATGCCTTCACCGCGTTCGGAACGACGTCGCCGGGACGCAGGATGTTCCCCTGGATCGAATAGAAGATTTCGGTGCCCGGAACCTGGCCGTGCATGTCCTGCGACACGTTGCCATTCGTCGAGCCCGAATGCCCTGCCGCACGCCCCTGCAGATCGACGATGCCGAACTGGCGGCTCGGGAACGCGGGATCCTTGCTCAACATCTCGATGATCGCGGCAGGTTCGGTGCCCTTCTGCAATTCCTGGTAGACGAGCATCTGGTTCTGATGCGTCCGATCGACGCTCGCCTGGCACGCCGCAACCGCTTTGCCGGGTACAACGACCGCCTGCACGCCAGGAAGGAACATGTCATCGCCGTTCACGCACGTGGCTGACGCAATGACGACGCGTCCCGTGCTCCGATCCACGGCAACGACCGACCATGTCGCGTGCGCGGTCGACGGCAGCGCGAGCGCCGCAAGGAAGATCAGCAGGAGTCTGCGCATGGAGCGCGATGCTAGCAGATCGGCAGGCGGATGGCGTAGCAGAGGACGTCGCCGTGCACGCGTGGATCGAGGTTCGGGAATTCCGCGTAGCCCTGGAGCGTCCCCTCGAACGCGAAGCCGCACTTTTCCAGGACGCGCGACGAGGCGCGATGTTCCGGGTGGCACAACGCATACAGCCGCGTCACGCCGAGCCGCGACGCGAGATCGCGCATCGCGGCGAGCGCTTCAGTCGCGTAGCCGAAACCCCACGCATCGTGTGCCAGCACATAGCCGGTAGCTGCCTGCTCCCGCGTCTCGAAACCCAGGCCCGTGCTCCCGAGCAAGGCCCCGCTCGCGCGCGACTCGATCACAAATGGACCGGCCGGCCATCGCCGCCACTCGGAATCGCAGAAGGAAAGGAAGGCCGCGGTGTCGGCGAGGGTGCGGTGGGTGGGCCACCCGAGAAATCGGGTGACCCGTGGATCGCTCGCGTACCGTTCGAACATGCGCCGCGCATCGTCCGCGCGCGGCGGACGCATGACGAGACGCTCCGTTTCCAACACCACTTAGAGAACTATATCCGCGTACTCCGCGCGTTCGCCCGCGAGCTGCCGCGCATTCTTGCTCTACCCCGCGATCGCGTCGTCGAGCGACGTGAACACGCGCAGGCCGCGCGCGCGTGCCATGCTCACGAGCGCATCCGCGTCCGGCGCCGGGCCGTCGACGCGGAGGATCGCATCGCAGCGTCCCATCAAACGTTCCGCGACGGGATCGCCGTGTTCATCGAACTCCGCATCGGCCGGAGCGTTGTCGCTCGTGACCAGCGGCCAGAACCACTGCCCGAGCACAGGAATGTGCCCGGCGCGGAACAGCGAGAGCGCGGCCCATTCCATCAAGCGGACATTCGCGCCGACGATGAAGATCATGCGCGTTTCAGTGCCCTGCATGGCACTCGCGCCGCGGCTGATCGCCGCTGTCTCTTGGACGACAAGGTGTTTCTGCACGGGACGGCAGGCTGCAACCGACATACCCACAGAGGTGTGCGGGCGCCGACGCTTTGCTGTCAGTCACTTGCGACGACCCACCTGAAAAGAAGGCCCGGTACCTGACAGCGATCGTCAGGCGCCGGGCCACTTTTTGTCACACCTTCGCTCGCTTCGCGAGCGAAGGTGTGCAAGCACGGTTCGCTCGTGCACCGAGCGAAGGTGTGCAAATACTAGCGGGGATCCAGTTTTCGTCCGGCGTTCAACGCGTCGAAATTCAAAATTGTATTGAAGACGAGGAAGTAGCTCCCGATCGTCTCGCCGCGCCAGATCGGGTTGTTCGAGAAGAGCACGACGTGTCCCTTCCCGACCGGGACGTCCACGACGATCGGACGCTGCGCGATGTCATTGCCGCCGTCGAGAAGGCCGGACACGAGCAGCGTGTTCTACGCGTCGAAGCGCACGGCGACTCGCGGACGGAATTCCGGCGGAATCACGTTCGCGGGATTGCGCTTGAGCGCCTCTTCCGTCGGCAGCGCGTACTGCCACGGCTGCACCTGCTGCGGCGCAGGCAGCGGCGTGAGGTTGCTTCCCTCGTCGGCGGGACGTCCCTGGACGACGTCCGGATCGTCCGGCGTGCCGCGGCCCGTCGGACGGCCACCTCCAGGTCCGCCGCCTCGACCACCACCGGGCGCGGCACCGCCGCCGCCACCGGCGCCGCGTCCACCGCCGCCGGCGGTCGCACTGACGGTGAAAGCTTCACCGCTGTCGCTGTACATCGCAAGGCTGTCGGGGACGCCGTAGGCGATCGGACTCGTGTCGTCCACGAGCTTCGTCCGCAGCAGCGATCCGACGACGCGCGTCGGCGACGCCGGAGTGAGCGGGCTCACGCCATATGAGAAGTTGTTCGTGATGGCGAACTGCGCGCTGCTGTCGGCGCCAAGGAACACGCCGCCGTCCGCGATGAACTTGCGCAGGTTAATCAGACCTTCGAATCCCATTCCGACGCGCGTGTCGTCGGTCTGCGCCCACGCGGCGAGGTTCGGAGTGTCCGGCGTGGTGCGGTACGGAATGGGCGTACGCCACATCGGCGCGCCCTCGACAACCCCCTGGTTGCCACCTGGACCGAAGATGATCACGTCATATTTCGCGCGCAGGTCGGGTGTATCACGGATGGCCTGCGGATCGAGGTACGCGTACGGGATGCCGTAGCTGTCGAATGCCTGCCGCCACCATCCTTCGGTCTGTGTGCTCGTCCACGTGTGAAGCAGCGCCACGCGCGCGGCGCGGGCTGGATGCGTTTTCACGGTTGGGGCCGTCGCGAGTCCGTAAGCCTTCAGCCCGAGTTCGCTGGAAGCCTTGTCGAGGTCGGCCTGCGCGACGTTCAGGATGATGAAGCTGCCACGATTGAACTTCGTGCCGTTTGACTCGAACGGTTCTTCAGCGACCTGGATGTCCGCATCCTTCAGCCGGTAGCGGAGCGATATCAGCGCGTTGTCCGCGTTGTGATTGAGCGCGAAGACGGTACCGGCGCCGGTTACACCACTCGGCGCTTTCACTGTGCCAGACACGCGCTCCATCGGTGCGTCGAGCACTTTCTGATCCATGACGCGAACGGCCTGCACGCCGAAGCCTTCGGGGAACGTCCATCCGGTGTCGTCGTATGGCCGCGTCTGCGGATCGTTCGGCGCCCAATATTGGTAATCGAGCAGCGCGTCCGCGATGCGTGAGTACGGCTGATCCATGCGGACGATGTAGCTGCCCGCGGGGAATTCACGGGTCACGGGAGGAAGCGGAGGCACAGGCGGCGCGGGCGCTTCATTCGGAGCGTCACCGCCACGTCCGCCGCGCCCGCCGCGGCCGCCGCCGGTCGCGGCGGGGCGCGCGGGAAGCGTGACGGTGAACGGCGCCGTCGCGCGCCAGATCTCCACCGCCTGCTTCTGCAGGACCCGGAGCAACTCCGCCTGCGCGCCCAGCCGCAGATCGTTGGACGGGAACACGTACGCCGCCGGCCCTTCGACCTTCGCCTTCAGGATCGAGCGCTTGCTCTTGTCGTAGAAGTTGCGCAGGAAGTAGATGCGATTGTTCGCGACGTAGTTCAGCGAGACGAGGAGCCCGGTCATCTCGTAGTTGTTGTTGTTGCGCAGCGACCAGCGCACGCGCGAGATCGGCGGATTCTGGCGGAACCAGGTACGTGACGTCTCCGCGGGGGAGAGCGTCCGCTCTTCGGTGTCGGCGCTGCCGCCGTTGCCGAACGTCTCGTAGAGACGGCTGATCCCGTTGTGCGTCGCGGCCATGAACATCAGGTAGCCGGGGGACCATGTGTCGAACGTCCCCCATGCGAACACGCCGGGCATCCCCATGCGCGTCATCTCATTCACGTTGTTCCATCCGATCAGGTGCCACTCGTTGGTCAGGATCGGATCGAGCCACGCGTTGTAGGGACCGTTGCCGATGGTGTTGTCGTAGAGAAACGAGCCGGACTCGTGCAGGTCGTGCAACACCTGCGCCTTCCAGCCCAGGTAAGCGTTCAGCACGTTCTGCGACAGCTTCAGCGTGAGCGCCATCGCATCGCGATTGTTGTCGTGCGCGACGTACTGCCCCCAGTAGACCGGGCTGATCGGCGTCTTGTTCGGATGCTTCTTGCGCCACTCGTACGCATCGACGACGCGGTCGCGCCCGTCGACTTCGACGATCGGGGTGATGAGCGTAATTACGTGCTCGCGGATGTTGCGCACGTACGGGCTGTCGTCCACCGCCAGGCGGTAGGCGAGCTCCATCAATGCCGTCGGCGCGCCCGCTTCGGTCGAATGGATCGTACCGGTGATGTAGTAGACCGGTGCGGCACGTCTCGCGATCTCGTCCGCCACGTCATCGTTCATCTGGATCGTGCGCGGGTCGGCGAGCTTGGCGAGATCCGCCTTGTTCGCGTCGAGCTTCGCCATCAGCGCTTCCGACGCTACGGCGACCGCGAGCATTTCCTTGCCCCCTTCGGTCGTCCCGATCGTGTAGACCTTCACGCGCGGCGTCGACTTCGCGAGGAGCCGCATGTAGTCGTGGACCTCTTTTGAGTAAGGGAGCTTCCCGGGCGCGCCGGCGATGTCGCCGAGAATCGCCTTGGGCGTCGGCACGGTCTTCGACGCCGGCATGTAGTCGATCACGGGCGAGAGGAAGAACGGCTCTGTCGTGTATTCCTTGATCTTCTTCGTGTAATCCTCGTCGATCGGCTGCTTCGGATCGCGTCCGGGCTTCGCCGTCGCGAGATCGACGGATTTGGATGATTGCGGGGCTTTCTGCGCCGCTGCCGGCGCCGCAAGGCACGCCGCCGCCAACAACAGCACAACGGTCTTCAGTTGGTTCATGGCCGAGGATTGTAATGCGGATTGCTCGCGCGCCGCGCATCATGTGGTACTTTCGCGGACGTGACGCGCGCGGTCGCGGCGGGTCTGCTGTGGGTGCTCGCGACCGGCGTGTGCCTCGCGCAATCGCCCACCGGCACGATCAGCGGGGTCGTCCGCGATGTTTCCGGCGGGACCGTCGCAGGCGCCGTGATTACCGCAGCGAGCCGCCTTACACATCAGGCCCGCAAGACGACAACCGGTGAGTCCGGCGAGTACAGCCTGCCGGCCCTTCCCGCCGGCGACTACGACATCGCCGTCGAAGCGCGGGGATTCCAACGCGTCGTCCTCACTGCCACTGTAGAGACGGGGAGTACGACGCGCGCCGATTGCGTCGTGTCCGTCGCCGAAGTGACCGCCGCGATCACGGTCGCCGCCGCGTCTCCACAGATGCGCTACGAGTCTGCCGCGGTGACCGGCCTGATCGCGCAGGCTGAAATCGCCGCGCTGCCGCTGAACGGACGCAACTTTCTCGAGCTCGCCAAGCTCGAGCCGGGCGTGCAGGCGCCGTCGGGCACGAATCGAAATCGCGTGGTGGTGCCGGTGCTTGGCGCGCCCGGGTCGAACGTGGGCGGAGCTCGCTTCACCGTTGATGGCGGCAGCGTCACCTCAATCGGGCTTGGCGGCGCGCAGATGGCGCTTTCTCAGGAAATCGTCAGGGAGTTCCAGCTCTCGACCGTGAATTTCGATCTGGCCGCGGGCATGACTCACGCGGGGGCCGTCAACGTGGTCACGCGCGGCGGCAGCAATCAGGAATCCGGGACGGCGTTCTACTTCTATCGCGATCACAGGCTCTCGGCGTATCCGGTCCTCGTGCGCGACCCGGCGGATCCCCATCCCTTCTTCCGGCGCTAGCAGTTCGGCGCTGCGGCCGGCGGACCGATCCGCCGCGATCGCCTCTTCTACTTCGGCACGTGGGAGCGCAACGATCAGCGGACGGTTGGCGCAACGACGCTGCTCACGCAGGAGTTCGCTCGACTGAGCCGCGTGACCGAAAGCCCGCTGCTCGGGACGCTTCTTTCCGTGCGCGTCGACGGCAGAATCAACGCATCGCACACGGTCTTCATCCGGCATTCGCACGATGGCAGCCGCGCCTTCGCGCCTACGCCAGCAAACAGCGGCGGCTCGCCGAACGCGTATCCCTCGAACTGGAGTACGACGCGGACACGCGCAGATCAGAGTCTCGCGGGCCTCACCAGCGTCCTTCGCCCCACACTCGTCAACGACTTGCGCGTCTCGTACTTCGGCATCCGCGTGCGGGCGAGTGCCGCCGACGAAGACGCCTGTCCGGGATGCCTCGGGATTGGCGCGCCGTCAATCACCATTCAGCAGGCGGGTCTGGTCATCGGCAATTCGTCGGCAACCGACAATCTGGAGGGCCGGTTCGAGCTGAACGACGTGCTCACATGGCAGAAAGGTCGACACCGCGTGGCCGTCGGCGCCGACTGGGAACGGAATCGCGACCGAAATCTCATCTGGAACAACGACCCGGTAACGATGACGCTCTTTGCACCGGACCGCGTTAGCACCTATAACGAGCGCGTTGCGCCGGAGCTGACGATTCCGCTGCCGGCCACATTCGAGACGATCGGGGACATTCTGCGGCTCCCTGTCAGGACGGTGACGATCAGCGTCGGGGATCCGGGCGTGCCGCACGAGGATGGATCGCCTTTCCGGACATGGAACACGGTGTGGCTCTATGCCGAAGACGCGTGGCGGCTGCACGATCGCGTCACGGTGACCTACGGCTTGGGATTGGGCATCGATGGCGTGCTCAACCACGACCTGCGCAAACCGGCGCTGCTCGCGCCGATACTCGGCGTGAACGGCCTTGGGCCGACGAAGAACGACTGGACCAACTTCGCGCCGGCGGCGGGTGTCGCCTGGACGATCTCATCCGATCGCAAGACCGTCGTGCACGCCGCCGCAGGACGGTTTCTCGGACCGCACGGACTGACGAGCAGTATGGATAACGAGCGAGTGGCGCTCGGTCCTCCCGGTCTCGGGCGGCAGCCCTTTCCGGCGAGCTCGATTCTCAATCCGCTGACCACCATTCCAGGTGTACTGCAGGGCGCTGCGCTCGATTTCGCCGCCCCCTCGCTCTTCACGGGCGCCGTGCTGATGTCAGTCCTTCCGCAACTCCAGGCATCGTTGCTCCAGGCGCGGACGAGCGCGGAACCCGGTGTGCAGCAGATCCAGCTTACGAAGCAGGCGGCTGCGGCAATCTTTCCGGTGAACGCTCCAAATCCGGCGGCGGTTCACGTGAACGTCGGCGTGCAGCACGAGCTCGCACACGGCGTCGTCGTCGGCGCCGACGTGGTCTACCGTCGGTTCACGCACGTGCCGCAAAATGGCGGCTGGATCGATCTCAATCATTTCAACAGGGTTCCGGCGCTGAGCGGGCCCGTTATACGGAAGTGCAACAGTGCCGCAGAAGCCCGCGATCCGCAGGCGGTCTGTTCGATGGGACAGATCAACGTGCAGGTCGCACCATCTTTCTCTACGAAAGCGTCCTGCACGTGCCGCTGATCGTGCGCGCGCCCGGAATGCGCGAGCGGCGCGTGTCCGACCTGGCAAGCCTCGTCGACGTGTTTCCGACGGTTCTCGATCTACTCGGCGTACCGGCATCCCCTTCGACTGACGGACGAAGCCTGCTGCCGGCGATGCGCGGAGAGCGGCTTCCGGCGCGGACCGTCTATGCCGAATCCATGTATGCGAAGCGGTTCGGGTGGAGTCCGCTGCGGATGGTGCGCGATGCGCGGTTGAAGTTCATCGACGCGCCGCGGCCCGAATTGTACGACGTCGTGGCCGACCGGTTCGAGCAGCGGAATCTCGCCGCGCAACGCGGAACCGTCGCGGCGGCCATGCGCGCCGATCTCGCGGCGATCGCATCGGGTGCCACGCGCCCATCCGGGGTCCCGGCGCCGGACGCTCTACGCGAGCTCGCGGCGCTCGGATATGTCTCGCACGGACCGGCAACCGCCGCGGCGGGCGCCGACGGCGCCGGTCTCGATCCCAAGGACTACATTCACATTTTCAACAACGCCACCCGTGCGCGATCGATGTCGATACGATGATGCTACCGCGGCGCGCCGTACTGCGCCGAATGCTTGTGCTGTGCGTAATGCTGCCGCAGCAGATCCTTGCCGTAATCGTTGCCGTTCGGCGTCCGCACCACGACGTGAATGTGTTCGTGATTGGGAACGTTGGGATTGGCCGCGAGCTGGCGCAGATTGGCCGGCAGCTGGTGATCGAACTCGATCAGGATCACCGGGCTCTGGATCCGGTAATAGAAAACCGCGGCGGGATCAGTCTTGCCGATCCATGCGAACGAGGTGGATGCGAAGTGCTTCTCGACGTCGTTCATCTTCACTTTCGCGTGCCCGTCGTCCATGTTGCCGACGTAGAGCGCGATCAGATCCACGAGCTGCCGGCGCTGCGCGTCCGAGAGCTGCGCCGCCATGATGCCGGCCTGCGGGACAACCGCGTTGTCCTTCCACGCTTCGGTGAGATTGTCGTTGCGTGTCTTCTCGGTCGAAAGAATCGCCTTCCCGCGCTGCTCCTGGTCGAGCGCGTTCACGAACGCGAGGCCGCGGCTCTGCTCTTCCTGCAGCACTGAGGTCCCCTTGTATTTGCCCGACGGGGCGATCACCGGCTCGGACCCCGCGAAAAACGGCGTCATCACGACCTGATCGCCGAGCACGAAGTAATTGATGATCGCGTGGTGCCCATCGAGCTGCCAGCCCCACGGCTCGGTCGCTGACGGCTTCCCCATCACGGTGATGTGGTAGCGGAACTCGCCGTACTGCTGGAAGTCGTTGCCGTTCAACTCGCCGAGCGTCTCGTTCAGACGCATGATGTCGCGCGTCTGTTTCAGTCCGCGCGCGCTGAGTGCGGCTTTCAGCAGCGCGAACCCCAGGTCCCGTTGCGGTGGCGTCATCTCGAGAAAGCTGACGCCCTGCCGCACGTAGAAGTGCTGGTTCATCCACTTCCGCCACTCGTCATCATCGACGCCATAGGTGGTTTTCGCGCGCTGCTCCGCGGTCAATCCCGCGAGAAAGGCATCCGCGGCCTTCCTGACCGGCTCCGTCGAAACGCCGGTCGAACGGATGCCGAACAGGTTGGCGGCGATATGCCCGTCCGTCGTCACACCTTTGAACGGTTCGGCGAGTCCCTGCTTTTCGAAGGTCTGCGAGCGGGCGAGAAACCCCTCGGTCTGGGCCCAGGCAACGACTGACGTGAGTGCAACGGCGGCGGCCGCCCGGAAGGTCCAGCGCTGGATCTTGTGCATGGGCCGGATGATACACTTTGGCACATGAAATTCACCCGTCGCGAACTTGGAAAACTGGTCCTGACGGTGCCTGCTGCCGGGCTCCTTTCGAAAGACCTTTTCGCCGCGCAGGAACGCCCAAAACCAAACTCGACGTACGCCGGCGTGCAGGTGGGGATGAACGTTCCCTACAACTTCGGCGTACGGACGATGACGCTCGAAGAAACGCTCGACAAGACGGTGCAGCTCGGCATCAGCGCCGTGGAGCTCCGCTCGCAGCCGGTGGAACTCTTCATGGGCGTTCCGATGAACGTGCTCGAGCCCGGACGCGACAAGGCCGCGCAGCAGGCAGCCGCGAACACGCTCCGCGCCTGGCGCGAGAAGGCGGATCCGAAGGCCGGGGCAGGCTTCAGGAAGAAATTCGAGGACGCCGGCGTCAAGATCGACGTGCTGAAGTACGACGGGATTTACAAGTTCTCAGATGCCGAGATGGATTACGCGTTCAACCTCGCGAAGGCGCTCGGCGTGCGCGCGATCTCGTGCGAGCTCGAGCTCGAGGGCACCAAACGCGTCGGCCAGTTCGCCGACAAGCAGGGCGTGATCGTCGCGTACCACGGGCACACGAAGACACCGCCTGACATGTTCGCGACGGCATTCAGCTACGCGAAAAATAACTGGGCCAACATCGACATCGGCCACTGGGTCGCGGGGAACTTCGGCAATCCGGTCGACTACATCCGCGAGCACCACGATCGCATCACGCACGTCCACATCAAGGATCGCAAGGCGAACGAAGGGCCCAACACACCGTTCGGCCAGGGAGACACGCCGATCAAGGACGTGCTCCGGCTGATTCGCGACAACAAGTACCCGATCCAGGCGGCGATCGAATTCGAATACCCCGTACCGCCCGGATCGGACCGGATGGCCGAGATTGCGAAGACGATTCAGTACTGCAAGGACGCGTTACTCAGTTAGCACTGAGCACTCTCACATCCAGGGCTCGTCGCCGCTGGGACCATAGATCGACGGCACCCTGCCGCCGGCCATGCGAAGGTAAATCGTGAACTGGCCGCGGTGATGGATCTCGTCGCTCAGCAGGAACCAGAGCATCGCGATCCGCGGGATGTCCCCCATCGTCTTCGGTCCGGTAAAAAACCGAATCGTCTGGGACAGTTTCGGCTCCGGGGCCGAGCGGATTAGATCGCCGAACTCCTTGTGCGCTTTCTCGAGCGCGCTGAGCTGGTCGTCCCAGTTTTCCGGCGGCAATGGCGGCGTGCCAGACGGCGCTTTGGTCGCGAACTCGTCGTTGTACAGTTTCACGCCAAGGTAGCGCTCGCTCACAAAGACCCAGGCGAGCTCGCGGGCCGTCTTGCACAGTGCGGCCGGCCGCAAGTCGAGCTTGTCCTTCGGGTACGCACGCAACACCTTCATCGTCGTCGCGTGCTCGCGTTCGTAGCTGTCGAGGAACTGCTGCTTCTCGGTGTACATGCCCCTATGTTAGCCGCGTGTTCCGCGCATTCCGCGGCTAACTTATGCGCGTGTTCCTCGGCCGATCAGCAGAGCCAGTTTCATCACCGTGTTCCAGTTCCGCGCCGTCCCCCTCGCCGTGAGGAGCTTGTCGACGAGGCGCGCGGCCTTCGAGTTCCCCATGCCCGCGGGAAACGTCATGTAGAGGTGACGTCCGTCGGCAATCAACCGTTCTGGACCGGTGATCGCCGACCGCAGCGCCTTCACGCGCGTCTGATCGAGCGGCGCCTTGAAAAAGGAGACGAGCAGGTGGCTCGGATCCTTCTTCGCTTCCACGGCAAACGGATTCCCCTTCACGATCGCGTGCCAATCGGCCGCGGTGCGGACGTGAAAGTCCGCCTTCAATCCAAGCCGCTTGTCGATCTCCTTTTCGAGCAGCGCTTCCATCGTGGCGGGCGTGGTGACCGCAGCGTCGAACACGACGTTGCCACTCTGCAGCACGGTGGTGACGCTGGAAAAACCGATCTTCGTCAGGGCGTCGCGAAGATCGGCCATTGCGAGCATCTTGTTGCCGCCGACATTCACGCCACGCAGGAGCGCAACGTAGGTCACCGGAGGCGCGTCCCTTTCTCGCAGATCTCGATCAGCTGCCGCAGGCGCGCCATGCGTGTTTCTTCTTTTTTCGCGCTGAGGATCCACCACCAAATATTCTTGCGATACGACGGCGGCTGCTTCTCGAAAAAGGCGGACGCTGCCGCGTTCTTCTTCAGGAGGCCGGCGTAGGGTTCCTCGAGTGTGTCCTTCCGCTGCTCGTACGAGTAGATGCCTGACTTGTTTTCCGTGCGCGCCGCGAACGCCTTCAGTCCGGCCGGCTGCATCCGCCTCCCTTTCGTTAGCGCATCCACCCGGCGAATGTTCACGGCGCTCCAGATGCTGCCCGGCCGCCGCGGCGTGAAGCGGATCGTGTAGCTGTGGCCGTCGATGGACTTGCGAATCCCGTCAATCCAGCCGACGCACAACGCTTCGTCGACCGACTCGGGCCAGGTGACGCTCGCCTTACCCGAGTCTTTCTTGTAGTAGCCGACCCAGAGTTCCTGCGCTTTCGCGTGGTTCCCGCGGAACCACCGGCGCAGTTCCGCGGGCGTACGAAAGAAGACGATTTTCCCCGGTTCCGGCACGTTAAATATTGTGCTCCTGGATCGGCCGAACCTCGATGCTGCCCATCCGTGCCGATGGGATGCGCGACGCGATCTGGATCGCCTCGTTCAGGTCCCCCGCCTCGACAAGGTAGTAGCCGCCCAGCTGCTCCCTGGTTTCGGCGAACGGCCCGTCGGTCGTAGACACCTTGCCGTTGCGGACGCGGACCGTCGTCGCGTTCCTGATCGGCTGCAGGTCGTTGCCCCCCAGGTAGTTACCGCTGCTGCGAAGGTCGTTCGTGAACGCGAAGTATTCCCCCATCAGGGCGTCCATCTCGCTCTTGGTCATCGCCTGCAGCTTCTTCTCTTCGTCGTAAATCAGACACAGATACTTCATGGGTTTCTGGCCTCCACGAGATGGTCGCGGGGACCCGCGGCGAATCGACAGTCGCCCTGAAGATTATCCGGAGGCGGGCTTCGGCAGCATTTTCGCGTTCCACTCGCGGTACTGACCCTTGATCCGGTCGAACACGTCGGGGTGCGCCGTACGGAGATCGTTCTTTTCACCGGGGTCGGCGACGACGTCGAACAGGTGCTCGTTGCCGGATTCCTGCAAGTACTTCCACTTGCCGACGCGTGCCGCGTCGCGCAGGATCGTGCGCCAGAACAGCGTGCGGTCGTAAGGCGCACGCGCGCCGGTGCACACCGGCATCAGATCGTCGCCGTCGAGCGGATACGCCGAGTCCGCCATTGCTCCCCCGGCAGCCAGCATCGTCGCCGTCCAGTCCATCGTGACCGCCGGCTGCTCCGTCGTGCCCCCGGCAGGGACGACGCCCGGCCATCGGACGATCGCCGGCACGCGCAGCCCGCCTTCCCACAAATCCATCTTGTGGAACGAGAATGGCCAGTTGAACGAATAGCGCTCGCCGCCGTTATCGCTCGTGAAGATCACCAGCGTATTGCGATCGAGCTTCGCCTGGCTCAGGGCGCGGAGGACGCGTCCGATGCCCGCGTCCATGCTCTTCACCATCGACGCATAGATCTTCAGCGAGCCGCCGTTCGTCATCGGACCGCCGCCGTGATCCTCGTGTCCGATCGCCGCGTCTTCCGGTCCTTCCCATGGCGAGTGCGGCGCCGTGTAGTGGAGGCTCAGGTAGAACGGCTGCCGGTGCGGACGCCGAATGTACTCGACGGCGCGGTCGCTGAGGATGTCGGTCAGGTATCCGACGCGCTGCGTGGGCGTGAGGTTCTCCCACAGATCATCGCTGTGCGTGAAGTAGTCGGCTGCGCCGCTGAGAATGCCGAAGAACTCGTCGTAGCCATGACGGTTCGGACCGAACTCCGGCTTCCATCCGAGGTGCCATTTGCCGATGAGCGCCGTGGCGTAGCCGCTCTCCTTCAGCCGGGACGCCACGGTGGGATGGTTCGGCGGGAGGCCGATCTCAATTTCCGTCTGCCGATTCTTCAGCGGCTCGCGCAGGCCGACTTCGAGCCTCGCGGGGTAGCGTCCCGTCGCGAATGCGGTCCGCGTCGGCGTGCACACCGGCGCCGCCGCGTAGGCGCTCAGGAACTTGAGTCCCTGGCGCGCGAGTCCGTCGAGAATCGGCGTCTTGTAGTCGGGACGGCCGTAGCAGCTCAAGTCGCCGTAGCCAAGATCGTCGGCGAGGATGAACAGCATGTTCGGACGGGACGCGCTGCGCGCCGCCGTCGTGCCCGCGATCGTCGCCGCTGCGGTCGTGGCGACCGTCTGCCCGATGAACTCGCGTCGCGTGATCTTTCCGCCCATGGTTGCTCGGTTGTAGCACACGTTGGGGTCCAATACACCACAGGCGAACGCGGAGAAGAACGGCGACTATAATGCGCGTCCTGGAGTGTCCATGAGATTCAGGTTTGCCGCTATTCTGCTGGCGGTTGGGATTGCTGCGCCCGCGTTCATCGTTCGTGCGCAACAGACGACTGCGATTGATCTGGTGGTCAACGCTCTGACGTTCCGCAATATCGGGCCGTTCAGGACGGCGGCATGGGTGACGGAGATCGCGGTGCCGGAGACGCCGCTGCGAGATCATCTCTACACGATTTACGCGGCGACGCGGAGCGGCGGCCTGTGGAAGACGACCAATGCGGGGACGACGTGGACGCCGATCTCGGACAGCGTCGGCGCCGCCGCCGTCGGTGCCGTGGCGGTCGCGCCGTCCAATCCAGACGTCGTCTGGATGGGAACCGGCGATCAGGCCAACGCACGTTCGTCGTATTCGGGAAAGGGCGTTTTCAAATCGAGCGATGCGGGAGCGACGTGGGAGTTCATGGGGCTGCCAGACTCGCATCACATCGCGCGGATCGTGATTCATCCCACCAGGCCGGACATCGTCTACGTGGCGGCCATGGGGCACCTGTTTTCCAAAAACGCGGAACGCGGTGTGTTCAGGACGACCGACGGCGGGAAGTCGTGGAAGAAAGTGCTCTACGTCAGTGACCGTGTCGGCGCGATCGACCTCGTCGTCAAGCGAAAGACACCCACAACGCTCTATGCGGCGATGTACGACAAGGACCGCCGCCCGTGGCAGATCGTCGAGAGCGGCCCCGAGAGCGGCATCTACAAGACCGACGACGGTGGTGATAAGTGGACGCGGCTCACCAGAGGCCTGCCGACGGGCAGGATCGGGCGCATCGGTCTCGATCTGTATCAGAAGAATCCGCTGATCCTCTACGCCCTTCTTGAAAACCAGAATCCGAAGAGCGGTACGGAATCGCGCGACGTGAACGCGATCAGTCCGCTCGCCGCCGGCATCATCGGCAACGAGCTGTATCGAACAGACGACGGCGGGAGGACGTGGCGCAAGGTGACGGACGTCAACGTCGCCGGCGGCAAGGCGCCGTATTCGTTCAACCAGATCCGCGTCAACCCACACGACGACAAGACCGTGATCGTGACGAGCGACTCCATGTTCATCTCGCGCGACGGTGGGAAGACGTGGAACACGAATTTTTTCCGCGGTGTATTCGGCGACTTCCGCGCGATGTGGTGGGACCCGCAGGACAAGGACCGCATCATCCTCGGCAGCGACGGCGGCGTGAGCGTCTCGGTGGACGGCGGCAAGACTGGTGACTACTTTCCGAATATGGGCGTCGGCGAGGTGTACGCGGTCGGAGTCGACATGGACGATCCGTACAACGTCTACGGCGGCATGCAGGATCATGATTCATGGAAAGGGCCGAGCAACAGTCCGACAGGACGCATCACGCTCGAGCACTGGGTGACCGTTGGGCCCGGCGACGGCATGTACAACGTCGTGGATCCGACGGACAGCCGCTGGGTCTACAACACGCGCGAGTTGAACCAGATGGGACGCATGGACCAGAAGACCGGCGTGCGCACGCCGATCGCGCCATCTCGGCCGCAAGGGCAGCCGCGCCTCCGATACAACTGGATTGCGCCGATCGCGCTCTCTCCGCACAATCCGAAGATCGTGTACGCCGGCGCGCAGGTGCTGTTCCGATCGCTGAACCAGGGAGACACGTGGGAAGAGATCAGCCCGGATCTGACGACGAACGATCCGGAGAAGATTGGCAGGAACGTCCCTTACTGCACGATCACGACGATCTCGGAATCGCCGCTGCGTCCCGGGACGATCTGGGTCGGGACAGACGATGGGAAGCTGCAGCTGACGCAGAATCATGGCGGTGCGTGGACAGACATCACGCCGTCGCTGACCGCCGCGGGTGCTCCCGCTGATCGATGGGTCAGTCGGGTCTTCGCGTCGCGGCATGATGCGGGCACCGCATTCGTGTCGAAGAGCGGCTTCCGCAACGATGATTTCGCGCCTTACCTGTACAAGACGACTGATTTCGGGCGCACGTGGACCGCGATCAAAGGCAACCTCCCGGAGGCACCAATCAACGTCGTCGTGCAGGACCGACGCAACAGGGATCTGCTGATCGTCGGGAACGATATCGGCGTGTTCGTATCGATCGACGGCGGCGCTGTGTGGACGCGGCTGAAGGGAAACCTGCCCACAGTCGCCGTTCACGATCTGACGATCCATCCGCGCGAGAACGACCTCGTGCTCGGCACCTACGGGCGCGCGTTCTGGACGGGTGACATTACGCCGCTGCAGGAGCTGTCGTCGCGCGTGCTCGATGCACCCGCGCACCTGTTCGACATCGAGCCGCGCGCCCGCTACGGCTTCAGTACGCAGGGCATGAACTACCACCTGTTCGGAGACAAGTACCTCGAGATTCCGAACGAGCCGGAAGCGCTGGTGATCAATTACCTGCTCAAGTCAGACGCGACGGGTACGGCAAAGATCAGCGTGAAGGACTTCACCGGAAAGGTAGTGCGTGAGATGGACGGACCCGCAAAGCGCGGTTTGAATCGTGCGCTCGTCCCACTTGGCGGAGGCGGCGGGCGCGGTCGCGGCGCCGCGCCGAGTGTGACGCCGCTTGCGATCGGTGACTACACCGTGACCGTCGACGTCGCAGGCCAGATGCTGACCAAACCCGCGCGCGTACGCGCCCGGATCCTGGGGTCAGGTCTGTAAATCGGCCCTGACCGGGGTCAGGTCTCCGGGTCGCCTGTTCCCAGAGACCTGGCACCCGCGAAGGTCATTTTGCAGACCTGACCCCCAGGGTCACCGCCATTCGGGCGGTAGAGACCTGGCACCTGCGAAGGTCATTTTGCAGACCTGACCCCCGGGGTCACCGCCATTCGGGCGATAGAGACCTGGCACCTGCGAAGGTCATTTTGCAGACCTGACCCCCCGGGGGTCACCGCCATTCGGGCGAGTAGCTGCGCCGGCGCCGCTTGTGCTCGACCCTGAGGCTCAGGAGAAACAACGCAATCACCTCGAACAGCGCCACGAATGCATAGATCGCGTAACGCGTGAACGCCGGCGGATTTGGAAAGCATGGCAGTCCGTCATCCAGGCACGCGTTCACGATGCGCTCGATCGTGAAATGCTCGCGCATGATCAGCGCGAATGCCGCCCCGAAGATGACGCCCGTTCCGGCCAGATTGCCAAAGACCGGCTGCTCCTTCCACCAGAAGGGAAACGCGACCAGCAGCGCGATGACGGGAGGGACGGTAGCCCCGAGGAGGATCCAGTTCCAGCTCAGCTCGTTCACGACACTCACATTGTAGGTTTCGGCGAGCAGGACACGAAGAGGCCGCGGATGTCCTTGGTCGAACGAATCGACCCGTAAAAACTGTCGATGTAGTTGCGCGCGTCGTCGCGCGACTGGCGATTGATGCCGGGAATGCTGTCGGGCAGCGCCCTGATGAGATCCTTCTTCGCGATGAAGTTCGCGATGATCGGATCGACCTGCTCCTGCCGGCGGCAGGGACCGCGATACATCCGATCCACCACGGTCTTGAGCATCAGTCCGCGCGCGGGCAACGCGTACGGCGCGTTCACGAGACCGGAAAAGTCGAAGTCGTACGGGACCGGATGCAGCGACTTGTCGGGGCGCTGGACGATGCGGACGTTGTGCAATGCATAGATCGAGTAGTCCGTGTTGCCGATCATGTACTCGAAGATCATCATCGGCATGAGCGTGTCGATATCGAGATCGTTGAACAGGAGACGCTGCAGTTCGACGATGCGTCCTTCCATGCGCCGCGCGACGTCGCCGTCATCCTCCAGGAACATGCCAATCCTCGTGCCGGCCGACTTGCCGGACGCGCGATCGACGTAGCTCACGCGCGCGAGGCGCGCGCGGTACGAGCGATGGCTCAGGATGTTGAAGATCCGGTAGGCGAGATACTCGCGCAGGAGGTACTGCTCGAACTCGCCGCCACCCGCGCACTGCACGACGAGCTTCAGGGCGTCCTGCTTCGCGAACACGGTGCCGGCGGTCGCCTTCTTCACGAACTCGAGTTTGAGCGGAACGTAGTCGCATGTCCTGGCCATGCGCCGGACGTGGCCGCGCGCGCCGATCTGGACGTCAATGCCCGGCGTGTCCGCGCCCGCCTCCAGCTTCAACGTTCCCGGAAACCGCTGCTTGCTGTTCGGATCGTGGTCGCGATTGATCGCCTTGAAATCCGCGACGAGCGTGACCGACAGCGGTTCAACAGACGCGAAGAGCGGACTCGCCTCCGCATCGAGTCGACGGTCGCGGAGCTTCTCCGGGCTGGGCCACGGCTCCACGAGCTTCAGCAGCGGATTCTTCTTCGCCGGCGGCGCGGACTTCTGCTGGGCCGCGAGCGGTGCCGACAATACCGTCAGGACGAGCGCCACACCAAAGCCAACGCCGCGCCGCGAATACTCGTTCATGCTGGACGTCTCCTGGACGCCGGCAGTATACGTCGAGCTACTGCCGGCGCAGTGTCAGCGGCACGGAGACGTTGCGTTGCGACCATTCGCCCGTGATATCCCCGCCGGCACCGAGCGTGCCGCGGTAGATGCCCGAGACGGCCCGCGACTCGAGCGTCAGCGCGTTGTCCTTGACCGTCACCGTCGAGAGCGGAATCTCCTGGATCGCACTGTCATTGCTGCTCACGAGCGTTCCCGTGGCGGTACCATCGGCGGCAGCGGTCAGCTTCGCGACAACGCGCACGGTACGCCCGTTCACGTCGAGCCTGCCGGCCCAAGTTCCGGCGAACTGCGCCGGTAAGGCGCTGCTCGGGGGAGGCACGTTCACGGCGGGCTCTCCCTTGCGTGCGAGCGTGAATGGCGCACTGCCGTCGATGCTCGACGCCAGGCCGGAGAGCGCGTTCCCGTCGGTGGACAACTTTCCTTCGAACGACGTCTTTCCAGGAAGGGTGGCGGTGAACTTCACGGATGCCCCTTCGATCGTGATGCCGGCCAGCGGCACATCGATCGATGTCGACATGGTGATGCTGACCGATCCGATCCAGACGCCGTCTTTCCGCTTGTCGAGATCGAGCGTGATACCCATCTCGTGTCCGGGGATTTCGATCTTGCCTTCCCAGTGACCGGCGGGGCTCGTGACGGCCTGGACAGCCAACAGCAGCGCGGTGATGAACATGGATCTTTCCTTTCTTTAGAAATCGCGATTGGCGAGATTGAAGGCGGCGCCGTACAGCATCGCGGCCGACGCTGCCGCGCTGAGCAGCAGCCCTACCCAGGGAACCTGGCCGGCGCGGAAGAACGCTTCGCCGCTCATGACGGCGAAGAGTCCATGTGATGCCGTTACGCGGGAGATCTGCTCGGCCACGCCGAGGGCAATCGCGACGAACAGCGCGAGCAGCGACGGACGCCATGGATCGGCAAACATCGTCGAGAGCAGCACGGCGAGGCTGAAGAAAGTCGCGCCCGCAACGAAAAGGCACAGGCCGTGCACGAGCGCGGCGACGACGTCATAGTGTTGTCCGATTGCGGGTGACAGGAGCGGAATCACGAGCGAGGGAACGAGCGCGAGGAGCAGCCATTCCCACAATCCGGTCGCCGCGCGCACGCCGACCAGCCGCTCGCGCGAGACCGGGAGGGAAAGCGTGAACAGCGACGAGGTCCCGGATACGAGTCCTCCTGTGCCGAGCAGCACCGCGAACAGCGTCCCGATCTGTGCCAGGTTCTGCCGGAACGCCTGCAACCAGATGTATCCGCGATATTCACGCGAGAGTTCGACGGCCTCACGGACGCGCCGTCCAAGCTCGCCGCCGACGTCGACTGTGGGCACAAGCGGCAGCAGGCTGAGCACCTTTGGATAGGTCAGTACTGCGCCCGCCGCCGAGCAGATGAGCACCGCCAAGCCGATGAAGAAGCGCCACCGCGTTTCGAGCCACGCCTTGTACCAGAGCATGTCAATCCTCCGTCGTGACGGTGTCGAGGAAGATGTCTTTCAGCGAGACGGGCAGCACGTCGACGGACACGGGATTGAGCGCGCGCGCCTCCGCAAGAGGAAGGTCCGCGCCATCCGACGCAAGCAGCGTGAGCACGCGGCCCCGCCGGCGCACGCGCCGCACGCCGGGAGCCCGAAACGCAACCGCGGGCGCTTCGCCGTCGAACACCAGCTGGATCCGTTTGTACGACTCGCGCAGATCGTCGAGCGCGCCGGCGACAACGACGACGCCGCGATCGATGATCGCGACGCGATCGGCGATCTGTTCGACCTCAGCGATCTGGTGCGAGGAGAAGAAGACGGTGGTCTCGCCGGCGGCGACGTGGCCGACGAGCGCCTGCAGCATTTCTTCGGTCGCGGCGGGATCGAGCCCCGACGTCGGCTCGTCCAGGATCAACAGCTCGGCGCCGCGGCAGAGCGCGAGCAGCAGGGCGAGCTTCGTCCGCATGCCGCGCGACAGCGCCTTTACCTTTCTGTCGGCGGGGAGATCGAATTGCCGCCGGTATTGCTGCTCGACGTCCGTTCGCCACTTCGGAAAGAACGGCGAGGTAAAGCGGATCATCTCCTCGACGGTCATGTAGTCGTAGAGCTCCTTGTCCTCGCTGACGAATGCGAGGCGCCGGCGCAATTCGACCGCCTCCGGGCCGTCGGGCGCAACGCCGAGCACGCGGGCGCGTCCGCTCGTTGCGCGCGCAATCCCGAGCAGGATCTTGATCGTCGTCGTTTTCCCGGCGCCGTTGCGGCCGAGAAATCCAAACAGCGACCCGGGCGGGACCTGCAGCGTCAGCCCGCGAAGCGCCTCGGTTCCCTCGTAATTCTTCCGCAGGTCGTCCGCGTGGATCGCGAGCGCATCAGCCAACGTCCCCTCCTGTCTTTCTCGCCGCTAGTTCCGCTTCCACCAGCCGCCGGATCTCGTCCTCCGACAGCCCCGCCCGGCGCAGCTTGTCAACTGCCGAGGCGATCACCCCCTGGCCCGCGCGCACCTTGTCGGTGAGCTTCTTGTCGCGAGCCGCGCCGGCGATGAATGCGCCTGCGCCGTGACGGAGCTCGACGATGCCCTCGTGCTCCAGTTCGCGGTACGCCTTCGCGACCGTGTTCGGGTTGATCACGAGCTCCTCGGCCAGCGGCCGGATGCCGGGTAACTGGTCGCCGGGCCGCAGCGCGCCCGTCTCGACCGCGTGCTTCACCTGCTCCATCAGCTGGAGGTAAATGGGAACGCCGAGCGACGGGTTCGAATGAAACAGCATCAGCAGCCCAACTGTGCTACTGCTATAGCACAGTGTTACTGTGTGCCTGGTATCGACGACCCGTCAAGGGGAAAAGTTCCAGAGGGATTGACATCCTTATCAGGAGTCAATAAAGTCCTAATTAGGAGTCAGTCAGCCATGTCCCATCAGGGAAAACCGGTCCGGCGCTATCCCGCCACCCGCTACCAGCCACCGCCGCTCGTCGACCTCGGATCGCGCGAGGCGCGCGAGCGGCTCAGCCCGGCCGCGCTGAAGGCGTTCTTCAACACGATGACGCGATGGAAGGTGCGCGACGAGGACGCGCGCGCGCTCCTCGGCGGCGTCACCAACGGTCCGTTCTACGAGATGAAGCGCAACCCCGCGCGCACCCTCGACGCCGATCGGCTGACGCGGATCTCGTACGTGATCGGCATCTTCAAAGCGCTCGGCGTGCTCCACTCGGAGCCGCTCGCCGACGCGTGGATCCAGCGTCCGAACAGCAACCCGCTATTTGCCGGCCTGACGCCCCTCGAGTACATGATCCGCGGCGGCCTGCCCGCGATGCAGAACGTCCGGCGCCTGCTCGACGCGCGCAGGGCCGGTTGATACGCGTTCCGCCGACCACGCTCGTCCGTCAGTTCGACACGCATCGCCTCGTTCCGTCCCGGCATTCGATCGCGGGGGACAGCGTCCTCGTACGGATCGCGGATGACGACGAGCACCTGCAGGCGATTTTCGAGCTCGATGCCGCGACCAACGATCGCCTGCTCGCCGAGCACCAGCGGTTTCCGGGAATCGGGATCGAGGAGATGGTCTCCGGCGTCCCGCACGCGCACGTCGTCAACGCGGCGTTCTGCCATCCGCATCCGCTCGGCGCGCGCTTCAACGGTCCCGAGCGGGGTGCGTGGTATGCGGGCTTCGCCCTCGAAACCGCGCAGGCGGAGGTCGCGTTCCACAAGAGCGTCGAGTTGTCCGAAGTGAGCTGGACGGATGAAGAGATCGTGACCTACGACGATTACCTTGCGGATTTCAGCGCGGAGTTCCACGACCTGCGCGGCGCGCCCGCGTTTCGATCGTGCCTCGATCCGCGCAGCTACAAGGCTTCGCAGGCGCTCGCCGAACAGTTGCTGGATCAGGATGCGCTGGGCGTCGTCTACCCCAGCGTGCGGCACGAACGGGGAACGTGCGTGG
>WNGB01001622.1_pt1 | contig 36870 bp, 30 predicted proteins | sample 5400681 | NCBI WGS metagenome assembly WNGB01 (sample SAMN13153367, study PRJNA577476) | soil metagenome | isolation source: 115 cm soil or saprolite under grassland replicate 2 | place: USA:California | collected 2016-06-15 | reverse complement strand
CGCCGTGGCGATCGGGCCGCGCCCGCAGGTGCTTCTGGCTGATGAACCGACCGGCGAGCTGGACGAGGCCACCGCGTCGGCCGTCCTCGATCTGATCACCAGCCTGCGTGCCGAGGAGGGCGCCGCCATTTTGACCGTGACTCACAATCTCCGTGTGGCGGAACGGGCCGACCGGCGCCTCACGATGCGCGACGGAGTGCTGAGCGATGCCTATTGAGCCTGCCGCCGTGGAGGCGATCGAGCTGACCCGCATGTACGTGGCCGGTGGGCGTCCGTTGCTGGCCCTCGATCGCGTATCGCTCACCGTCGCACGCGGCGAGATCGTCGCAGTAGTGGGGCCTAGTGGCTCAGGCAAGAGCACGCTGCTCTACCTGTTGGGCGGACTCGACCAACCCGATGGTGGAACAGTGCGCGTAGTGGGCGTGGATTGGCAAACGCTGCACGGTTCCGAACGAGCACGCTTCCTCCGGCGCAGCTGTGGCTTCATCGCCCAGGGGCTCGCGCTGCTGCCGCAGGCCACGGCCGCCGAGAACGTCGAGGTGCCCCTGTTGCTCGGCGGTGTCGAGCCAGGCGAGCGCCGCCGCCGCGTGGCGGCGGCGCTCGAACGCGTGGGTCTGGCCGCTGATGCCGCCAAGCTGACCGACCAACTCTCGGGCGGCCAGCAGCAGCGCGTCTCGATCGCTCGTGCGCTCATGCACGAGCCGGCGGTGGTCCTGGCGGATGAGCCTACCGGGAACCTTGACTCGGCCACCGCGCAGGACATAACCCGCCTGCTGGTGTCTGCCGCCCGCGAGCGCGGCTCGGCGGTCGTCCTCGTCACCCACGACCCGGCGGTCGCTCGTCATGCCGATCGGACGCTGGCATTGCACTCGGGTCGTGCGGGCTGGGCCGCGCCCGATGAGCGGGTACGGGAGGGTGAGGAATGACCTTCTGGCTCGTATCGAACACCATACGCCACGCGCTCCGGCGCCTGGTGTTGGAAGCCATCGGGGTCGCCTTCCCGGTCGCGATGCTCGCCGCTACAATGCTGTTCGTGGACGACGCCGTCCAGGCGATGACACCGGCTGCACTAAGCCCGGTGCAGATCGAGATGCGAGCGGTGGCGAAGTCGCTCGACGTGGACATAGCGGCGGTCAGCCGCCAGCTCGCCGCCGTCCCAGGCGTCCGCGAGGCAGAGCCGTTCGCGGCGACGAACGTGATCGTGGCGCCCGGTCCGGCAGGGACGCCGGGGCAGGTGACGGCACGGCTGTTCGCCGTCAGCCCAAAGTACATCGCGCAATATCCGTGGGTTCGGGTGGTGAACGGCGGTCTCGACCGAGGAGTGCTACTGGATCAGCCAGTTCGGGACTGGCCCGGGTTCGAATCAGCCACGTCAGTGTCGATCAGCCTGCCAGGGGATTCCCCTCCGCTGGCGCTGGCGGCCCCAGTTGGCGGAACCGTCGACTTGCGCCAGGCCAGCACGTGGTTCTCTATCCCTTACGGAGATGTGCAAGGGGATATCGTCACGATGCCGCGTGCGATCGTGATCGACTATGCCACCTTCGAGCGATCGGTGCTGCCGGTGCTGCGTGATTGGGCAAGCAAGGGCGGCTTGCCGCCGTTCGATCCTGGATCGAGCGCGCTTCCCGCAGCGAGCCTTGAGACACATGTCGCGGTCGACCACACGACCTACCCGCCCGACCCCGGCCTGGCGCTGATCTGGTCGGCCGGGCTTCAGCGCCGGCTCGAGCGTGGGGCGGCGGGGTTTGTGTACGTCGCCGACAACGCCGCAGAGGCCCTAGCATTGAGCCGAGATGACGCGACCAACGCCAAGATCCTGTTCCTGCTGCTCGGTCTCCCGGGCGTCCTCGTCGCGGCCGGGGTTGGGCTAGCGGCGGCGGCGGCGCTGGTCGAGGCCCATCGCAGAGAGGAGGCGCTGCTCCGGCTGCGGGGCGCCACCGGCGGGGAGATCGCCAGGCTCGCCGCGACGCAGGCCGCAGTCGCCGGCGTCGTCGGATCCGCGCTAGGTCTGCTGATCGCGGTCGCCGGTGTCAGCGCCGTGAATGGCCGGCCGGTTTGGCAGGGCGTCCCACCGCGCGACCTGGGGCTGGCGGCGCTGCTGGCGGTGGCGGCCGGCGCGCTGACCACTGTGGTGCGTCTGATCCGCCTGTGGCGCGCAAGCCGGCGATCCGAGGTCGCGATCGAGCGCCGGCTCCTGCAGCTGGGCTGGGCGCCCGTGTGGCGGCGGGCGCGTCTCGACGTGGTCGCGATCGTGGTCGGTGTGGTTATCCTCGTGATCGACAATCTCTCTGGAGGGCTCACCCAGAGTCCGATCGAAGGCACAACGCTGGCGCTGGCTTTCTACGTCCTCCTGGCCCCGATCGCCATCTGGCTCGGAGCCACTCTGCTCGTCATCCGTGCTCTTCTGGCTCTGCTCACGCGGTGGGCGCGCCCCGAGCGCTCCGGCCCGCTGCCCTCCTGGCGCGGCGCCGCCCTGCGCTGGCTAGGCCGTCGCCCGGCACAGACCGGGTCGGCCCTGGCGCTCGGGGCGCTCGCGGTCGCTTTCGGTACATACGTGCTTACGTTCGCGGCCACCTATGAGACAGCGAAGCAGAGTGATGCTCAGGCTGCGATCGGCTCCGACCTGCGCCTGACACCAGGAGATCCTCGCTTCACGTTGCCGGCGCTCGGGCCCGCCATTGATAGCGTCAGCGCTTTTCAACTTGTGCCGGCCCGCGTGGGCAGCGACCGCAAGACGATTCTTGCGATCGACCTCCCCTCGTATTTGGCGACGGTGACGCAGGCGCCGAGTATGCTGGCGGGCCAGGGCCCGGAGGGGCTGGCGACAGATCCCCAAGGCGTGCTGATAGCCGGCGAGATCGCGACCGACTTCTCTGTGGGGCCGGGCGACCCGCTGCCGCTGACGATCTTCCCGGACGACTTTGAGAGCAGCAAGGATCTCAACCTGCATGTCATCGGGGTCTTCAGCTCATTTCCCCCGACATCGCCGCCGGCCGAACTGGTCGCGGCCGCCGCCGCGCTCCCGCGTGCGCAGCTCGTCCCGCCGGACTTCTACCTGGCTCGTGTTGTCCCCGGTCGTTCGGCAGAGGCAGTGGCCAGCGACCTGAGCTCGGGCGCGCTGGCCGACAAGTTTGCCGTCGCATCGAGCGTGGACCAAAGCCTGCGGGGCCTTACCGCCCTCAACCTCGATGGGCTGAGCCAGCTCGAGACCTTCGGGGCCGATCTGGCGGCCGCCTTGGGGGTCGCCGTGCTGGGCGCCTTCCTGGTCCTGGAGCGCCGCAGGGAAATTGCGATCCTGCGGTCCTTGGGCGCCGACACCCGACAGATCCTGACCGGGCCAGTGCTCGAGGGCGCAGTCGCGGGGGTCGGAAGCCTGGCCATCGGCGTGCCGGTGGGCATCGGTCTCGGAATCCTGGCCGTCCGGGTTCTACGGTTATTCTTCACGCTGCCGCCGCCACTCGTCGCCGTGCCAGCGGGCCAGATCGCCAGCCTTGCGCTGTTCATGCTCGGCGCGTCGGCGGTGGCGCTGGGCGCCGCGCTCGTGGCCATCGACCGCACTCGGCTGGCCGCGATTCTCAAAGGGCCATGATGCCGGCGCTGCCCATACGGCGCGCGACAAGTCCTCGCGAACTTTCCACTTCGGGGTAGGGGTCTGGGGGGACGGCAGCCAGCGGGTACCCGCTGGCTGCCGTCCCCCCAGACCCCTACCTTTGAGGCGGCTTGGAATGGCCGAAGGCTGCTCCAAGCCGCCCCAAACTGTAAAGCTGATCGCTACCAAGCGAAACCTTATCTAAACGTGATATGATCGACACGCTCAAGTTTTCGTTCGAGCTTACAGTTGAAGGCAACGAGAAAGTGGTCTACATCCTATGACACAGATCCTAATTCTGCCCAATATCCGCGCGGTCGTATTTGACAAAGACGGCACGCTGATCGATTTCAACGCCATGTGGGGTGGCTGGATCATCGAGTTGGCGCGGCATCTGGAGGCGGCATCGTACGTCTCGATTGCTCCGCAGCTGTTTCGGGCGGTCGGCTTCGACCCGGCCACCGGCGCAGTCGCGCCGGCCGGGCCGCTAGCGATCGCGACGATGGCCGAGATACGCGCCCTGGCCGGCGAGGTGTTGCGCGCGGCCGGCCTGACGCCCCCATCGGCCACCGCTGCGCTTCAGGCCGGATGGTATATGCCCGACCCGGTGGCGCTGGCGCGCCCGCTGGCCGACCTGCCGGCGCTGTTCGGCGCGCTGCGGGCGCGCGGCCTGCGCATCGCCGTGGCCACCACCGACGACCGCGCGCCCACGCTGGCGACGCTTGAGGCGCTGGGCGTCGCGCCGCTGGTGGATGCGCTGGCCTGCGGCGACGACGGCCGGCCGATCAAGCCCGCGCCCGACGCGATCCTGGCGCTGTGCCGGGAGCTGGGCGTGTCGCCCGCGCAGGCGGCCATGGTTGGCGACACCGCTGCCGATCTCCGCATGGGCCGCGCGGCCGGCGTGGGCCTGAGCATCGGCGTGCTCTCGGGCGTCGGCTCGGCCGAGATGCTGGCGCCGCTAGCAGATGTGCTGCTGCCATCGGTCGCGGGATTGTTGTCGAGCTGATTGGTATGTTCTATGGCCCGCCAACGCTGTAATCGTTGCCAACCCCGCGATTGCTCCGCCAACCATTTCCTTTCGTCCATCGGTCACATTCCTTCGTCGCGTTCCGTCATAGGAGTGATGTGCGAAACCCAAGCGATGTGCCAGGCAGAACGGCTCTGGTGGAACGCACATGAGCGCCTGTCAAGATCGAAGTCTGGATGTTCAGCATCCCGGTTCAGCAAAGATACATGAAGGAGAGTAATGATGCAAGCAGGCAGCAAGATAGCCGTAGCAGGGGCGACCGGAAGGGTCGGCCGCCATCTCGTCGAGGTGCTCAAGGCCCAAGGACACGACGTGGTCGCGATGTCGCGTTCCAGCGGCGTGGATGTCGTCACTGGGGGCGGTCTGGCGCAGGCCCTAGCAGGCGTGGAGTGCATTATCGACGTGGCCACCACGCCCTCACCCGACCAGCAGGCAGCCACACAGTTCTTCACTGCCGCGGCCCGCAACCTGCACCAGGCCGGAGTGCGGGCCGGCGTAGGGCGGATGGTGGTGGTGTCGATCATCGGGTGTGACCGGTTCAGCGCTGGCTATAACGCGGCGAAGGTCGCTCACGAGCGGGCGATGCTCTCGGGTCCGATCCCAGTACGTATCCTGCGCGCGGCGCAGTTCCACGAGTTTGTCGCGCAGTTGGTGGACTGGGGCAGGCAGGGCGAGGTGAGCTATGTGCCGAAGGGTCGCACACAGCTCGTCGCCGCCAGGACCGTCGCCCAAGCGCTCGCCGACCTGGCCACCGCCCCCGAAACAGCGCCGGCAGCGGGCCCGGCCGGGGTGGCGATTCTGGAGATCGCTGGTCCGCGGGAGGAGAGCCTTGTGGAGATGGCGAAACTGCTGGTGGCGCGGCGCGGTGAGCCGGTGCAGATCGAGGGTGTGAGCGACGAGGCCGACCCGGACCGCGAGCTATATGAGAACGGTGCCCTGCTGCCCGGCCCACACGCTACCCTCGCCGGCCCGACGTTCGAGGAGTGGCTCGACTCCACATCCTAATGTGCTGCGGCAGCTCAGAGCGTTGTTACACAGATGGCTAGAAGGCCTGACGATCTGAAGACATTATGACAACGAAAGCAATCTGAGAAAGGACACATCTATGAATCTTCATATGTTAGCTGAGCTCAACGATCGCATAGCGGGGGAAGTGGTCGTGCCCGGCAGTCCGACGTATGATCAACTGCGCAAGGTCTTCAATCATGCGGGAAGCCCAGCAGTGATTGTACGCGGCCAAAGCACTGATGATCTGGTGACGGCTCTCGGTTTTGCGCGTGAGCATCACTTACCGGTGTCAGTGCGCAGCGGCGGCCACGGTTTGAGCGGACGAGCTACCAATAACGCTGGTCTGGTTCTCGACCTCAGCGCTTTCAATCAGGTGGAACTCCTTGATCCACAACGCCACCTGGTGCGTATTGGGGCTGGTGCTCGCTGGGGTGAGGTAGCCAAGGCGCTGGCGGCTCACGGCCTGGCCATTTCATCTGGTGATACCAACCAGGTCGGTGTGGGCGGTTTGACCCTTGGCGGAGGTATCGGTTGGATGGTGCGTACGCACGGTCTGACCATCGACAGCCTGCACGCAGCCGAACTCATCACTGCGGATGGCCGCATCCTGCACGTCAGCACAGACGCGCATCCCGATCTGTTCTGGGCCATTCGTGGCGGCGGCGGTAATTTTGGGGTCGTCACCTCGTTTGACTTCTACGCCCAACCCTGCACAGCGATTGTTGGCGGTGCAGTCGTCTATGATGTGGCCGAAGTGGAAAGCGTGCTGAGTGCCTGGGCCAGTGCAATGCGTGTCGCGCCAGAGGAACTCAATTCGACCATCGTTCTCTTCTCGGGGTTCGGTCCTCAAGCGCCTCCGCAGATTAGTGTGCTGCTCTGTTACGCTGGGGACGACGAGGCCGCGGCGAGCGTTGCGATCAAGCCCTTGTTGCAATTAGGCACCGTGCAATCACAAGCTATTCGAAAGAAGCCGTATTATGCGATGCTGGAAGACGCCATCGCTCCTCCTCCATCACTCAAGCTGGTTGGGCATAACGGCTTTCTGAAAAGCTTGAGCACAGAGGCGCTTGCTGTCATTGCAGCCAATTACGGCAAGCCTGGCCAGCCGATCGCGCAGATCCGCAGTCTTGGTGGAGCGATGGCTCGCGTCAGCTCGCAGGCCACGGCATTTGCCCATCGTGAGAGTGAAGCGCTGGTGATCGTACCTGCATTCGCGCCAGCAGACGCTCCAGAAGAGCAAGCTGATCAGATCCGGCAGGCGGCCTGGCATCCGCTGGAAGCATGGAGTAGCGGCGCCTTCGTCAATTTCTTGAGCGACGCGAGCGAAGCCAGCGTGGCTGCCGCCTATCCCAGCGCCACCTACGCTCGGCTGGCAAGCATCAAGGCCAGCTACGATCCCGACAACATCTTCAAGATGAACCAGAATATTAAGCCGATTGCGAACCCGCACGCTTAAAGAAAGAAGGCATGCTGGTGAGTAACACGATCGATACACTTCCACAGCTTGGCGATCAGGCCGTCACAGATCCCCGATTAGGCCAGCGTCTAGCGCACAGATCGGGCGCGATTCTCGCGGTCAGGAGGGGACGGAGTCAGCTCACCAGTTCTTGACACAGTGGGCGCATCGGCCAATAGCCGCCAACGATCTTCTCCCAACTGTCTTCCCTCCCAATGTCACAGACGGCCGGGCTGTCTCGTCTCATGTCACAGACGGCCGGGACTGTCTCGTCTCTGGGCTGAGAGTCAATTCTGGGATCAGGAAGGAGATGCTTATGCGGGTGTTCGTGGCAGGCGGAACCGGGGTCATCGGGCGGCGGCTGGTGCCGCAGCTCGTGGCCCGCGGCCACCAGGTGACGGCGACGACGACGAGCCCGGCCAAGCTGGGCTTACTGCAGGAGCTGGGCGCAGATGGCGTCGTGATCGACGGGCTGGATGCAGTGTCGGTCGGTGAGGCGGTGGCCAAGGCCCGGCCGGACGCGATCGTGCACCAGATGACCGGAATTTCCGTGGCGCACGCCGGCAAGCCCGATATGAAGCACTTCGATCGGTGGTTCGCCACCACCAACCGGCTGCGCACCGAGGGGACGGATCACCTGCTGGCCGCGGCCGAGGCGACCGGCGTATCCCACTTCGTCGCGCAGAGCTATGCCGGCTGGAACGGAATCCGCACGGGCGGATGGGTGAAGACCGAGGAGGACCCGCTGGACCCGGAGACGGGGACGGGCTTCCGCAAGGGGGCGGAGGCGATCTGCCACGTCGAGGACGTGGTCGTCAAGGCTGGCGGCGCGGTCCTGCGATACGGCGCGCTCTACGGGCCGGGCGCCACCGACGATCAGGTCGAGCTCGTGCGCAAGCGGCAGTTCCCGCTCGTCGGGGGCGGCACCGGCTACTGCTCGTGGGTGCATGTCGACGACGCGGCGAGCGCTGCCGTCCTGGCTGTGGAGAAAAAAGCGAGGGGCGTGTTCAACATCGTCGACGACGAACCGGCCCCGGCCAGCGAGTGGCTGCCTTATCTGGCTGCGTGCGCGGGGGCGAAGCGCCCGATGCGGGTCCCCAAGTGGCTGGCCCGGCTGCTGGCCGGGGACGTGGCGGTGACGATGATGACCGAGGGGCGCGGCTTCTCCAACGCCAAGGCCAAGCGGGAGCTCGGCTGGAAGCCGCGCTACCCCTCGTGGCGCCAGGGCTTCAAGGAAGGCCTGGCGTGACCCGGGCCGAGGAGTTCGAGGAGCTGCGGCCGCTGCTGTTCGCGATCGCCTACCGGATACTGGGCAGTGTGAGCGAGGCCGAGGATGCAGTCCAGGAGACCTGGCTGCGCTTCGCGGCCTCCCCGACGCCACACACATCGACCAAGGCCTTCCTCTCGGCTGTCGTCACCCCGATCTCGATCGACGTGCTGCGCTCGGCCCGCTTCCGGCGGGAGGAGTAGGTCGGGCCGTGGTTCCCCGAGCCGCTGCTGACCGACCCCTACGAGGACCCGGAGCGCTCGGCGGAGCTGGCCGACTCGGCGTCGATGGCGGCGCTGCTCCTGCTCGAGCGGCTGACCCCGCTCGAGCGCGCGATCTTCGTGCTGCGAGAGGTGTTCGGGTTCAGCTTCCCGGAGATCGCGTCGGCGGTGGGGCGATCGGAGGCGGCGTGCCGCCAGCTCGCGGTGCGGGCGCGCCGCCACATGGACGCGGGCCGGCCCCGGTTCGAGGCCGACCGCAGGGAGCGCGAGGAACTCGCCGAGCTATTCTTCGACATCGCGTGGCTACCAAGCAAGGACCAGGGCACGATGGTGGCGGAAAGCACACACCACACTGGCCACGAAACAGCGGTGGGACCACGGCAATTGTCATTGGATGGCTGGTGATACGCTCGGTTATGTCATATGGCTGTTTAAATATCGAATCGTTGCCGCATCCCTAGGACGTACGCAGCTGGGGTGCTAGGGCATTGCGAAGCCATTGTCATGCTGAACGCAGTTCCGCTCCCTCACCGCAGATCACAGCGATTCCATTGAAGCATGCCTTGCGCTGCAATCATCGCTGCATAGGCCCTATCTCTAGACGGCCTACGCCACCCGCCCGATGATCTGCGGATGCTCGGTCGGCCCAAACGCGACATTATCTTTCCAGTCGGCCGCCAGCTGATCCGCGCTGAATCGGAACGTAAGCGTCGGGCAGAACGGCGTCTCATTGAAGCACAGCCGGATCACATATGTGTCGTCGCTGGTCCACGCGCCGCTGGCAGCGACCGAATACACCCTGCCATCGATAAGCGTGGTGGTGCCTTGCAGCCAGCTGCCCATGGCGGCGCGAACCTCGTGCGTGCCCTTGCTATCTTGAACAGTGAGCGTGGAGCCGCCGTTGTCGACATCGAGCGTAATCGTGTCGACATCTTGCTCATTCTTCTCGAAGATATATGTCCGGCCCGACACCTCTGCCGCCAGGGGCGATGTTCTCCGGCCCTGCTGCTGCGGCAGCGCCAGGTGCGCGAGCTTGTGCTCCAGCGCTGCTTGCGCCACGCGATCTTCCGGCAGCGGCGTGGGCTGCATGGCCGGCAGCAGGTGCTCCCAGACCAGATTCAGCGGCGGCTGCATATCGCCCAGCCCGCTGGTGATCGCCAGCACCGCATCCTGCTCGGGCATAACCACGCAGTACTGGCCGAACGCCCCATCGCCGCGATACGCGCCATGACGGCAGCGCCAGAACTGATAACCATAGCCTTGCCGCCAATCGATATTTGACTCGGCGCCATTGTCTACCTGAGCCATGCTGGCGGCCTCAACCCAGGCCTCGGGCAGGATTCGCGCGCCCTGCCAGACGCCCTTTTGCAGATACAGCTGGCCAAACCGCGCAATATCGGCGGTTCGGATGCTCAAGCCCCAGCCGCCGGTATTGATGCCGCGCGGGCAGGTTTCCCATGTCGCTTGCTCGATGCCCAGCGGTGTGAGCAGGCGCGGACGCAGATACTCGAGCAAAGTCGTCCCCGTCAGGTGCTGCACGATCGCCGAGAGCATGTAGGTGGCGCCGCTGTTATAGACGAAATGCGTGCCCGGCGTGTGTGCTACCGGCCGGGCTAGGAAGGCTTTCGCCCAGTTGGCATCCGGCTGCTGGCGCATGTAGCCGGTGGTGTCCTCGGTGTGCCCGGTGGACATCGACAGCAAATCATGCACGCGCATGGCCGCCAGATGCTCGCCGGGCTTGGCTGGGGCATCCTCGGGAAAGAATGACAGCACGCGATCGTCGATCGACAGCCGCCCCTCGGCCACCGCCAGACCGATCGCGGTCGATGCGAAGCTCTTGCTCAACGAAAAGAGCATGTGTGGGCGCTCTGCTTCGTAGGGCGACCACCATCCCTCTGCCAGCACCAGGCCGTGGCGCAGCAGCATGAAGCTGTGCAGCGACTCGATATTTTGTTCTACCGCTTCCACAAATGCAAGAATAGCGGACGATGCGATCCCCTGTGCTTCCGGTGCCGAATACGGCAATTGCGAACCGTGTGACATACACACTCCTTTGTATTGCTTGTAGTTGACTGGGAGACTGGGAGATAGAGTCGTTCTTATTCTCTTTGTCTCGTCACTCGTCACTCGTCACTCGTCACTCGGCCGGCGGCCCCTGCCGATGGCAAAACCCGCAGCTTGGAAACGCGACATGCGGCATCGCTGGGGCGCGCGTGGCTGGGGCGGTATGGCAGCTGACGCAGCGGCTAGGCGACACTGATAGATCGTGGCCTGGCAGGCGCTCGACATCGCGCGCGAACACTGCACCGATGGCCATCCCCCAGGCGGCCAGGATGACCAGCGCCAGGAGCACATACAGTGAGCGCATGAATGGGCCGCGCATCGTCGCGCGGTAGCGGCGGCGCGCGGCCTCTTTGTCGAAGGATGGCGCGGCGGGCGGGTCGGTGCTCTCCGAATCCTTCGGGCTTGGCTGGTCGTTCATGCTGCCTCGGCTAGCGCCGGCGTGTCGGTTTGGGCGATGGAGTCGCCGTTGCGGTTGGCTCCGGCGTGGGCGATGGCATCGTGGTCGGCGTCGTGGTCGCGGTTGGCGTGGCAGATGGCGTGAGCGTCATAGTCGGTGTGGTGGTGGGCAGCGCGGTTGGTGTTGGAATGGGCGTGGCCGTCGCTGGCGCCGCCAGCAGCCAGGCACGCTCGGCCAGTGCGGTCACGCCGCTGGGGTCATAGAACCAGATGCCGCCACAGCCCACCGCCAGCGCCAGCACAGCGGCAACAGCTAAGATCGCCCAGCGCGGCGGCCGCCCGGCCAGCGCCGTGCCGCCCAGCGCCGGCGGCGGCTCCACCGGCGTGCTAAAGTGCAGCCGGCGGTATTCGTCGAGCGCCTGACGGGTGTCGATGCCGACATAGGCGGCGTAGATTCGCAATAGCTCCTCGGCCACTGGGCCGCGCGGTAGCAGCGAAAACTTCTCCTCCTCCATCGCCTGGATGTAATGCATACGCACCGGCGGGTGGGTCTCCAGCTCGGCTTGCACCAGGGTGATCCGCTTGCGCCGGCGCGCTGCGTGCAGCCGTTGGCCGAGCGGCAGCTGGCTTATATCACCCGACTCCTCTCGCGGGAGCGGATCGGGTTCGCGCAGTAGCCGTTGCTCCTCGCCATGGGGCATAAAAACCGGCTCGTCCTGATCGCCCGGCGCGCTGGCAGGGCGACGATCGCGCCGCTGCGGCGGCGGCGCGGCGGGCTGCTCCAGCCGGGTGGTCGTGCCGACCGATGGGGTGCCAGCGCTGGCCGGCGCGCTGAGGCGCAGCCGCGAGCGCACGCGTGCAAGCAGCTCGCCTGTGCGAAACGGCTTAGCCAGATAGTCGGCCGCGCCGGCGTCGAGCCCGCGGATGATATCCTCTTCGAGCGCCTGTGCGCTGATCACCATGATCGGCGTGCTCGCGGCGAACTGATTGAGCAGCAGCCAGCCATCACCGCGGCCAATATCTGGATCGAGCAACACCAGATCGGGGTGCTGCTCCGCGATCAGCAGCTCGGCATGGGGCATGCGGCTGGCGCGCAGCACACTATAGCCGGCGTCGGTCAGCTGCGTTGCAATACGCTCCATTAACGAGACATCATCATCTACCAGCAGGATTGTAGCCATATGCACCAGTTATCAGTCGTCAGGAGACAGGAGACAGGAGACAGGAGCACCTTGTAACACGTCATGGGTCACACCTCACGCAGTCCTCAGTCCTCGTCACTCGTCACTCGGCCGTCGTTGACACAGGGCGAGCGGCGCGCTATTATAGCACGGCCCACCGGCAAGAACAAAGGAGAAGTGACCATGACGATACGAGTCGTGTGTTATGGATTAGGACCAATCGGCATTGGGATAGCACGTCTGGCCCTGACGCGCGCGGGAGTTGAAGTCGTCGGCGCGATCGACCTCGACCCACAAAAGATTGGTCGTGACCTTGGCACGCTGGTCGGCGTGGCCGATGCGGGTGTGATCGTCAGCGGCGATGCGGCGGCGACGCTGGCCGAGGCGCGGCCGGATGTGGTGCTGCACGCAACTTCGTCGGCGCTCGCGAAGGTGGCCGAGCAGCTGGGTCAGATCGCCAAAGCCGGCGCGCACGTGGTCTCGACCTGCGAGGAGCTGGCCTACCCCTGGACCGCGCAGCCGCAGCTCGCGGCCGAGCTCGATGCCGCCGCGCGCCGCGCTGGGGTCACCCTGCTGGGCACCGGCGTCAACCCCGGCTACGCAATGGACGCGCTGCCGCTGATGCTGACCGCGCCGTGCGCGGCCGTGCGCGGCGTGCGCGTGCTGCGCGTGGTGGATGCCGCACGCAGGCGCGGCCCGCTCCAGCGCAAAGTCGGCGCCGGGCTGACGCCGGCCGAGTTCGAGGCGCGCGTCAAGACTGGCCTGGTGCGCCATGTCGGCCTGCCCGAGTCGCTGCATATGCTGGCCACCCGGCTGGGCTGGCGCCTCGACAAGATGGATGATACGATCGCGGCGGTGCTGGCGGACTCGCCGATCAGCACCGAGTTTGTGCAGGTAGCGGCCGGCCAGGTCGCCGGCGTGCGCCAGGTTGCGCGCGGCTTTATGGGCGACCACGAGGTGCTGAATCTCGAGCTGCAAATGTACGTCGGCGCGCCCGATCCGCGCGACTCAGTCGAAATCGACGGCGACCCACCGGTGCGCATGACGATCGCGGGGGGATTGCACGGCGATATCGCCACCGCGGCGATCGTGCTCAACGCCGCAGCAAGCGTCATGCGCGCCGCGCCAGGGTTGGCCAGCATGGCCGAGGTGCCGCTGGTTCACTTTTGGTAAAAGTTGTCAGTTGTCAGTCGTCAGTTGTCAGTCGTCACAACTGACAACTGACAACTGACAACTAGCTAACGTCCGCGCAGCCGCGGGTCGAGCAGGTCGCGCAGGCCATCGCCGAGCAGGTTGAAGCTGCCGACCACCAGCATGATCGCCAGGGCTGGAAACGTGCCCATCCACCAGGCGGTCGCCATATAGGTGCGCGCCTCGCTAATCATCACGCCCCACTCGGGCGTGGGCGGCTGGGCGCCGAAGCCAATGAACGAAAGCCCGGCTACCGCCGTGATCGCGCCGCCCATATCGAAGCTGCCCTGCACCAGCAGCGGCGCGAGCATGTTTGGCAGCAAATGCCGAACGATGATCTGCCATTCCGGCACGCCGACCGTGCGCGCCGCCAGCACAAACTCGCGCTCCTTGAGCGCCAGCACCTGCCCGCGCAGAAGCCGCGCGTAGACCGGCCAGGTCACGGCGCTGATCGCGATCAGCGCATTTTGCAAACTAGGCCCCAGCGCGCCGGCGATCGCCATCGCCAGAATCAGCGCCGGGAAAGCAAAGAAAATGTCGGTGATGCGCATCAGCAGCTCGTCGGCCCATCCGCCCAGGTAGCCAGCCACTACCCCTAGCAGCGTGCCGACCGCTCCGGAGATCAGTACCACCGCTACGCCGACGAACAGGGAGATGCGTGCGCCATACAAAATGCGGCTGAAAATATCGCGCCCCAGCTTGTCGGTGCCAAGTAGATGCTCGGCCGAGGGCGGCTTCAGGCCATTCAGCACGTTTTGCGCCTGTGGGTCGATCGGGCTGAGCAGCGGGGCGAACAGCGCGGCGAACAGAAACAGCAGCATGATCAGTAGGCTGAAGCCGATCGCCGGCTGGCGCAAGGCATACGCAATCTGGCGACGACGCGAGGTGCGGGTGGCGGTTGGAGATGCGGCGGTGATGGTGGTCATCGACTACTCTTCGTTATCGCCAGAATATCAGCGGAATCTCAACCTACCCGTATCCTTGGATCCAGCATATGGTAGCCGATGTCTACCAGCATGTTCGCCACCGGGTACACCACCGCCGCCACCAGCGTGACGCCCATCACTGCCGGGAGATCAAGGCTGACTGCTGATGTCGTGGCGTAGCGCCCCAGCCCCGGCCAGCCAAAGATCGTCTCGGTGAGCACCGCGCCGGAGAGCAGGCTGCCGAAGACGATCCCGATCGTCGTCAGCACCGGGATCATGGCGTTTTTCAGCGCGTGGCGCAGCAGCACCGCCTGCTCGCGCAGCCCTTTGGCGCGGGCGGTACGAACGTAATCCTGGTTCAGCACCTCCAGCATGGCCGAGCGAGTCATCCGCAGCAGCACCGCCGTCGAGAAATACCCCAGCGTGGCGGCCGGCAGCACCAGGTGCTGTAGGCTATTTTTGAACAGTGGCCAGTTACCCGCCAGCAGGCTGTCGACAGTGTACATGCCGGTGAAGCGTGGTGGTGGACGAAGCACCGCATCAAGCCGGCCAGGGCCGGGCAGCCAGCGCAGCCGGCTGTAGAACAATGCCAGCACCAGCAGGCCCACAAAGAAGATCGGCAGCGAGCCGCCAATCAGCGCGAAGGCCCGCGCGAAGCCATCGAGCAGGCTATTGCGGCGAATCGCCGCCAGGATGCCCAGCGCCACACCAATGATGATCGCAACAATCATCGCGGCCAGCGACAGCTCGATCGTCGCGGGCAAAAAGTCGCGCAGGTCGTCGGCGACCGGCCGGCGGGTGCGGATCGACTTCCCAAAATCGCCTTGCAGCAGCCGCGTCACATAGCTGAAATACTGCACCACTGGCGGGCGATCGAGTCCGAGCTCCTTACGGTAGGCCTCGATTTGCTCATTGCGTGCATTCTGGCCGAGCGCCGCCGCCACCGGGTCGATCGGCACCAGCTGCGACAGCGCGAAGGTAATGATCGAGACGCCCACCAGCACCAGCAGCAGGCCAGCCAGTCGTCGAAAGATGAATCGAAGCATATGTTTGACAAGATGACAAGGTGACAAGATGACAAAGCGACAATCATCTTGTCACCTTGTCATCTTGTCATCTTGTCAGGATCTAGCCTTTGCTGATCGTCCAGAACCACACGCCCGGCGTGCTCGCTGGCCCGAAGGCGAAACCCTTGATGTTCTTGCGCACGCCGTAGCTGCGCACCGGCTGGTACAGCACGGCGTATGGCCCCTCGTGCTGCACGCGATCAACCAGCTGCTTGTACAGCTCGATCCGCTTCGCCGCATCCGGCGCGAGCGATGCGTCCTTGGCCAGCTTGGCGATCTCAGGCGCCTCCCAGCCGTTGCGCCAGCCGATCGACTTGGCCTCGTAGTTGGTGAACGGCGTCGCGTTGGCGTCCGGATCCGGGAAGTCCGGCCCCCACGAGATCAGCACGATCTGACCCTTCTGCGCCCGGTAGGCAGCGAGCAGCTCGGAAGTCTGGATCTGCTTGAGATTGAGCTTGAGGCCAATCTTCGCGACATCATTCTGGATCTTGGCCGCCAGCGTGCTGTTCTCCAGGCCGCCCGGCGCGGAGCCCGTCGGCACCAGCATCTCGATCTCGGCGCCTTCCTTCACGCCGGCCTTGGCCAGCAGCGCCTTGGCCTTGGCGATGTCCTGCTTGAACGGATTATTGCCGGTGTGGCCCAGGAATCCGTCGGGAATGATCTCTTGCACGATCTTGCCGCTGCCACCGATCAGCGTGTTGAGCTCGTCGTAGTTGATCGCGTAGCGAATCGCCTCGCGCACATCGGCCTTGTCGAGCGGCGGCGACTTGGCATTCATGCCGAAGTAGACTAGCTGCGTCAGGCTAGCCTTGACGATATCGAGGTCTGCGTTGCCCTCGAGTGCCTTGACCTGCTCGGTGCCCAAGTCCTGCACGATATCGGCGTCGCCGGTCTCGATCGCCGATTGGAGATTGGCCTGCTCGCTGATATTGCGCATGATCACGCGCTTGATCGCCGGCGCCGCGCCCGAGTAGTTCGGGTTCACATCCAGCACGTTCTGCGTGTTGCGCTCCCAGCTGACCAGCATATACGGGCCGCTGCCGGCCGAGTGATCGTTCAGCCAGGTCGAGCCAAAATCGCTGCCGGCGTTGGCCTCGACGAGCTTCTGCTCAACTGCCGCCGAGACACTGAAGCTTAGGATCGACAGAAACACCTGCGGACTACTCGTCGCGGACAGCGTGACCTCGAAGGTCTGTGGATCGACCGCCTTGTAGCTATCCTTCTTCAGGCCGGCGATATCGCTGAACAGGAACGCCGGCGACTTATTCAGGTCGAGTACACGATTCCAAGAATAGACCAGATCGGCGGCGGTGACGGGCGCGCCGCTCGCGAACTTGGCCTTCTCGTCGAGCTTGAAGGTTATCACGTTCGAGCCATCGGCGCCCGGCTTGATATCCCAGCTCTTGGCCAGCAACGGCTTGATATCCGGGCTGTCGGGCGCGATCGTCACCAGCGTCTGGTAGATGTTGCCGACGACTTCGATGCCGCCGAACTCATAGGCGACCGCCGGATCCATCGAGATTTGGTCGGTCAAGTCGCCGGCGAAGATCAGCGTATCCGCGCGGCTGACCTCCGGCAATTCAACCGCCGGCGCGGCGGCGGTCGGCGCGGCGGTGGGCGCTTCGGCCGCCGGAGCAGCGGTGGGCGCTTCGGCCGCCGGCGCGGCGGTGGGCTCGGCAGCGGCGGTGGGCGCTTCGGCCGCCGGCGCGGCGGTGGGCGCAGCTGGTACTGCGGTCGGGGCCGCGGCAGGAGTGCTGCCGCCACAGGCGGCCAGCAGCATGCACATCGCGGCGAACAGCGCCAACTTGCGTGCGAGCGGGAAGGATCGGGCCATGGTTGAGATCCTTTCTGTAGGCGGAACATCTGAGTCCATCATTGGGGTGCGCATATTATAGAGGGTGCGCGCAAGCTGTCAAGCCGCATGGTATACTCATGACAATATCTTTGCGTTCTTTACAACTAGCCGGCGCGGGAACGCCGGCACACAAGTTGACATGGATTGCGCGGTTGCCTTACGGCAGGATTGACAGGACAAACGTGGTACTGCGCGCAAACGCCTTTGAGCCTGCCCTTCGACAGGCTCAGGGGAGCCGGCAGCATGGTACGTACTATTTTATCTGTGTTTCGTTTTTTGCGCTCTGCGACCGCAAAAAACGAAACACAAAAGAAGATAACGTACCGCTGCGGAAGACCACATCTGGATCACTGCGTAAGCCCTAACCTTAATTGAGGAAAAAATTGAACACTGCTTTTGTAGAATCTACCGATCGCCTGGAGCTGACCGGCCGAGTGCGCGAGGAGCTGAGCGACCTGATGGAGATCGATCGCTACAGCTGGGATGATCGCGGCACGCTCACGTTGCGCGGCCGGCTCAGCGGCCCAGCCGATGCGCTCTACCGCGCCATTCGCACGCGTATGGAGCGGCTGGGCTTTACACCATTCCTGCGCCACGATTCCGCCGGCGATGAGCTGGTGGCCATGCCCGGCGTAATCCAGCGCCGCCCGCCGCGCGTCTGGCTGCCGGTCGCCCTGTTCCTGGCCACAATCGTCACTGTCGTGATAACTGGGGCGATGAACGCCGGCGTAGATGTATTCAGCGACCCGCGCGCTATCATCGCCGGCCTGCCATTCGCCACCACGCTGCTGGGCATTCTGTTCACGCACGAGATGGGCCACTATGTGGTTGGGCGGCTGCGCCATGCGCCGGTCAGTCTGCCGTACTTCATTCCGATGCCGCCGGGGATTAGCCTGATTGGCACGATGGGCGCAGTGATCGTCCAGCGCGAGCCGATGGAAGATCGCCGGACGGTGCTGGAGGTTGGGATCGCTGGGCCGCTAGCCGGGCTGATCGTCGCAATACCACTGCTGCTGTACGGCCTCACCCTGTCGACGATCGGGGCGCCAACGCCTGAGATGCTGGCGAGCGGCTACATCCAGGAGGGCAACTCGCTGCTGTATATCGCAGCCAAATGGCTGGTGTTCGGCCGTTTCCTGCCCAGCGGCGGCGTGGATGTCCAGCTCAGCCCGGTTGCATGGGGCGCATGGATCGGGCTGCTGGTCACGATGCTGAATATGCTTCCGATCGGTCAGCTCGATGGCGGGCATGTTGCCTATGCGCTGCTGGGGCGCAACGCCGACTATCTGGCCTATGCGACGATCGCCCTCTGTGTTCTGCTGGGCCTGCTGATCCCCCAGAACTACACGCTGCTGTTTCTGCCGCTGCTGGCGCTGGTGTTCGGGCCGCGCCACCCCGCGCCATTGAACGACATCTCGCGGCTGGGCATCCGGCATATAGCGCTGGCGATCATCGGGCTGTGCGTATTTGTGCTGCTGTTCATGCCCGCGCCGCTGATGATCGTCACTCCGTGAGTGTAATGGAGGGGCTGCGGTGCGAGCGCTTCGCGCTCGCATCGCAGCCCCTCGAAGGGTTAGCTTGGGGGCTGCAAAGCCGCCCCCAAACCCCCTCCATTTGCGATTACCCGGCGTAGCTCATCCCCGACGACAGGGTCGTCATCAGCGCGTCGTCGCGGTTCAGCTGCGCGCCGACTATCTCGGCCAGCACAATATCGTGGTCGCCGCCGGGCAGCCAGCCTTTGACGCGGCATTCCAGGTAGCCCAGCGCGCCGGCCAGCAGCGGGCTGCCGGTCACGGCGCCGGCATGATGCGGGAAATCGGCGAACTTATCGCCGACCTTGGCGTGCTTCTTGCCGAACGCGCCGGCCTCTTTGCGCTGCTCGTCGGCCATAAAATTGAGCGCGAACGCGCCGCTCTTTTTGATTACGCCCGTAGTGTGAGCCGTGTTCTGCACGGCCACTGCCACCAGCGGCGGGTCGAACGAAGCCTGTATGACCCATGTTACCAGCATTCCCCCGCGCTCGTCGCCATCCTGGCTGGTCAACACATACAGCCCATAGGTTAGCTTGTGCAGCAGCTCCGACTTGGCCTTCTCGTTCATGATCGATGCTCCTTTCCGTTCGTACCATTGCGATTGGCGATTGGCGATCGGGTATTGGGAGTTCGCGCCCCCCAGTCCCCAGCCTCCAGTCCCCAGTCCCTAATCCTTCCTCACCAAAAACGCCAGCTCGGTCGGAAACACGAAGCGCTCGATCGACCAGCCCTCGGCGTCGGCCAGGGAGCGAAAGCGCTGCTCGTAGTTTTCGGCCATGCCCTTGCCGCGCCCGCCCAGGCTGTGCGCCGGAAAGGAGACCAGGATGTGCCGGACGTTCAGCGCGCGCAGCAGATCGCGGCCGGCGTGCTTGGTCTGCTGATCGAGCGGCGGCAGCGCCTTCAACACCAGCGCCAGATCGGCCTGCTCATCCGGCGCGCCGGCGGCGAGATCGCAGACGCACGCCTGGCCGCGTATGCCAGCCTGCGCGAAGAAGCCATTTAGAAAGGCGATCATATCGGCGTAGATGTCGCAGGCGTAGTAGCTGGCATCCGGCGCGAGCGGCATCCACGGCAGCGCCAGCGGGTTGAGCCCGCACGCCAGGTCGAGCACCGACCGTACCGGCCCAAGCGACGCCAGCGTACTGGCATAGAAGCTTTCCAGAATCGGCAGCCGCTCGCGCGTCGAGGCGTGGTGGCGCATGATCGCCAGGCAAGCCTGTGCAAGCGCTGAGGACTGAGTGCCGAGGACTGAGTTCGAAAGCGCTTCGTCGGTCGTCGGTCGCCTGCCCTGAGCGGCGTCGAAGGGTCGGTCGCCTGCCCTGAGCGGCGTCGAAGGGTCGGTCGTCGGTGGTCGGTCGCCTGTCCTGAGCGGCGTCGAAGGGTCGGTGGTCGGTCGCCTGCCCTGAGCGGCGTCGAAGGGTCGGTCGTCGGCCGCGGCAGCGAGGAGCGCCAGCCATTCGTCGTAAGGCAGCCGCGCGTCGAGGTATGCGCCCGCGACCTGGTGCAGCTTGTTCTTGGTCGCCTTGATCGCCTCTTTCAGATTGCGCCGCGCCGCCAGCTCGCGCAGCCCGATCGAGCGAATCATAGCTTCGCTGATCGCGGCGTACTTCTGGCTCGATTGGACAGCTTGGATGAGCTCGGCGATGGTGTCGGGTTGAGGTTTGGTCATCATGTTACTTTTCTCAGGACAGGAATCAGGGTTTCCACCAGCCGCATCATAAAGCGCAAATTATGAATCGTCGCCAGCCGGTAGTACAATGTGTCGCTTATTTTATGTAAATGGTGCAGATAACCCAGTGAATATCGCTGGCAGGTATGGCAATCGCAGAAGGCTGAGATTGGGCGATTGGCCTTGATGTGCTTCTTATCCTCGACATAGATATATTCCCACCAGTTGCCGCGCGGTTGGAAATTGGCGCCGGCTGGGTCATTGGTAAAGGCGTATAGCCGGCCGCTGCGTGCGTCGCGGGTCGGCAGGGCGCTGTCGAACATCTGGTAGCCCAGCGTATGGCACGCCACCACGCTGCCGGGGTGGCCGATGCCCAGCGCGTGCATTGGGAACTCGCGCGGGATCAGCGAGCGGGTGTAGCCCAGGATGTCGTGCAGCAGCTTGCCCTGCGCGTCGAGCGGCCAGCCGCCGTAGCCGTAGCCATCGAAGCCGATCTCCAACAGTGCCTCGGCGCACTCCCGGCGCATCTGCGCCGAGCCGCCGCCCTGTACCACCGCGAACAGCAGCGGGCGCGCCGGTAGCTCAGCGCTGGGCGAGCCGCTGCGATGCTGGCGCAGCAGCCGCTCGAATTCATCCTTGCAGCGCCTGGCCCACTTGATCGTGCGTGCCACCGAGAGCTGCTGCTCGGCCGGCCCATCATCGACATGCGTGCAATCATCCAAGCAGACCAGGATATCGGCGCCGTAGGCCATCTGGAGCTGAATGCTCTTCTCGGGCGTCAGCTGGAGCGGCCGGTCGGCGCCCTCGGGCTGGAAGCGAATGCCCTGGTCGGACAGGCTGCCGGCGCGCGGGTTCTGGCGGATCAGCGAGTAAGCCTGAAAGCCGCCCGAGTCGGTCATGATCGGTCCATCCCAGCCGGACATCTTGTGCAGCCCGCCCAGCGCGCTGATTGTGGATGATCCAGGCTTCTGCATCAGGTGAAACACATTCATCACCAGCGCGCGCACGCCGGCTGTGCGCAGGTCGGCTGCATCTGTCCCCCGCACCACGCCAAGCGTGGCGTCGGGCAGAAATGTCGGTAGCGCCAGGTCGCCGTGGATCAGCGGCAGGGTAGTGCGTTTCACTTCTGGGACATTAATCATAATTTAGCACGCATACGAATTCTATCTTTCTTCATAACCGTTTATAACGATTATCGTTCTTCAATAATGATAACACCCCACCGATCGATCGGCAGCAGCTGATTCTGATCAACTTCAGCACCGGTTAAGAGCGCTCGTCCTGGTGGGTAGCGATACGCGATCGAGCCAGGATCATCGGCGTAATTGAAGTAGTAGTGCATGGCTTTACCATCACTATTGATACCCGACTTTGTGATCAAGGGGAACCACAGCTCTTGGTCGAGCCCCCATAACCCAGCCTGCTTCACAGCTTGCTCCAGCACTTTACCCATGATCGCCGCACTGGTCATACATCCAATGTAGGTCACCATGCCTTTGCCGAAGCGGTTTCTGGTGATCGCCGCGTAGCTGCCCCAGTGCGGATGGTCATACTGCGCCAGCACCTCGGCTGTGGTAGCCGTGATCAGCTCCATCCAGGTATCAATCCGGTTATGCTCTCGGCCTACCTGGAATGGGTCGCCCTTCAGGCCAACCTCTTTCGGTTCGACGAACATGCTGTACGAAATACCGCAGGCCTCGCTGATGATGCCTGGCTGGCGCACCGTTCGCACCTTGACGTGTTGATCGGCAAAGCCGCTCTTGAAGGTATAGACGATATGGCCGCCGTTGTTCGCGTAATCGTTCAGCCGTTGTAATAGGCTGTCGGGGGCGGCGTACAGTGCCGGAACAATCAGCAGCGCATACTCTTCGAGATATTCGCTCGCTGGATGGACGATATCGCAGCCGATGTTCATGTTGTACAGCTGATCGTACATCAACCGCACGACATCGTTGTAAGATTTTTTGAAGCCGGGTAACCTGAACCATTCGATCGCCGTCAGCGCTTCATTGCTCACCAGCATGGCGGTTTTGTTGGTCTTCTTGAGGTTAGCCAGCTGTGGCGCGAGCCGTGCGAAATCCGCGCCGATTGTTTTCGCCTCCTCATACACCGGGTTCGGCTCAAAGTCGTGGCTGAGCAAGCCTTTCCAGTAGGTCTCGAACGAGTTATGAATCGAGTGCCACGGCCAGTACGCTACCATGTTGGCGCCTGAGGCAAGGTGGCTGAACGCCTGCAATCGCAGCTGGCCAGGGTAAGGCAGCCAGTTGGGGAACGCCTGGGCCTGGGTTTCTATCACCAGGTAATTGGCGCGCTTCAACGACCGTGCGATATCCCCACCGAGCGATATTTCGATCCCGGTCAGCTGATCTTGTGATGGATGATAGATATCGATGCCGGCGACATCGAACGGCCTGGCGGCGGCAAAATGATCCACATCCGGCTGGACGGCGTACGAATAGCCGCGCCACTCCAGGTCGAAGTTCTGGGTCACAAATTGATCTGGCCGCTTATACTCGTTCACGATCGCCACCTGCCAGGCCAGAAAATCCGTCACCAGCTTGCGCTGAAATTTGGCGAACTCTGCGCCAAGGCTGCCGTTGATCGTCCCAAGCATCGAAGGGAAATCTTCCCAGCTGTTGATCCGGTTGCTCCAGTAATCCAGGCCGAATAACGCATTGATCGTGTCCAAGCTTCCGAATGTTGCGCGCATGTATTTCACGAACGACAGCTGAACATTCGGGCCGGATGTGCGGTAGTGCTTGGTCTCATTATCCGTCTGATAGCCGATCACGGCCGGGTGATCCTGCACCTGCCCGATCAGCGCACGAATGATTCGTTCGGCGTAGAATAGGTAGGCCGGATGCGTGATGTCCATAATCTGGCGCGCGCCATAGCGGCCTGGCCCCTGCGGTGTGATCGCCAATATGTCGGGGTGCTCGCGGGCCATCCAGGTCGGGATCGCGTAGGTGGGCGTGCCCACAATCACGCCGATGCCTGCCTCATGCATCGCATCCAGGACACGGCCGACCGAGGTGAAGTCGAAGATGCCGCTCTGCGGCTCGTGGGTGCTCCAGGTCGATTCGGCGATCCGTACCACGTTGATCCCGGCCTCATTCATCATCCGAATATCTTGCGCCAGCCGATCGTAGGGCATGTATTCGTCGTAATACGCCACGCCATACAAGAGTCGTTGCATCACAGAAGCTCCTTCTGCGCTACCCGTTCAACGTCATCTTCCGCCGGCAGAAACGCTAGGTTTGTCTCAGTGATCGCAGACTCTTCAGAGAGTCTCTCAGCCAACCAAATCCTCATCCTGATCATCCTCACGACTCTCGCGCGCCTTGCGCTCCACGCCGGCGATCACCACAATGTACTCGCCCTTCGGCTTCTGCACAATCTGCGACTCCAGCAGCGCCGAGATCGGCCCGCGCTCGACCTGCTCGAACAGCTTGGTCAGGTCGTTCGCGATCGCCGCCTCACGGTCGCCATACACCTCCAGCGCGTCCTTGAGCAGTGCGGCGACGCGATACGGGCTTTCGTAGAAGATCAGTGTGTGCGGGGCGTGTTTGTCGATCTCCAGGAAGCGCCGGCGCGGGCCACTTTTGCGCGGCGCGAAGCCGCGAAAGGTGAAGCTATGCACCGGCAAGCCCGATAGCACCAGCGCCATCACCACCGCGCTGGCGCCGGGGATCATCGTCAGCTCCAGCCGTTCCTCGATCGCGCGGCGCACCAGCGTGTAGCCGGGGTCGGATATGCCCGGCGTTCCGGCGTTGGTCACCACCGCCACCGATTTGCCCTGCCGCAGCAGCTCGACGATCCGATCGCCGGCCTGGCGCTCGTTGTGCTCGTGGAAGGCGATCTGCGGCTGCTTGATCTCGAAGCGCTTGAGCATCAGCCCGGTCTTGCGCGTGTCCTCGCTGGCGATCAGATCGACGGTGCGCAGCACCTCCAGCGCGCGCTGCGTGATATCGCCCAGATTGCCGATCGGGGTTGCGACGAGATAGAGCATGAACTTCTTTCTAGCTTGCCGGCATGTGTCGCGGCCATTATACCAATTGTGCTATACTCTGCGGAGCGCGCACCGTAGCCAAGAAGGAGAAGCGTATGCCGAACGAGCAGCAAGTCCCCTCACTGGTCATCCGGCAGGTCTGCGATAGCATTATCGATAATCTGGGTGCGAAGAGCCTACGGCTCCTGTTTGCGCAATCCGGCTTGCAGCGCTTCTACACCGGCGGCGATCTGCCACCGGCCGACGACACGCCTTCCGCCACGGTCGATGAGCTGAGCCACCTGTTCGCCACAGCGTTTCGGATCTTCGGCGACAAGGGCGTCAAGCCGATCCTGCTGCGAACCGGCCGCAATTCGCTCAAACACTTTCGCGATCACAACAAGGCGCTCTCGGCGCTGGCCGGCGCGGCCTTCAAAGTGCTGCCGACCGATGCCAAGATCAAGCTGGTGCTGTCGCGCTCGGCCAAAATCGCTGAAGATCTGCTGCACACGCCGCACACCACCTACGACAACGCCGAGGGCTTCTTTGTTGAGATCAGTAGCTGCCCGTACTGCGCCGGCAATCAGGCCGATCATGGCGTCTGCTACTTCCCGCTCGGCTTCTACGGCGAGGCGCTGCGCTGGGCCACCGGCGCAACCTACCCGATCGATGAGGTCGAATGCATCGCGGCGGGCGGCCAGGTCTGCCGCTTCCGGATCGGCCGCGCGCCCGAGCCGAGCTAGACAGTACCGCCGACAGCCATGCTTCTTAACTGTACCGTCAGCAGTTCTGGTCGTATGCCTGCGCCAGCACCACTGGCCGCCCAAGAAATGCACTGTAGCGCTCGACTGCCAGAGCCAGAGCCTGATTCTCAACCTGGCTCAGCGCCGTGAACGGGCTCAGCGTCAGGAGGACGCTGTCTTTCGTGAGTACACGCTTCCAGGAGCCGACAATCCGGCCATCGATCACGATCACGATGCCGAATGCGGCGATGATCTGCTGGAGCTGCTGCGGGTCGATAATGGCCGTATGATCTTTATAGGCGATCGTGTACTCGTCGTAGGCAGGCAGCAGGTGCGCCATCGGCGAAGACGCCGGCGGTGTGCGTGGGTCTGGCATGAACCAATAGGTTGTTCGATCGATCACTGCCGCTTCAAGCTGCGCCTTGTTCAGCTCCAGGCCGGCCTTCGCATCGGCGGTCGTGAGCCCCGACCACCAGGTAAAGTCTGTCATGGTCGCCGGTCCATGGCTGCTGAAGTAGCGTCGGACAAGCTCGGCCAGCGCCTCGTCGCGCTCCAGCGTCCTCGTCGGCGGCACGCGTTCGTCGAGCAGGGCATAGGTGTGCTGCCTGCCGCGCATCGCGCCGCTACAGATCAGGCCTTCCAGCTCAGCATACATCACCAGATAGGTCAGGCGCAGTCGGTCGTCGGCGCTGCGCATGATGCCTGCCTGCTGGAGCGCCGTGGCGAGCTCCGTGCGGGTCAGGTGCCTGCCGCCCTGTAAGGCGTTGGTGAGCACCGTGGCGCTGCGTGCAAGCACGCTGCCATCTAATTCCAGCTTGCGGTAGTAGGATGCGTTCAGCGCATGGACCCGCGGCGTGGTGAGCGCGAGGATCCAGCGAATGTCGGCCGGAGTGACAAAATGCCAGGTCGGGCGCATCGCATGGGTGCGTAGAATGGTGCCGTCGGCAAATGCCTGGTCGATCGCAGGCTGGCTCAGCCCGCTGGCGCGCTGGGCGATGCCCCAGGCTGCGCCGGGATACTCCTGCGCCTGAACCGCGCCCAGCCAGCGCACCACCTCGTCCGGCCGTGCGAAAGGAGCTCCTACGAGGCGCTGGTTGTGCAGGCGCTGCTGGGCGATATCCAATGATGTCATCTGCGTCAGCCCAGAACGGCTGTGAAAAACGTGTCGATCGCATCCTGGTCGGCGGCCAGATGCCGGCCCGCCACGATCTTACCATTTTCAAAGCTCCACAGGACGCACAGCTGCTGGTCGAGGTTCGGGCCATCGGCCCGGCTGGTGCGAATGTGCTGGCACTCCGCGACATAGGCATCGTTGACGCCAGTGATCAGCTTTTCGATGCTAGGATTCGATCTGCCCATGACATTGCCTATGCCATCGAAGAAGGCCACAATCGCGTCAATGCCCACCTTCGTTCCGCTTAAGCGGTGGTGGCCCGGAAACGACCACGTGGCATGTTCGGCCAGCACGTTGCGCAGGCCTTCGTGGTCGCGGCTGCCGTAGGCGGCAAAGAACCTGTCGATCAGGTCAAGGTTAGGATGACTCATACTCAACTCCATCTCTCGCCGTGAAAGCACACCTGGCGTATCCTGGCTTAGGCGTGTTGCGCTTGCTGCTCCCAGCTTAGCACATCCCCTTCGAGCACGTCCGCAAGCCCAAGTCGCGTCAGCATATGGATGATTTCGCTCCGATGCTGCATGTTGTGCGTAACCACGTGCGCGATTGTGCCACCGAAGGTTTTGGGCCGCGGCGGGTCATCCAGGACATCGACATAGCTGGCGTCCCAGCGGCCCTGGTCGCCGATCGTGCGTGCCAGTGCCGCAAAATCCTGATAGACGCTCTGCCACGCTGCGATCAGTTCACTGGGCGTGGTCACCGCTTCCTCAGCGGACTGCCGCACCGGGCGCTGCGCCATCAGATCCGTCCAGACGCGCACATTGCCGATCATATGCTGGAAGGTCGCCTCTAGCGTCTGATGTCCTAGGTCAAACGGCTGGGTCCATTGATCCGCACGCAGCTCGCGGCAGCGCTCCAGGAGCTGTGTGCTCGTCCAGCGATCGTGGCCCAGCAGTCGATCAAGCAAGTCCATGGTTCCTCCTTCTGCGCGTGCCAGCGGGCAGGATGCAGCTATTGTACAAGTGTTCTGTCTGGTAGGCAACTCGATGCAGATCAGAGTAAAGCACAGATTTCATCTAAATCAGTCATACTCCCCAAGATGACTAACGGGCTATTGTCGCCTGCGCTGCGCCCGGCATATACTACACCAGAACGTTGTACTCCTTCATCTTAACCAGGGAGATACTAGACCATGCGCCTGCTGCTCGACCAACGCTCATACGACGAGATGCTGAGCAAGCCCTCCCACCCGCGCGACTGCTATGTGCGTGGGGCTGAGTATCTGCACCACCTGTATGCCGACGGCGTCAAGTACCTTGTCGCGCGCGCCGTCTACGATTGCATCAAGCGCGCTCAGGATGCCGGCGACAATGATGCGCTGCTGCACCTGATGTTCCACAAGGACGAGCTGGAGAAGCTGGTCACCGAGGCGCGCACCAAGGGCGTGAACTTGTCGGCCACCCGCGCGCTGGGCGATCCGCCGCCGAGCGATGATATGTCGATGCCGAAGCTTTCGAACAGCTTTATCCCGCGCGAGCCGCAGACGATCGAGCAGACTGGCCTGAATCGCACCTTCCTATACGAGCATCTGACTCGGATCATCTATAACAAAGGCCGTGTGACCGGCTTAGAGCTGGTCGAAGAGATGGGCTTGCCCTACCAGATCATCGACACATTGCTGAAGGAGCTACGTGGCCAGGAGCTGATCGATATTGGCGGCCAGCGCGGCTACGGCGATGTTAATTACGAATACATTTTGGCGCCACGCGGCAACCAGGCCGCCGTCGACGCGCTGCTCAAAACCATGTACTCCGGCCCCTGCCCCGTCACGCTCGACGAGTGGATCGCCTCGGTCAAAGCCCAGACGGTCAAAGATGTGGTTGTGACGCGCAAGAACATTCGTGAAGCCTTCCAGGGTCTGGTGATCGACGAATCGATCCTCAACCAGGTCGGCCCGGCGGTGAACTCGGCCTCGTCGGTGATGTTGTTCGGTTTCCCCGGCAACGGCAAGACCACTATCGCCGAGCGGATCACGCTGCTGATGGGCGACGACATCTTTATCCCCTACACGGTGTACGCCGATGGCTCGATCATCAAAATGTACGACTCGATCGTCCACGAGCCGCCCAAGAACGAGCTATCGACCACGCTGGAGTACGACAAGCGCTGGATTCGGATCAGTCGTCCAGTGGTTATCACTGGCGGCGAGCTGACCCTCGAAGGCTTGGGGCTGGTCTACAACAGCGATTCGAAGATGTACGAAGCGCCGTTCCAGATGAAAGCCAACTGCGGCATCTTTCTGATCGACGACTTCGGCCGCCAGCAGGTGCGCGTGTTCGACCTGCTCAACCGCTGGATCGTGCCGCTAGAGAAACGCTACGACTTCCTGACAACCGTGACCGGCAAGAAGCTCCAGATCCCATTCGACCAGCTGATCATGTTCTCGACTAACCTCGACCCGAACGATCTGGGTGACGACGCGCTGCTGCGGCGGATCAAGTTCAAATTCGAGATCATCGACCCGACCGAGGTGCAGTGGCGCGAGATCTGGAAGATCATGTGCCGGGTGCTGAAGGTGCCGTATGACGATCGCGGCCTGGATTACCTGCTGGCAAAGTGGTACAAGCCCGACGATCGGCCGCTGCGCATGTGCCAGCCGCGCGATATTTTGCTCCAGATGACCTCGATCGCGAAGTATAATATGGAGACGATCTCGCTCAGCGCCGACCTGATCGACGCCGCCTGCGAGACCTACTTCATCAGCAAGATCAAGAAGAACTTCGGCGCGAAGGTGCGGCTCGATTTGTAATCCAACGCGCGTCGAGCAGTTCAGGTCGCTGGGGCATGCGGCTCGCCGCATGCCCCAGCGACCTGTTTATTTTTTGGCCGAGCTAGCGTGGAATGCACTGCGGCGCATTCTACGCTAGCTCGGCTAGCATATTTCGTCCACATAGTTGGACGGTCAGCCACAGCTCAGCAGGCGCGATTTCAATCGCCAGCAGTATATTCTTTAGCAGAACGGAACCGCATATCGAAGGGTGCGGCGTGCTAGAATCGCACCCTTCGGCCGAGGCGCCTCTGGACCCAGGATGTTGTCTGATATTGCGTTCCTTCAGCGCCCTAGCGTCGGGGTCGGCGAAAGCTCGGAGATCACAGTTGGCGACTGGCGGCGTGCGGTGGCGCTGGGTGTAGCTGGCTTGGTCGGAACGCTGGTGCTTGTCGTGACACTGGTGTTGGTCGGGATGCTGGTTGGCGCCTGCGTCGGCGTTGGCGATAGCTCCGAGATCGTGGTTTGAGCCGGTGGGAAGGTGGGTGGCAATGGCGCCTGGGTGGCGCCGAGATCGAGCGCGGTGTCGCTGGAGATATCGCTCAGGCGCTGAAGGAAGCGCTCGACGCGCGCCGAGCGGCGGTCGAGCTCGGCCAGCAGCATGGCGCGGCCAACCTCGACGGTGGCAAAGATCGCCACGGCGTTGCGGCTGTCGCGCGCCTCGGCCACCAGCGTGGCGTTTTGGCTGGCGCTCTGCTGGCGCTCATCGCGGAGCGTGTTACGCAAATCGGCGATATTCGCAAGCTGGTTGTTGATCTCGCCCAGCGCCTCGTGATCGGTGGCGTAGCGCTGCGCCTGCGCGGCCACCTCGGTCTGGAGAGCGCTGTTCTGCGCTTGCAGCACCGCGCCCTGCGCCTGCACCGTGGCGAGCTGGGCCTGGGCCGCGCCAAGCTGGCGCGGCGTGTCGGGCGTATAGCCAAACCAGATCAGCGCGCTCGCGCCGGCCAGCAGCACCAGAAACGTGGTGATCAGGATCACCAGAATCGCCGAGAGGAACCGCCCCACGCAGCCGCCTCGCCTGCGCGCAGGTGCAGCTGCCGCCCGCGAGATCGATGGCGATGACCCATTTTCGGGCTGCGCCGGACTCTGCTCTTCCGTCACGGCGTCACCTCCGGCACACCCAGCGCGGTCGCGCCGCCACGGTTGGCCGCGCTGCCGGGCGCGCCGGGATACAGCGAGCGCTCGGCCACAATCGGCTGAGTCGAGCGCACGGTCGCCGCGAGTGCGGGCTGGCCGGGGTACAGCTGGTGCGCCGCGAGGGTGTAGCGCGAGCCGCCGGCCATCACCACCGACTGGCTAGCCTTCTTGCCGTCGGCCAGCACAAATTCCACCGTCACGCGCGCCTGGTTCTTGCTGGGGTTGCTCAGCAGCAAGTACTCCAGGAAGCTATCGCTGGTGCGGCCATCGGCGAATAGCCAGGTAAACGCCGGCTCGGTCGCGCCGGCATTTGCGGCGCCCGCGCTCGGCGCAGGCGCGCTGCCACCGCTGTTGTTCCAGTACATCGACCGCTCGGCCGCAATCGGCCGGTCGGCCACGATCGTGGTGGCGATGCCCAGTTCCGGCACAACCTCGTTGACGTTGATCGGCAGGCGCGTCTGGGGTGGCACAGCATATTTGCGCGTCAGCGAGGTGCCCGAGTCGGTCAGAAATGTGACCGCCACATTAGTCGGCTGCGCGTTCGGGTTGAGCACCAGGATGTTCATCTGAAACGGCGCCTGAGTGGTGCCCTCGGCGAAGTACCAGTGCCGCGAGAGCTTGACGATGCCATGGGCAGTGTGGACTCCCCCAGCGGTTGCACTGCTAGCTGGGCCGAAGATCATGGTGCGCTCGGCGACGATTGGCTGAGTTGCGATCACCCGCGCGCCAAAGCCCACGCCTGCCAGCCCGTCGCCGACGGTCACGACCGTGCGCTGGAGCGGCGCGATCTTGACAAACTGCTCGGCGGTTCTGCCATCGTTCTGCATGTAGGTGATCGTCGCGCTGGCATCGGCCGCCTGAGGATTGAACAGCAACAGGTAGGTCTTGTCGGTTCCATTGGTCGAACCTTCGGCGAAGTACCAGACCCGCGAGGGTTGGCTGACGCCTGGCCCAGCCGTAATATCGTTGCCGAAACTCATGAAGCGCTCGGCTACCACTGGTGCATTCGACTCGACGATCGCCGGCACGTCGCTGGTATCGTTGAACAGGTCGTTGACCAGCAGGTCGGCCCGCCCGCCGGCCGGCACCGTCGCGTCGCGCAGAACTGCCGGGCCGGGCTGACGCAGCAAATTGAAGCGCACGTTGGCCGTTCCAGCGTTCGGGTTTAGCACTGCCAGGCGCTCGGAGAAGGTAAGCGCGTTGCCTTCGGCGAAGTACCAGCGCGCCCGCACGGTTAATTGGTCGGCGCTCTGGCGCAGCGCATCGAGCTGGGCGCGCATATCGGGCGACGGGTCGCCGGATTCAGGCGCAATGTCGAAATGCGTTACGATATTTGGGCGCGTGGCCGGCGCGCCGCCGCTGGCCACCAGCGTGTGCTGTCCCGTTGGCGCAATACCATACGCTTGGCCAAGCCAGGCCAGCAGGCTCGCCAGCGCAGTCTGCTGCTGCGCGGGCAGGGCCGAGCTGCCAATCAGCGCCACCTGAAGCGCGGCATCGCCGCCGGAGAAGCGCGCCACCGAGGCGGTTGGGCCACCGGCGCGCGCGGCGTAGATGGTGCCATCGCGGTCGATCACAAAGTGATACGGCAGATCATCCCAGCCGAGCACCTGCGTGTCGTATGCTGCCAGCGCGCGCAGGAACGGCGGCGCGTCGGCCACATCGTCGGCGCCAATTTGATGCAGAATAATGCCGCGTGGTGTCTGGCGCACGATCGGCGCAGTGGGCGCGCTGGCGCCCCAGCTATCGCGCTGGATGATCTGCGGTGGCGCGGTGAGCGTGACCAGGCCATATGGCGCGGGCACCCGCGGCAGGCCGGCCGCGCGCGGCGGGCCATCGGTTGCATCCAGGTAGCTGAGGGCGATCTCCTGAAGCTCGGGCGAAGCGTTGTTGGCGGCGGTGCTAAGCGTCGCTCGGAACTGCAAGAACGTCGTCGCGGCGGGGAACACTCGCACCGACTCAAGCGCTAGCGCGCCGTCATCGGTCTGCGACCGCGCATCGCCGCCCGGCAACGGCTGCCAGGCGACCGCGCCGAGCTCGCCCGGTGTTGGGCCGCCGCGCACCTCTAGCTTCAACGTCGTGCTGACCGGGACAATCGCCTTCCAGACCGCGCCGACGGCGTTGAAGGAAAAATCGGTTCGGACGATATCGGAGGTGAACGTTCCCGACGTGCTAGCATCAGCCAGCCGCAGCTCACCATCGGCGTTGTTGCTGATCAGCAAGCCGTCCAGCGTTCCGCGCTGCCAATCGGCCACCTTGCTGAGCGATACCTTGCCGATCTGTACTTGAACCGATGTCTGCGCGGCGAGCAATGGCGCGCGGACGAACACCCCCACCCCCGCGAGCATAACCAGGATGAACAGCAGCAACGCACGTCGCATCGTGTCTCCTATGCCATGTGCGGAGTTCAAAGTTAAGCATTAAGAGTGAAGAGTTGAGGCATGCCCAACTTTTAATTTTTAACTCTTAACTTTGAACTTTGAACTCATCACTACTTCGGATTCAGCGCCTCTACCGTGTACTGATTAGCTGAGTCGTACAGCATCCAACCGCCGGCCTGGCCGAAGTCCTCGGCCGCTTTGATCTGTGCACGAACCTCATTCGGCCCATATTCGACAATCTGATCTTTGGGCACCCAGGTGAGCGTGAAATCTTGCAGCCAGGGCCGCAGCATCGCGCGCTTGCCGACCATCTGCTTGGCGCCCTTCTGCAAACTGTCGAGAACAATCTCATACGGGTGCTGGGCCGGATTACCGAAATCGAGCGCACCCGGCCAGAAGTGCGACGGGTAGACCATTGGGCAGACGTAGTCGGTATGTTCGCCCATCCGCCCGATATCCTGGGCGATCAAATCCGATGGCTCCCAGGCCACGACACCAAAGACATCGACCGAGAGATACGCGCCGGCGGTGTTGATCGCCGCCTGCGACTGGGTCAGCATCTCGACGATATTGGCATATTTCTCTTCGGTTGTAGCGTCGGGTTTCGAGAGCTTGAGGCGATCTTTATCCGCGGCACCAAACTCCAGTGAAGGGAAGCGAATATAGTCGAAATTAACCTCGTCGAAGCCCATATGCGCAGCCTCGACCGAGAGCTGGATGTTGTAATCCCAGACATTGCGGTTCCAGGGATCGAGCCAATCATAATGGATGCCGGGGCCGGGATAATCGGCGAATACGCCGCCGTTCGTAGCATCCTGCGCGGCCCATTCCGGCTTGGCTTCGGCCAGCTGATTGTCGTGGCTAAAAATAGCCACCCGCGCGATCGTGTAGATGCCGCGTTTCTTGGCCTCAGCGAGGATGGCCGGCAGATCCATGCGCGGCTGCGAGGTCTTCAGCTCTTTGACGATCGGCACCTGCGAGTCGTAGTAGACCACCCCAAGGTCATCGCGCAGATCGGATTTAAGATCGATCACAATTGCGTTCAGCTCGGTCTTGTCGATCGTATCGAAGAACTTCATCAGCAGGTCGTGGTTCGCGGCCACCGCCGCAGTGACGTACAGCGATTTGGAGAAGAACGGATCGAGCTTGATCGTGCTGGGCACACTGCCGGGCTTGACCTCAATCACTGCCTTGCGGTAGCCGGGCGCGAGCACTTGGATGAAACCCTGCTCCGGCAGCCCATCGAGCTGAAAAGTTCCATTGGCGCTATTGTCGATCCGCTTAGTCGCCACCGCATCGCTCCCCAGGGTCGTCATGGACATTACTGTGGCGTTCCTGATCGGTGCGCCGGTTTTGCTATCCACCAGCGCGCCCTTGAGCACATCCGGCCGCAGCACCACGTCAAGCGTGATCATCTTTTCGAGCGGCTGGGTCAGGCCGGCGTAGCCATCGGCGCCGAACTGCACCGTAGCATTGGCCGGCACGCCCGTCAGCCGGTATGTACCATCCGCGCCGGTGCGCACGCTGAGCTTGTCGCCAACCTTCACAGTGGCGCCGGTGACCGGCTGATTGCTATAGCGATCGGTCACCACGCCAACCAGCGTATTGGGGCGCAGCGCCGTATCGAAGGCGACTGCCTGCTTCAAGTTCTGGCTGACCTGCTCGTGATCGGGGGCGCTGATCGTCAGCGTAAAGCTTTCGGGCACGCCCACAAGCGTATAGCGACCATCGGCGGCGGTGGTGGCGCTCAGGGTAGCGCTTGCCTTGACCAGCGCGCCGGCGAGCGGCTGGCCGGAATAGGCGTCGGTGATCGCGCCGCCGACCGTGTTCGGCCTGAGCTTAGCGTCCAGCACCATCGCCGGCGGGGTTGGCTTCGCCAGCTGCGGCTGCTGGGCCAGCACAATGCTGACCGGCTCGTAGCCATTTGCGGCGATCTGGAGCGTATCTTTCTCGCTCCACTGGGCAACCTGGTATTTGCCGCCCGCATCGGTGCTAAGCTGCGCGCCGCCCAGATTGATGGTGGCAGCCGGCACCGGCTTGCCGGTATATGCGTCGATGATCGTGCCGTTCAGCGGGATCTCCGGGCCACCGCAGGCCGCCAGCAGCGCGGCTAGGGCGATCGCGAATACCACCAGCGGCAGATTGCGAATGCGAGGTAGGCAGGACATCGAGCTTCACCAACATTCCTTTCAGGATGCTGCGGGGCTTGAGCCAGTGCAGTGGTTGAGCCAGAGACAAGCTATAGGGCTTTGGCCCGTGTAGTAACTGACTACTCCTGACGAGGTTACAGTCTAACCGCATTATAATCGACATAGCAGCGATTGGGAATAGCGCATCCGAACTCCCAATCCCCAATACCTTACAAGCGCTCACAGCACTCGACCGTATCATAAACGCTTGACAGAGGGTTGTCAAGCGCAGCTACGCTGATAGAGCGATGAAATGAATGTGTAAGGAGAAGCTTGCCGATGCCCAGCTCATTCAAGCCATTCAACCAGAATCCGCCGGCCGGCGCGCCGGAATCCTACTGGCAGGCCACCAGCTCGGCCCGCGCGCGCCGATCGACCCAGCTGCCGGCGCGCACCAGTGTGGTGGTGATTGGCGGCGGGCTGCTTGGCGCATCAACCGCCTACTGGCTGGCGCGGGCCGGCGTAGCAACCGTGCTGATCGAGCAGGGCGACCTGGCATCCGGCGCGACTGGGCGCAACGGCGGATTCATGGTCGCCGGCACCGCCGAGCGCTATCCGGCGGCGGTGGCACGGCTGGGCCACGCGACGGCCCGCGCAGTCTGGCGGCTAACGCTGGATAACCGCGCGCTTCTGCGGCGAGTGCTGGCCGAAGAAGGGATCGACTGCGACTACCGCGAGCCGGGCCACCTGCACCTGGCGCTGGGCGATGCGCAGCTGGCCAAGCTAGCGGCAGATGTCGCAGCGCTGCGCGCCGACGGCTTCGCGGCCGACCTGCTGGATCGCCGCCAGCTCCAGGCGCTGATCGCTACCCCGCTCGGCCCAACGATCAGCGGCGCGCTGTTCGCGCCCGACGATGGCCTGCTGCACTCAGCCCAGCTGGTGTACGGGCTAGCGGCGGCGGCCGAGCGCCACGGCGCGCAGCTTGTCACCGGCACTGCGCTCACCAACCTCGCGCCCGATGCTGACGGCCTACTGGCGCGAACCACGCGCGGCGAGCTACGTGCCGACGCGGCGGTGGTTGCCGCGAACGCATGGATCGAACAGATCATTCCGGCACTGGCCGGCCGCGTGACGCCGGTGCGCGGGCAGGCGCTGGCGTTCGCGCCGGCGCCGGCGATCTTCGCACACGGCATGGGCGTGGCGCTGACGCCGACTGGCGAATATTGGCAGCAGGTGCCGGATGGCACGATCGTGCTCGGCGGCTGCCGCGCGGTCGCGCCCGGCCAGGATGTCGGCATCCTCGATAGCCGGCCGACGCCCGAGGTTCAGGCAGCGCTGGAGCAGGTGCTACCGGGCTTGTTTCCAGCACTGGTGGGGCTATGCGTGGCGCGGCGCTGGGCTGGCCCGATGGCCTTCACAGCCGATTACCTGCCGATCGCCGATCGCGCGCCGGATGTGCCGAATACGTGGGTGGTTGGCGGCTTTTGTGGGCATGGCATGCCATTTGGGATGCGGCTGGGCCAGCTGCTCGCACAGGCCGCAGCGGGCGGGGCGCCCCCGGCGGCGCTGACGCCATTCCGGCTCGATCGATCAACCTTGCAAAAGTGACGAGTGACGAGTGAGACTCGTCACTCGTCACTCGTCACTCGCTGCTGGTTTGACTTTATAAGCGCGCTCAGCTATAATGGCCTGTGTGATGCCGAAGTGGCGGAATGGCAGACGCGACGGTCTCAAAAACCGTTGGGGGCAACTCCATGTGGGTTCGACTCCCACCTTCGGCACCAAGTAACTCTATTGTCGGGGCGTGGCTCAGCCTGGTAGAGCGCAGCGTTCGGGACGCTGAGGTCGGAGGTTCGAATCCTCTCGCCCCGACCACCGAACAGATGAGGGGAGTAATGACGTGTGTCATTACTCCCCTCGTTTTGTATCCTGATGGAATACACCAAACTCCTAATCGAGCGTTCGTATTTCCACCCAGCTTGACATGTCGTCGCATGAATGCTAGAATCGCTATCACGATCTCGTAGCTCAATTGGATAGAGCGTCAGCCTCCGAAGCTGAAGGTTGTGGGTTCGATCCCCGCCGAGGTCACCATCACAACGTTT
>WNGB01001657.1_pt1 | contig 36879 bp, 38 predicted proteins | sample 5400681 | NCBI WGS metagenome assembly WNGB01 (sample SAMN13153367, study PRJNA577476) | soil metagenome | isolation source: 115 cm soil or saprolite under grassland replicate 2 | place: USA:California | collected 2016-06-15 | reverse complement strand
ACTTGCGCGCCCTTGGGCTGAAGTCGGGTCGTGCGGTGCTAAAAGGAGGCGGCGAGGAGGCTCGAGGCGGATCCGCTGGCCGAGACGCGGCACATGAAGAAGCTCCGCCCCAATCCTGTGGCCCAGCGCCAGCTGCGGCCCTTCGGCAAGCGTCGTGCAGCGCAGGAGGTTCACGACGCATCATGAAAGTGATTCCGCTGAGTGAAGCAAAAGCACATCTGAGCGAGTATGTCGACGAGCCCGCGCATCTCGGGATCGCACATCTGCCCTTCGAAGTACACATCCCAATTCGTCGGTTTCTTCATGAGTCGACTCTCTTGTTCCGCTTGGTGTATCTCGTCAATTTAGTGGAGGTCGCCAAGGCCGCAATCATCCGGTCACATCCCAATTCGTCGGTTTCTTCATGAGTCGACTCTCTTGTTCCGCTTGGTGTATCTCGTCAATTTAGTGGAGGTCGCCAAGGCCGCAATCATCCGGTCGGCCTTGGCCTGGGAACGGGCGCGCGCTTCGGTGGTCATTATCTCCTGCAACAGTCTGTAGTTCTTAGCCATCAGATCAACCCCGTCGCATTCCATCTGCAATTCCCCAAGGGGCATATAAGTAATGTGGAATATCTCGTCAAGCGGGCACGTGGAGGCAGTTATCGACGCGGTGGCCGGGGCGTCCGGACCTCGTGCACGCCCACGCGGTTCTTGCTCGCGCGCCTGGCCGCTCGGAGGGCTTCGTCGGCCGCGCGGATCAGCTCTTCCGCGGCGGGCGTGGCGTCGTCGGGCAGCGAGGCAATGCCGAAGCTCGCGCTCACGCGGCGATGGTGGGTGAACTGGATGGAGGGCAGCACGTAGCGAATGAGATCCGCGTACAGGCGTGCGCCGGCCTTGGACGTCTCCACCAGCACCACGGCGAAGAGGCTGCCGTCATAGCGGGAGACGACGTTGATGCCGCGCGTATGCCGCCGGAGCACTTCGGCCATGCCCCGCAGCGTCTCGTCTCCGGCTGCACGCCCCAGCTCGTTGCGGATCGCTTCGACGCCATCCAACTCTGCCAGCATCACGGACACCGGATGGCCGTACTTCCGATAGCGGACCACCTCTTCCTCGAGCCGGAGCGAGAAGAAGCGGCGGTTGTACAGCCTCGTCACCTCATCCCTATAGGCCAGCTCCCTCAGGACGGTCCGCTCCGCCGCGAGCACCTGGGAACCGAAGTCGAGCAGGAAGCGGCGATTCCCCTTGTCGTCTTCATCGGCAGGATGCCAGAGTCGCAGTCGCTCCAGCGGGGATGACTCGGCATCGAGCCGCCAGACGCCTTCGAGATGGAAGAAGTCATCGGTCAGCGGGACCAGCGCCAGCACGTCACGATGCCACGCGACAGGTTGCGGCTTCATCGGCTCGGTCATGTCATGCCTCCCTGTGCTCTTCTCTAGCACTCGAGCTGCGTCGAGCCAATGCCGCGAATTGGATACATCCGCTTCGCTCGCTCATGAGGCATCGGGGTCGTCTCAGGGCTCTTGCGCTTCCTTCTTGGCTGGCGGCTTCGATGGGCAGAGCAGGCCGCCCTCGGTACAATGGCATCTCGCAGGTCACGTGATGGGGGGTGCTGTCCGCCATGAGCTGCCGAAGAGAGCGGGCTCGTCGGGCCGTCGACCTGGCGGAGGCGCTGCTCCGCGAAGCGCGAGCGCAGGAGACACCGGACGAGATTGCTCAGGCGCGCCGCCTCGCCCGCATGATGGAAGACCCGGGCGGCAAGCAGCTCACGATCGCGCTCATCGATCAGGCCTTCCGGAGCCGCCGACCCACCCGCATCGCCGACCAGATCAGCTATCTGCTGGAGCGCTACGGCGCGCCGCACTTCATGGAGTGGTGGGAGCGGGTCGCGCTCATGCTCGGCGGTGTCATGGCGCACTATCTCCCGAGCGTCGTCGTGCCGCCCATCGTGGCCCACCTCCGCCACGAGACCCAGTCGCTGATCCTGCCCGCCGAGGAGGAGGAGCTCCAGCGTTACCTGGCCGGGCGGCGTGGCGCGGGCATTCGGCTGAACCTCAACCTGCTCGGCGAGGCGATTCTGGGTGAAGGCGAGGCGGCGCGCCGGCTCGAGGCGTACCTGATCCTCCTGGCGCGCGAGGACGTCGAATACATCTCGGTCAAGGTCTCCTCGATCTTCAGCCAGATCAACCTGGTGGCGTTCCGTCACACCGTCCTACGCGTGAAGGAGCGGCTGCGTGTGCTCTACCGGCAGGCCCTTCGCCACCAGTACCGCCACGCCGACGGCCACCTCACGCCGAAGTTCATCAATCTCGACATGGAGGAGCACCGGGACCTCGACCTGACGGCCACGGCGTTTCGCGAGGTGCTCGACGAGGACGAGTTCTTGTCGTTGTGGGCAGGCATCGTGCTCCAGGCCTACGTGCCGGAGTCTCATCGGGTCCAGCGCGCGCTGGTCACCTGGGCAATCGAGCGGCGCCGCCGCGGGGGCGCACCGATCAAGATCCGCATCGTCAAGGGGGCCAACCTCGCCATGGAGCGGATCGAGGCCGCCGTGCACGGCTGGCCACAGGCGCCCTACACCACGAAGGCCGAAGTCGACGCCAACTTCAAGCGCATGGTCGAGTACGGCTGCCGCCTCGAGCACGCACGCGCCGTCCATCTCGGCATCGCCACACACAACCTCTTCGACGTGGCCCACGGTCTTCTGCTCCGCGAAGATGAGGGCCTCGAGCCCTTTGTCGAGTTCGAGATGCTGGAAGGCATGGCCAACCAACAGGCGCGGGCCGTGCAGGCGCGGGCGGGAGGCCTCCTCCTCTACGCGCCGGTGGTGCGGGCCGAGGATTTCCACAGCGCGATCGCCTATCTCGTGCGGCGCCTGGACGAGAACACGGCGAAAGACAACTTTCTCCGCCACGTCTTCGACCTCGAGTCTGGATCGCCCGACTGGGAGCGCGAGCGCGATCGCTTCCTCTCCGCCTTCGACCTCGTGGACCAGCTATCGGATGCGCCGCGGCAGCACCAGAACCGGAGCGAATCCCTCTCCCCCACCAGGGGAGAGGGTAGGGTGAAGGGGCCAGCCGCGACGCCGTTCTCGAACGAGCCCGATACGGACTGGTCCGTCGCGGCCAACCGGGACTGGATCGAAGCCGTCGTCACGCGCTGGCGCGAGCGGGCGCCCGAGACAGTTCCCTTGCAGATCGGCGGCGAGCTCATGGCCGGTGCCGCGGAGGTCCAAGCCCGGGACCGCTCCCGCCCCGAGCGCGTCGCCTATCGTCACGCTCTGGCCGACCGCGCGCAGGTGAGCCGCGCGCTCGACGTGGCCCGCGCGGCGCAGCCAGCCTGGGCGGCACGTCTGCCGGCGGAGCGCCGCACGCTCCTCGACAGGGCCGCGGCCGTGCTTGCCCGCCGGCGCGGCGATCTCATCGGGGCGATGATCGTTGACGGCGCCAAGACCGTGGCGGAGGCAGATCCCGAGGTCTCGGAGGCCATCGATTTCGCCCGCTACTATCCCCGCTCGCTCGAAGAGACTGCCGGCCATGTCGGCAACTGCCAGATGGAGGTGCTCGGGGTGGTCGTGGTGGCCCCGCCCTGGAACTTCCCACTCTCCATTCCCGCCAGTGGAGTGTCGGCCGCGCTTGCCGCGGGCAATAGCGCGCTCCTCAAACCCGCGCCCGAGGCGGTGCTGGTCGGCTGGCATCTGGCACAAGCGCTTTGGGACGGCGGCATTCCGCGCGAGGTCCTCCAGTTCGTGCCGTGTCCCGACCACGAGGTCGGCCGCGCGCTCATCACGGATCCGCGCGTGGATGCGGTGATCCTGACCGGCTCGGCCGAGACGGCGCGCCGCTTTCTCACCTGGCGCCCCGATCTGACGCTGTTCGCCGAGACGAGCGGCAAGAACGCGATGATCGTCACGGCGCTTGCCGACCGGGATCAGGCCATCCGCGACCTGGTCCGCTCGGCCTTCGGCCATCAGGGGCAGAAGTGTTCGGCGGCGAGCCTCGCGATCTGCGAGGCCGAGGTCTATGACGATACGGTCTTCCGCCGCCAGCTCCGGGATGCGGCGGCGAGCCTGGACGTCGGCAGCGCATGGGAGACCTCGAGCCGGATCACACCGCTCACCCAGGCGCCCGGCGGAGCGCTGCGACGCGCGCTCACGACGCTGGACGAGGGCGAGGAGTGGCTCCTCGAGCCGCGCCTGATCAGCAGGCACCCGCACCTCTGGTCGCCGGGGATCAAGCTCGGAGTGCGCGGCGGATCGTTCTTCCACAGCACGGAGTGCTTCGGGCCCGTGCTCGGCCTCATGCGCGCCCTACATCTGGACGAGGCGATCGGGCTTGCCAACGGCACGCCGTACGGCCTCACGAGCGGGATCCAGACGCTCGATGACCGCGAGATCGACCAGTGGCTCGACCGGATCGAGGCGGGCAACCTCTACGTCAACCGCCCCATCACGGGCGCCATGGTCGGCCGCCAGCCGTTCGGCGGCTGGAAGGCCTCGTCCGTCGGGCCCGGCGCCAAGGTCGGCGGCCCGAACTATGTCCTCCAGCTTGCCCGCTGGCGCGAGACGACGCTGCCGACCGCCGGCGCCTCACTACGCCCGGAGATCTCGGCGCTTCTGGAGCGCTGGCTCGAGGCGACCGACGAGCAGGGGAAGGCGCTGCTGCGCGCAAGCGCTGCCAGCTATGCCGAGGCCTGGCAGCACCATTTCAGCCGCGAGCACGACCCGATGCGGATCCTGGGCGAGCGCAACGTCTTCCGCTACCGGCCGTGCCGCGGCGTGCTGGTCCGCGCAGAGGCCGCCGCACAAGCCGAGCGCCTTGCACTTCAGCAGGTGATCCTGGCGGCCCTCACCTGCAACGTTCCGCTGACCATCAGCCTGTCACGAGACGACCCGTCGTCTTGGCTACCGGAGCACGCGGCCGTCGCCGCCGTCATCGAGAGCGAGGTTGACGCGATCGAGCGTCTCCGATCCTCCACAGCCATCGAGCGCCTGCGCGTGCTCGACACCGTCTCGCCCGCCGTGCGGGCCGCGGCCCACGAGGCGGGCGTGGCGGTGATCGACACCCCCGTCCTCGCGACCGGCCGGCTCGAGCTGCGCTGGTACTTGCGCGAGCAGACGATCGCGCACGTGATGCACCGCTACGGCAACGTGATGGAGCCCGCAGCGGCCGAATGAGACTGGGGCGTATCCAACCGGGCACATTGCCAGCAGACCCTCGCCAGCATCCTGGCCGGCCATCGATCCATGGTGCCCACGTTTCAAGTCAGCTCATCCGCCGGATCGCGTCAGCGGACTGACAGTTTTCGGGAACATCCGCCCTCGTAGAGGACTCGAGGCCGTTATCTTTCGGCCAGTTATAGCTGGCTCAGCCTTTGCTCCCGATAGAGCCTGGCATGGCTCGACTGCTCCCCTCGGACATCTCGCACCTGGCCCTCGCGGGCTCGCGTGCGCCCGAGTTGGCCACCCTACGCCAGCTCCAGGCCAAGCTTTCATCGGCCTACACCGTCTTCCACGGCGTGCACTGGTCCCGCGAGTACAAGAGGGACATCAACTTCGGCGAGCTCGATTTCGTGGTCGTCAATCAGGCCGGCAAGGCGCTGGTCATCGAGCAGAAGGACGGCCCGCTCGAGGAAACGGACAACGGGCTCGTCGAAGTCCGCGCGGAGCGCGCCAAGTCAGTAGGAGACCAAGTCTGCCGGAGCCTCAACGGCGTGCGGGAGAAGTTCAAGCGGGCGTACCACAGTCGTGCCGACCTGGACCTGGACTACCTCATCTATTGCCCTGACCACCGCGTCGCCAATCTCAACGCCGCCGCCCTCGACACCAGTCGGATCGTGGATGCGGCCTGCCGTGATCGGCTGGCCGAGAAGATCGAGACCATTCTGGGTCCCGGCACGCCACGGCCGGAGGCCAAGCGTGTGCAGCAATTCTTCCGGCAGACCTTCGATCTCGTGCCCGACATTCACGTCCACGTGTCGAGCCAGGAGCGGAACTTCACGCGGCTCAGCACCGACCTGGTGAATCTCCTGCACGACCTCGAGTTGGAGCCCTTCCGCCTCCGCGTCGATGGCACAGCGGGCGCCGGCAAGACGCTGATCGCGCGCCAATTCTTCGACGATGCCATCGGCCGCCATCGGCGCCCCCTCCTCGTCTGCTACAACCGCCCACTGGCCGAGAAGCTGCGCGTCGTCGTCCGCGAGGGCGGCATGATCGGCACCTTCCTGGGCCTCTGCAGCCAATTCCTGACCGAACGCGGCCACCGGTTCGACTATTACGAGACGAAGCGCGATCCTTTCTTCTGGCAGCGGGTGACAGAGCGGGTGATCGGCGAAGCCATTCCGGACGAGTGGAAGTTCGACACGCTCATCGTGGACGAAGGCCAGGACTTCGAGCAGGAGTGGGCCAAGATCCTGAAGCTCTTCCTGCGGGAAGGGCACGAGACGCTCTGGCTCGAGGACCTCGACCAGACCCTCCCGGATCAGCCGCCGGTTGTCCTGGACGGCTTCGCGGGCTACCGCGCGCGACGCAACTACCGCTCGCCCGAGTCCATCGCCCGCTTCATTCAGCGCGCCCTGCCGTTCAAGTTCGAGTGCGCCAGCGATTTGCCAGGGCTGGGTGTCGGCGTGACCACATACGCGCGCTCCACCGACCAGCCGGTGGCCGCCGGCAAGATCGTCAACCGGCTGCTCGAGCAAGGCTTCACGCACGACGACATTGTGGTGCTCACCCTGCTCGACTTGGCCAACTCGGTCTTTGGCAACCGGGAGCACGTCGGCGGCTACCCTCTGCGCCGCTTCACCGGCGAATACGACCTTCTGGGCAATCAGATCGCCACGCCGGGCAAGCTCCTGTTCGACAGCGTCGGCTGCTTCAAGGGCCAGCAGGCGCCAGCGGTGATTCTCGTCGACATCGATCCGACACCCGACAAGCTCGAGCGGACGCAGAGGCTGCTGCTCGCGGGCATGACCCGAGCCACGGTCCGGCTCGAGCTTGTCACCAAGGCCGACAATCCACTCTGCCCTCAGGCCATCCCCTAAGAGCCGAGATCACTGATCTCCTGTAATCTCCGGCAGACACTGTGACCTTGGCTGTCACAGCGCGTTCCGAGTCCGACGGAGCGACTCCCGATCTAGCGGTAACGTGGATGCCACTCGCGGCCGGTCCAGCTCGTCCAGCGCCTCGGCGTCAAGCTGACGAGGACGCGGGGCCGATCGAGGGTGCGGTCGGCGTAGGACGGCCCGTCGGAGCCGAGATAGCGGAGCGAGAGCCGATACGACAGCTCGAGGAGGCGCGGGCTCAGGCGCGGGGCCACGGGCCCCTCGAGAATCTCGGCGGTGGCCTGGACGAGGACACGCGTGTGCTCGGCGTGAGCGTCATCGGCCACGTGAAAGGCCACGCGCGGGTTGTCGCGGATATGGGCCACCCACGCCGCGCGCTCGCGCCCGACGACGAGGAAGCGCCGCGCGGCGCGGTCGAGCTCGTACCACACCGCGGCGACGTACGGCCAGCCCTCGGACGTGATCGTGGCGATGCGCGCATTCCACGGCTGCGCGAGAAAGGCCACCAGCTCTTCTTCGTTGAGACCGCCAATCTTGTCCGTCGGCTCGAACGACGCCATCGTCACCTCGTCTCGACCCGCGGGTCGAAGATGTCCCGGAGGCCGTCACCGATCACGTTGAAAGACAGGACGGCCAGCATGATGAACCCGCCCGGGAACAGCGATACCCACGGAGCGAGGGCGAGGAACTCCTTGCCCTCGTTCAGGATCGCGCCCCAGGACGGCGTCGGCGGCTGGACCCCCACGCCCAGATAGGACAGCGCCGACTCGATCAGGATCCCATAGGACAGGCACACCGCGGTCTGGATCACGATGGGCGAGATCACGTTCGGCAGGATATGCCGCACGAGGATGCCAAGGCGCCCGAGCCCCAGCGCCTCCGCCGCCTCGACATAGCTCAGAGCCGACTCGGCCAGCACGCTGCCGCGCACGACGCGGAAGAAGAGCGGCGCATACACGACGGCGATGGCCACGACGGCCGTGCCGGGCCCCGCGCCGAGCACCGCGGCGATGGCGATGGCGAGCAGGATGGGCGGGAACGCGAAGAACACGTCCATGAGCCGGCCCAGCGCCTGGTCCACCGCGCGGCCGGCGCCCGCGAGCAGGCCGAGCGTCGCGCCGGCCAGGAGGGCCATCGCGATCGAGGCGCCCGCGATGCCGAGCGAGACGCGTATGCCGAAGATGAGCCGCGAGAGCATATCGCGGCCGAAGCGGTCCGTCCCGAACGGATGCGCGGAGCTCGGACCGCGGAAGACTGCGCGCGCATCCACTGCGGTGGGCGAGTAGGGCGCGACGACATCGGCGAAGAGCCCGGCGGCGACCAGGGCCGCGAGCGCGATCCACGCGCCGGCGACGAGCGGTCCGCCCAGCGTCCACCGCCTGCCCGGCCGCGCGGCAGCTGCCTCAGCCACGCCGGAGCCTCGGGTCGAGCACGGCATAGAGCAGGTCCACGACCAGATTCAGGGCCATGAAGCCCGACGCCAGCAGCAGGATCACTCCCTGCACCACCGGATAGTCGCGCTGGAAGATGGCGTCGAGGAGGAGCCGCCCCACGCCCGGCAGGGTGAAGACGTCCTCCACCACGACGATGCCGCCCACGATGTGGCCGAGCTGCACCCCGGCCACGGTCACCACGGGGATCAGCGCATTGCGGAGCGCGTGGTGAAACGTCACCCGCCGCTCGCCGAGCCCCTTGGCGCGAGCGGTGCGCACGAACTCGCGGCCGAGCACGTCCAGCATCGACGAGCGCGACATGCGCGTGATCATGGCCGCGCTCGCGGTGCCCAGCGTCAGCGCGGGCAGCGCCATGATGGCGAGGTTGGCAGCGGGGTCGCGCAAGAGCGGCACCCATTGCAGCGACGGCATCCAGCCGAGGTAGATCGAGAAGAGCAGGATCAGCACCGTGCCTTGCCAGAAGGCTGGGAGCGAGAGCCCGAGGGTGGTCGCCACGCGGATGGCTTCGTCGGGCGCCCCGCCGCGCCACACCGCAGCCCCGGTGCCGAGCGGAATGCCGAGCAGCAGCGACCAGCCGACCGCGAGCACCGCCAGCTCGGCCGACACGGGCAGGCGCTCGAGGAAAAGCGCCAGCACGGGCTTGCCCGAGAGCCAGGAATTGCCGAAATCCCCTCGCAGGATCCCGCCGATCCAGCCGAGGTACTGCGCGTGCAGCGTCTGGTCGAGGCCGAAGAAGCGCCGGAAGCTCGCCGTCACCTCGGGCGAGCCCATGGCCGCCTGGCCGAGGAGCTGCTCGACCACCGTCCCCGGGATGAGCCGCACCATGGCGAAGATAAGCAGGCTCACCCCGAACAAGGTGAACCCCATCGCCAGCAGCCGCTGGACGAGGTGCGTCTTCACACGGCGGCCCCGCGTCTAGCTCTCGAGCCAGGCGAAGCGCAGGCCGTAGTAGAAACCGGTCGGGTGCGGCTGAAAGCCCTTCACGCTCTTCTGCATCACGTAGAGCAGGTCCGGCGAGTAGAGCGGGATACTGATCGGGTCCTCGGCCATGAGCTTCTGGACCTGAGCATAGATCTGCTTGCGCTTGCCGCGATCGAGCGTGGTGCGCCCGGCGTCGAGCAATTCATCGGCCTTGCCGTTCTTCCAGCGGCGGAAGTCCTTCCCGCCCGGCGCCGAGTGGAAGTGGCGGTGGAAGGCCTGATCCGGGTCGACGAACCCGCCCCACTCGTTCATCGTGGGCGGCGACTGCGGCACGATCCAGTCCTTGATCCACACGCCGCCGTCGACCGTCTCCACAGTCACGTCGATGCCCGCTTCCTTCAAGTTGTCGACGATGACGGGTAGCGCCGCGGCCAGCGCGGGAAACCCGACGATGTTCCGGATCTTCATCGGCACGCGTCCGGAGTAGCCGGCCTTCTGCAAGAGGGCCTTGGCCTTCGGCACGTCGCGCTGCTGATTGGGAAGCTCCTGCCACGGCACGGCCCAGAACTTGAGGCTCGGCGGCAGCACGCCCAGGCGCTGGCCGAGCCCGGAGCCCGCGATCTGGAGCACGGCCTGGCGATCGAGGGCGTGCGCGATGGCCTGGCGCACCTCGAGCTTCGACGTCGGCTCCTGGTCGCCCGCCAGATCCAGAACTTCCCAGCGCGTCGACGGCGCCTGCACGGCGACGAGGCTCGCCACGCCCTTGGCCACCTGGAAGCTGAGCCCCGAGGAGAGCTCCGCGAGCTGCACCTGGCCGGTCCGCAGGCCCGCGACGATCGAGGACTCGTCGGGAATGGCCTGGAAGACGATCCCGTCGAGCAGCGGCTTCTGCGCGCCCCAATAGGCGGCGTTCTTCTTCAGCACGAGGCGCCGGCTCGGGTCGAAGTCCTCCACCGTGAAGGGCCCGGTGCCGATCGCCTTGGTCAAAAGCGCCTTGCCGTCACCCGCCGAGTCCTTGGGGATCACGCCATTGTACTTGCCGGCGATATTGACGAGGAACGTGGCCGCCGGACCGGCGAGGACGAAGCGCACCGTGGACTTGTCGACGACATCGATCTGCTTCACGTAGGTGAGGTCGTTGGCGCCCGGGCTCACCTTCGGATCGCGCACGCGATCGTACGTGTACTTCACGTCCTCCGCGTCCATCTCCTTGCCGTTGTGAAAGCGCACGCCGCGGCGCAGGTGGAAGACATACTCGGTGGGCGACTTCTGCTCCCAGCGCTCGGCCAGCTCGGGCTGCGGCTCGAGCGAGGCGTCGATCCACAGCAGGTTCTCGTAGATGAGGGGCTTGCGCTTCTGCCAGATGTCGAGCCCCTGCATGTGCGGCTCGATGTTCGGCGGCAGCGCCGAGCTCGCGAAGGTGAGCACCCCGCCCGCCTTGCCCTGCGCCCCCGCGGCGCGCACGCCGCCCGTTACCGCGAAGCCGAGCACCGCCGCCCCGCTCGTCTTGAGAAATTCCCGCCGTCCGAGCCTCATGGTCCTGTCACCTCCGCCGCTCTGGTGGTCCATCGCTCGATCCGCCCGAGCATCTGCCGAAGCAGACGTTGCGTCAAGTGGCCACGCTGCTCACAGCCGCTGGGTTAGCGGGCTCTCCGATCAGCCTGCGCCTTTCTTCTGATCGATGCGGCGCCGCCAGCGGGCCAGCGACGACTGCGGCCGCGTGCTGGTGGTTCACGATCCCGGCGTGCCTGAGCTCGGTCGATGAGCTCAAAAACCAGGGTCTCCAGGTAGGAGAAGTCAGCGTCCACTTCGACAGCCCGGGCGGTGAAGCGGCCGCTCGCCTCACTCACCGCGAAACCCATCACAAAGGTGCTCAGGAGCCGCTCGGCTCGGGGCACCTGGTTGTCCGGCACTCCCGCCTCGCGCAGGGCGTCGTAGACGGCGTCCCGCACTCTCAGGGCACCGGGCGTGGTGGCCGCGCGTTGGAGTAGCAACGGGAACACCTCGGGATGGCGCTTCGCCGAATCACGGGCTGCCCGGGCCAGGGCTGCCAGGCGCTGGCGCCAGGGCAGACGACTGTCGGGAAGTTCGAACTCCATCAGCAGGCTCTCCACGACCGCGTCGAGGAGATCGGCCTTGTTAGCGATGTGTCGATAGAGGGCCATGGAGGTGACGCCGAGGCGCTCGGCGACCGCCTGCATCGTCACAGCCGCAAGGCCCCGCTCATCGGCCAGGTCCAGGCTGGCGCGGAGAATGACCGTGCGATCGATCCGGGCGCGACGTCCCATGCCTTCAGGCCTTCGCGATATTTGTGTACCATATAAGCATATATGATATACTTATACCATGCTGGTGGTCGAGGGGCTCAGAAAACGTTTCGGGAAGGTCGTCGCGCTTGACGGCTTCGACCTCACGGTGCGCCCAGGTGAGGTCATGGGGCTCGTGGGCCACAACGGCGCCGGCAAGACGACGTTCGCGCGCGCGGTGGCCGGGCTCGTCTCCCTTGACGGGGGCCACGTCTCTGTGGCCGGCATCGACTTCGCGCGCCAGCCGCAGACGGCCCGCGCCTTGCTCGGCTGGGCGCCTCAGGAGCTTGCCCTGTACCCGTCGACCACGGTTCGAGAGAACCTGCTTCTCTTCGGTGGCATCAGCGGGCTGCGGCGCCACGAGGCCGTCCAGCGGGCGGCGGAACTCAGCGTCACGTTGGAGTTGACGGACTTCTTGGACCGCGTCGTGTGCGATCTTTCCGGAGGTCAGCAGCGGCGTGTCCAGGCCGCGACCGCGATGATGCACCGGCCGGCCGTGCTGCTTCTCGACGAACCCACCGTGGGCGCAGATCCACTCACTCGCCAGGCGGTGCTCTCGGTCGTTCGCTCGATCGCCGATGAGGGCTCCGCCGTGGTCTATACGACCCACTATCTCCCCGAGCTGGATGTCCTCGGCGCCTCAGTTGCCGTCGTGAAGGCGGGTCGCGTCATAGCCCGCGGAAGCCGCGCCGAGCTGCTGGCATCATTGCCCGGCCGAGCGGTGCTCCGGTACGACGGCATTCCACCGGCGCTGGCCCCGCAGGCGAGCGAGGCTGCCAAGATCCACGTCGATGGGTCCGACGTGACGATCATCGCCCGGGATCCTGCTGCGTGCGTGGCGGCCTTAGTCGCTCGTCAGGGTGAGGATGTACATCGGTTGCGCTCGATCGAGCTGTCGCCGCCCACACTCGATGACCTGTACCGCCAACTGCTCCAGCCCATGGGGTGCCGCGATGGCATCTGAACTCACGGCGTGCCGCCGCGTCGCTGCCCTGGTGCGGCATGAAGCAATCCTCCTGGCGCGATGCCCGGGCCCGCTCCTCGGATACACGGTCATGCCCCTGCTGCTCATGACCGTACTCCGGCCCATGCTCGACCTGCTCTCTGGAGTCGATGGGACGCCGGAATTGCATGGGACCGCACAGGCTGCCGCGGGGATGGCGGTCATGTTCTCGCTCTTCGCGCTGAAGGTTGTCGGGGCCGGATTCCTGCAGGAGCGCACCTGGCATACGTGGGATCGGCTTTGCGCGAGCCCCGCGCGAGGGGGCGAAGTCCTCCTGGGCAAGGCGGCGCCGATGCTCGGGGTGCTGATCGTCCAGCAAGCGATCATCATCGGCTTCGCGATGGCAGCCTTTGGGCTGCGTCCGGCGACAACGTGGTGGATGCTCGCTCTCGCCGTCGTCGCCTGGTCCGGATGCGTCCTCGTCCTCGGGACGGCCGCGGCCACGCTCGTCCGGAGTCCAGCTCAGCTGAGCGCCGCCGGCGACATCGCAGCCGTCCTCACCAGCATACTGGGCGGGGCTCTCGTGCCGGCGGCCTTGCTGCCGAGTTGGCTTCGATACCTCGGACCTGTCTCTCCCGGCTACTGGGCCATGCGCTGTTACCGGGCGGCGCTGACCGAGCCCAGCGCCTCCTCCATGATCGGTTCCGTCACCGGACTCGCGCTCTTCATCGGGCTCGGGGTTGCCTTGAGTGCCTCACTCGTGCGGAACCGGACAGGCTGACCGCGCACTGGGGCGAGGGGAGTAGCGAGTCCTCGCACTCCCCTCAAAGGGTAACTCTGGCTTCAGCTTGACCCGCGCGGTGTTTGTGACGACAATGTGCACTCCTCTGGAGGTCTGCGATGCTCGACCGCCGAAGCCTTCTCAAGCTGGGCGCTGCAGGGGCTGCCACTCTGGGCACGGGAATCCGTGTCTCGCACGCCCAGGACAAGCCCAAGCGTGGCGGCACCCTCACCATCGGGCGCAACCACGATGCCGACACGCTCTATCCGGGGCGCTCCACGGGGCTGTCGGCCATCGCCACGAACCTCCTCCTCTACGACGGGCTGGTGCTGCACGACTTCCAGATGAAGATCCGCCCGGCTCTTGCCGAGCGCTGGGACATCTCCGGCGACGGGCTCACGTGGACCTTCCACCTGAAGAAGGGCGTCAAGTTCCACTGCGGCGGTCCCCTGACCGCCCACGACGTCAAGGACCACTTCGACCGGTGGACGGACCCCAAGGAGGCCTTCCCCACGCGGGCCAAGGTGGCGAGCCTGGCCGAGACCCGCGTGGTGGACGACTACACCCTCGTGTGCAGGCTCAAGAATCCGACGCTCGTCTTCCTCAACAACATCAGCCAGACCGAGTGGTCCTACGCCTCGATCCCCCACGCGAAGCACGTCGCCCAGTACGGACAGGACTACGGCGTCGTGCCGGCGACCATCTGCGGCACGGGGCCCTTCAAGCTCAAGGAGTGGGCCAAGGACGACCGGATGGAGCTGGTGCGCCACGAGGGATACTCGTGGGGCTCGCCCGCCTATGAGAACACCGGCGCTCCGTGGGTCGATCGCATCATCTTCCGCACCCTGCCCGAGGACGCGGCGCGCGCGGCGGAGCTCGAGGCGGGCGGCATCGACCTCGACATCGACGTCGCGCCCCAGCACATCCCGCGGCTCGAGGGCAAGGGCGTCAAGGTCACCTCGATCCCGCGGCTGTCCTCCAATCACATCGGCTTCAACATGGAAAAGGACGTCTTCAAGGATGTCCGCGTGCGCAAGGCCGTCGCGCACGCCGTGAACCGCCAGGAGATCGTCCAGTTCGTCATGAAGGGGCAGGCCGACGTCTCCCACGGCTTCCTGCACCCGCTCGTGCCGGGCGCCTCGTCGAAGGAGCAGATGCGCCCGTTCATGGCGGAGTTCAGCCTGGACACGTCGAAGCGACTCCTGACCGAGGCGGGCTGGACACCGGGCGCCGGCGGGGTGCGACAGAAGGACGGCAAGCCGCTCCAGGCCTCGCTCTACGTCTTCACCGAGCTGCACGAGCGCATCGTCACGCCCGTCCAGGCGCAGTTGAGACAGGTCGGCTTCGATCTCCAGATCAAGCGGCTCGAGTCGGCGGCTTTCAACACGGCGACGCGGGCGGGCGAGCACGACGCGCGCTTCCTGCCCATGATCTACTCCTCGGGCGACTTCCTCTACTTCTTCGTCTCCTCGGCCGTCCCGAGCCCGAACACGGTCCGCTGGCGCGACGACCGCACCGACACGCTCTTCCAGCAATCGCAGACCACGGTGAAGGAGCCGGAGCGCATAAAGGCCTTCCAGGGCATCGAGCAGCGGCTGGTCGGCGAGGCCGTGGTCGTGCCCATCCAGCACATCCGCTGGATCTTCGGCAGCCGGTCCCGTGCCCGCGGCCTCAAGTACCACCCCATCCACGGCATCTACAAGCTCATGGACGTCTGGGTCGCTTGATCGAAGGGGGCCTCGACGGCCCCCTCCGAGCCTCCCCCAGGAAGAGCTTGCGCCGGCGAAGCCGGCGCTCGGAGCGGCGAACCGAACCGGCGAGATCAGGAGATTCGATCCATGACGGCGGCCAAGCGGATAGCGATCCGGGCGGGGTACGTGATTGCGTTCGACGGGCGGGGCCACCGGCTCCTCCGCGACGGCGTGGTGGTCATCGAGGGGGACAGCATCGTCCACGTCGGGCCGCGCTTCGACGGCCGCGTGGACGAGAGGGTGGATGCGCACGATCGGGTCCTGACGCCGGGGCTCATCTCCACCCACGCCCACATCAGCGGCTCGCCGCTGGACCGGTCGTTTCTCGAGGATCGCGGCAACCCGCAGTTCTGGTACTCGGGCCTCTTCGAGATGCTGCCCGTGCGGAGCGACTCGCAGGACGAGGAAGCGGGGCGCGCCTGCGTCGACTTCTCCATGGCCGAGCTGCTGCGCGGCGGGGTGACCACCGTCATGGAGATCGGCACGCTCGGCGAGTACGTGGTCGAGCGCGCGCCCCACTATGGGCTCCGCGTCTACATGGGACAGGCCTTCCGCTCCGGGAAGTGGCTCACGAAGGACGGCAAGCGCGTGGAATGGGAGTGGAACGAGGAGCAGGGACGGCAGGGGCTCCGGCGGGCGATGGACTTCCACACGCGCTGGGACGGCGCCCACGGGGACCTCGTGCGCTGCTTCGTCTCGCCCTCGCAGATCGACACGTGCACGGCCGAGCTCCTGCAAGACGCCAAGCGCTTCGCCGACGAGGTGGCGCGGCCCTACCAGGTGCACACCTCCCAGTCGGTGGTCGAGTTCAACGAGATGGTGGCCCGCCACGGCAGGACGCCGATCGCGTGGATGAAGGAGCTGGGCGTGCTCGGCCGCAACACCGTGCTGGGGCACGCCATCATCATCGGCGGCTCGTCGTGGACGAACTACCCGGACGGCGACATCCGGCTCATGGCGGAGGCCGGCTGCTCGGTGGCGCACGCGGTCTGGGTGTTCGCGCGGCGCGGCGTGGCCATGGAGTCCTTCGGCCGCTACCGCGAGGCCGGCGTCAACATGTCGCTCGGCACCGACACGAATCCGCAGAGCGTGATCGAGGCCATGCGCTGGGCCGCCGTGGTCTCGAAGATGATGGAGCGGAACACGGAGGCGACCACCGCGGCCCATGCCTTCGACGCGGCCACCCTCGGCGGCGCCCGGGCGCTGATGCGCGACGACCTCGGGCGCATCGCCTCGGGCGCCAAGGCCGACCTGGTCCTCTGGAAGGCCTCCTCGTGGCGGATGACGCCGCTCCGCGATCCGATCAAGAATATCGTCTACAACGCGAGCGACGAGGACGTGGACCGCGTCTACGTCAACGGGCGCCTCGTCGTGGACGGCGGGCGCGTCGGAGGCGCCGACGAAGGCGCCATCCTCGGGGCGCTCCAGGCCGGCGGCGAGCGCATGTGGCCGCGCATGACGAAGTACGACTGGGCGGGGCGCGGCGTCGACCAGCTCTCGCCCCAGACGTATCCCGAGTGGGGAGAGTAGCCGTCCCGGACGCGGCATGACCCGCTATATCCTCCGGCGCCTGCTCCAGACGGTGCCGGTGCTCTTCGGCGTCTCGCTCCTGGTCTTCGCCGTCATGCACGTGGTCCCGGGTGACCCCGTGCGCCTGATCGCGGGGCCCGATGCGCCCGAGTCGGTGATCGCGAGAGTGCGCGCGGAGCTGGGCCTCGAGCGCCCCCTCTACGTCCAGTACCTCTCGTTCCTCTCCCGCGCGCTCCAGGGGGATCTCGGCCGCTCCCTCCGCTCGCGGTCGCCCGTGGCGGGCGAGATCCTCACCCGCTTTCCGGCCACGCTCGAGCTCACCACGGTGAGCATGGTCATGGCCGTGCTGATCGGCATCCCGCTAGGGCTCATCGCCGCCGTCCGCCGCTCCTCGTGGGTCGACTACCTCGCCATGGGCGCCTCGCTGTCCACGCTCTCGATGCCGATCTTCTGGGTCGCCATCGTCGCTATCTGGCTCTTCAGCCTCCAGCTCGGCTGGCTCCCGGTCTCGGGACGGGCGGGGCCAGTGTGGCACTGGGAAGGCCTGCGCCACATCCTCCTCCCGGCCGCCACGCTGGCCACGACGTCGGTCGCCATCATCAGCCGGCTCACGCGCTCGGGGATGCTCGACGTCCTCGGGCGGGAATACGTCACCACGGCGCGCGCCAAGGGCGTGCCGCCCGCGGGCGTGGTCGGCAAGCACGCCCTCACGAACGCGCTCATCCCGGTCGTGACCGTGGTCGGACTCCAGTACGGCTTCCTCCTCGGCGGCGCCGTGGTCACCGAGACCATCTTCGCGTGGCCGGGCGTGGGCCGCCTCGCGATGACGGCCATCCTCCAGCGCGACTACCCGGTGGTGCAGGGCTGCGTGCTGCTCGTCGCCGTCGTCTTCGTCCTCGTCAACCTGCTGGTAGATCTCCTCTACGGCTGGCTCGACCCCCGCATCCGCTATGAGTGAGATCTGGCGGCGCTTCGCGAAGCATCGGCTGGCGGTGATCGGGCTCGCCGTCATCCTGGGCCTGGGCGCCGTGGCGCTCGGCGCCAGGCGCATCGCCCCGCACGATCCCATCCGCCAGGACCTGCCCCATGCCCTGGCCCGGCCGTCGGCGGAGTTCCCGCTCGGGACGGACGAGTTCGGGCGCTGCATCCTCTCGCGCATCCTCTTCGGCGCGAGGCTCTCGCTCCTGGTCGGCGTGATCGCGACGGCCATCGGCGCCACCACGGGCATCCTGCTGGGGCTCTGCGCCGGCTATTTCCCTCGCGCCGACGCGCCCGTGATGCGCTGCATGGACGTCCTGCTGGCCTTCCCGAGCATTCTCCTGGCCATCGCCGTGGTGGCCGCCCTGGGCCCGAGCCTCGGCAACGTGATGATCGCGGTGGGCGTGCGCTCCGTCCCCAGCTTTGCCCGGGTGACGCGCTCCATGGTGCTCTCGCTGAAGGGGCTCGAGTTCGTCCAGGGCGCCTCCGCCCTCGGCGCCTCCCACGCGCGCGTGCTCTTCCGTCACATCCTGCCGAACAGCGTTTCGCCGCTGCTCGTCTTCTCCTCCATGCAGGTGGCGACGGCCATCCTGCTGGCCGCGATCCTGTCCTTCCTCGGCCTGGGCGTCCAGCCCCCCACGCCCGAGTGGGGCAAGATGGTCAGCGACGGGCGCGCCTATCTGATGGAGGCGCCCCACGTGTCGCTGTTCCCGGGCCTCGCGATCTTCGTGGCCGTGATGGGTTTCAACTGTCTCGGCGACGGCCTGCGCGATGCGCTCGACCCCCGCGTGGGCCGCGTCGCCGTCGAGTGAGGCACGATGACGGCGACACCGCGGGCTCAGCGAGTAGCGCTCCGCGGCGGCACCACGCCGTTGAGACGGGCGTACACGACCAGGTTGCCGTAGTGGTTCATGTTGTCCTGGATCACGCCGAGAATGGCCGACCAGCGCTGGACCTTCTGGCCGCCTCGACCTTCCACCATCTCGAGGGCCTTTTCCTCCGTGAGGCCGGCCCACACCTTGGCGCCATAGTCGTAGCTTTCCCGGAGCGCCTTGACGATCTCGTCGCGGCTCTTGAGGTTGTTGAACCGGGCGTTGTCGCCGAGCTTGTCGCCGGACACCCGGCTGAAGAACACGTAGTTTTCCCCGATCAGATGGATGGCGATCTCCCGGAACGATCGCTGGGCGGGCGTCGCCTTGAAATCATACTTGTCTTCGGGAAATGCCTCGACGATGCCCTGCACCAGGGTGCGGGTGCTGTCCCACGTGGCCTTGGCCGGCGCCAGGAAGCTCGTGGCCGGAAAGCCGGGCTGGGCGGCGGGCGTCTGGGCCAACACCGGGCTGGCCCCCAGGACCGCAAGCACGGCAACAAGGACGCTCCGTCTGAAAGAATGCGTGGTCATGGTTCCTCCTGTCTGGTGAAAGGGTTGGCCTATTTCGTGCGGGAGAGAATTCGCCGAATGCGCTTAGGGATTGGTATCGAGGTGAAAAAATCGGCGCGGTAGAGGTAATCTTCGCCCGATTCGTCAATGACTCGAATCAACCTGTGCCGTTCTGATCGGCCGTCAGGGATTCGGCGGTAGAGCTTCCGCCGCTCCAGCGAGGCGGGATACTTCTCGTTACGCACACACAGGACATATGCCGGACGCGAGCGCCGACTATTGTTCGGGCTCAAGGGCTGCTCTGGAGATTTTGCACTGCCGGATGATGGTCAGAAGCACGCTTCGCCCCAAGAGAGGACGCGAAGCCTACCCATGCGCAGCGGTGAACTGGGTCACGAAAACGTGACCGCGCCGCCGCTTTGCGATTTCCTTTGGGTCCGCCGCCTCCAAATCTACTGCCTCCCGCAAATTGGCAAGCGCATCCTCGACAGAGCTGCCTTGGCTTGTGATGTCGAGCTCGGGGCAGAGGCCGACGTACATGTCGCATTCCTGGTCGATGATTGCCGTGAAGAGTCGCCTGGGCTCCGTATCCACAACGATGTGAGGATAGCATGATCCAAGAGCCGAACCGGTGTGATGCGCTCAGGTCCTCATCCGCGCTGATCCCTTCATGGATCGATTCTCTTTCGCTCGTTGACGCGTTTCACTGCTTTTGCACTAGGCCTCAGTGGCCTGCGTGTACCGGCCAAGGTCATGGCCGCGATCATCCGATCGGCTTTTGCCTGAGAGCGGGCGCGGCCTTCGACGGACATACTCTCCTGCAAGAGTCTGTAGTTTTTGGCCATCAGATCAACCCTCGCGGTATAGCGTCAAACATTTCGAAAAATAACCCCGCCCGAGGCCTTTCGGCGTGTCAGCGGGGAGGAAGTAAAAGGAAGCCTAGCAGACGTGCCCTGCGTGTCAAGAGCCGAGAGAAACTGTGCCTACCAGGCCTCGCGAGCGCCCGCGGGCCTGGTCCCCACCGCGCCGTGCAGGTTGCGCTTCGTGACCCGCCGGAGCAAATCCTCGAGGCGAACGCGCCGCGCTGGGACGGGAGCCGCGATCAATCGTGCCTTGGAGATGGACACATCGACGACCATGCCTTCGCTGACGCCGACATCCTCGGCGAAAGGCTTCGGGATCCTCAGGGCAAGACTATTGCCCCACCTCTGAACGGGAACGCGCACGCTTGTCACCTCCTCCTCGGGCCCGGTATCTACAAAGATGATACCAGGTGGTGCGTCAAACGGAACACGAGCCGGGTAGCCGACACACTTGACCTATCTGGAAAGTGTATCCCCAGCAAACACTGTAACCTTACCTGCGACAGGGCGTTCGTATCCTGACCCTGTCGGCGCCCTACCCGCCCACGCACAGGAGGCTCAGCCCATGCGTACAGCCGCTGGGATCGCCCCGCTCCAGCGGACCCTCGCCGCCGTCTGGCCGGCGAGCCCCGGAGCCTCTGTATCCATCCCGTCACATTGACGGGCTCTGCTCCCGGCACTCACTATCTTTCGCAGTACGTCATGAAGCTTCTGCGCGACTTTCAGGGACTGGGCGTTCGGCTCACTGATGAGCGCCTCGGGCACTTCCTAGAACATCCCGAGATGACGGGAAGCGAGGCCGCGATCGAAGACACGCTGACCAGACCGGAGCACGTCATCGAATCGTTGTCCGATCCAGAGATCCGGTTGTATTATCGCTTCTACAGGGGCACCGTTGTTGGGGACAAGCACCTGTGCGTAGTGGTCAAGATCACTGATGGCGACGCGTTCGTCCTGACCGCGTACTTGACCAACAGCGTCAAGCGGGGGTGGAGGATATGGCCAGAGACCGAGTGAAGATTTGGTACGACGTCGAGGGAGATTATCTCGAGGTCGTCTTTGACCAGCGCCCTGGCTATTTCCGCGAAACCGCCAGCGACCAGGTCATGGAGAAGGTTGACTCGGAAGGAAACGTGCTCGGCTTCTCCGTACTCAAAGTGAGCGCGATTCGGACCCAGCCTCTCGACGTTTCTCTGTAACGCATCCCCTCACCCTGACCCTCTCCCCTTCGGGGGCGAGGGAATTGGCGCAGTCCCTCGGCGTCATTGCGATACCGAAAGGCTTGATAATTCGTGTAGGCCTCTGTATTTGCACAAGGGCACGCTGGCCGAGGCGGGCGAGAGCGTGCTGATCACGGAGGAAGGCGATCGCCGATCCGTGCCCGACGTCCGCGTGGCCATCAGGCGCTGACGATCGTCCCCATCCTGGTGCCCATGCAGGCCGAGCCCGAGTGGCTGACCCTGGCCGAGGCGGGCGAGCGGGTGCGCATCACGGAGGTGGGCAAATGCGGCTCCGTGCCCGACCTGCGCGTGGCCAACCTGGGGCACCTGCCGCTCCTCCTCCTGGACGGCGAGCAGCTGGTGGGCGCCAGGCAGAACCGCATCCTGAACATGACCGTGCTGGTGGCGGCTCAGAGGGAGGGGAGGCAAGGGCTCGCCTGAACATCGCTTCCGCTTCGAGCATCTTCGCGTGATCGGCTGGGCAAGCCCGGTCAGGTCGTCAAGCTCAATACTCCACCGCGCTTGGCCATCCTTGACACCCTTTCGCGGCAGACATACTATCGGCCTGCGTTTCTAGTCGCTGCGATCCTGGCGGACAGCGCTGACCACCTAGTGAAGGAGGACTCTATGCGGAGCACTTCCCGGTTCTTGGCGGCGATCATGGCCATGGTTGCGGCGCTGGCGGGTGGCGGGCTCGCGGCTCCGGCCGAGGTATGGGCGGCGGGGGAGCGGGACATCACGATCGCCCAGGGCATCGACGCCGAATTCCTCGACGTGCAGATGACCAACAACATCGTGACGCTCATCATCAACACATCGATCTACGACACCCTTCTCACGCGTGACAAGCAGCTTCAGCTCGTGCCCGCGCTGGCGACGTCCTACAAGCTCGTCAGCGACAAGGTCTGGGAGGTCAAGCTCCGTCAGGGCGTGAAATTCCACAACGGCGAGCCCTTCGACGCCAACGCGGTCAAGTTCTCGTTCGAGCGCATCAACCGCGGGGACTTCAAGTCGCCGCAGAAGGGCTGGTTCGCCACCATCGAAGCGGTCGAAATCATCGACCCCTACACGGTACGCTTTCACACCAAGGTGCCCGACCCCGCGATGCCGGCGCGGATGACCCTCATGTACCAGTTGGCGCCGAAGTACGTGGCGCAGGTCGGTGACGCCCAGGCCAATCTCAAGCCGGTCGGCACGGGCCCGTTCAAGTTCGTGGAGTGGACGAAGAACGACAGGATCGTGGTCGAGGCCAATGACGGTCACTGGAGCGGCAAGCCGGCGGTGCGCCGGGCCACCTGGCGGCCCATCCCCGAGCTTGGCGCGCGGATCGCGGCGCTCCAGACGGGTCAGGCGGACCTCATCGTCAACGTCCCGCCCGACCAGCTCCAGGCGCTCGCGGCCACGAAGACCGTCCGGGTCGAGAAAACGCCGAGCTGCCGCATCATCTACTTCGGTATCGCCCAGATCAAGGGCGGCCCGCTCGCGGACCGGCGCGTGCGGCAGGCGATCAACCACGCTGTGGACGTGCAGGGGATCATCGACAGCGTCCTCCTGGGCAACGGCAAGCGGATCAACTCCTCGATGCCGCCTAATGTGTGGGGCTACGACCCCGCGATCCCGCTCTACGACTACAATCCCAAGAAAGCCAAGGAGCTCCTAAGGGCTGCGGGGCAGACGAATATCCAGCTGACGCTGCAGGCGCCGAACGGACGCTGGGCGATGGACAAGGACATCGCGCAGGCCGTGGCCGGCCAGCTCACCGAGAACGGCATCAAGACCAATGTGAAGATCATCGGCGAGTGGGGCAGCTACGTCCGCTCGGTGCTTGACCACAAGACCGAGGACATCTTCATGAACGGCTGGTGCCTGCCGAGCCTCGAGCCCGACCACTGGGTGACGCCGAACCTCCACACCGGCGAGCCCGTGTCGCAGTACTCCAATCCCGAGGTGGACAAGCTGATGGAGCAGGCGCGGGCGGAGATGAACGTGGAGAAGAGGAAACAGCTCTACAGTCAGCTCCTCCGCCTGATCCACGACGACGCGCCGTGGCTCTTCATGTATTCGCAGATGGACATCTACGGCGTCAACAACCGCATCAAGTGGACGCCGCGCGGCGACGAGTCGATACGACTCACCGAAATAGGCTTCTAGCAAGCGGCTTGGCCCGCCCCCTCACCCTGCCCTCTCCCCCGCGAGGGGGAGAGGGAACTGCCACGCCCCTCAATAACAATGAGCTTGACCCTCTCCCCGCTGGGGAGAGGGTAGGGTGAGGGGAGCTCCGATGATTGGCTACGTGCTGCGGCGGCTCCTGCAGAGCGTCCTCGTCCTTCTCGGCGTGTCCGTGATCGTCTTCGGGCTCCTGCATCTCACCGGTGATCCCACGCGCCTCCTCCTGCCGCTCGAGGCGCGTGAAGAGGATGTCCGGCAGCTCCGCGCGCTCCTCGGCCTTGACGATCCGCTGTGGGTGCAGTACCTCCGCTTCCTCTTGCGCGCCGTGCGTGGAGACTTCGGGGTGTCGTTCAAGCACCAGGTGCCCGCGCTCACGCTGATCCTCCAGACGCTGCCCGCGACACTCGAGCTGACGGCGGCGGGCCTCGGGCTGGCGCTGGTGGTGGCGGTGCCCGCCGGTATCGTGGCCGCCCTCCGACGCAACTCCCTCATCGACGCCGTCTGCTCGGTGGGCGTGCTGCTCGGGCAGGCGATGCCCGTGTACTGGCTCGGACTGCTGCTGATCCTCGTTTTTGCCGTCAAGCTGGGCTGGTTCCCCGCGGCCGGGCGTGACGGGCTCGTGTCGCTGGTGCTGCCCGCCTTGGCGCTCGGCGCGTTCTCGATGGCCCGCATCGCGCGCATGGCGCGCTCGGGGATGCTGGAGGTCCTGGCGCAGGATTACGTGCGCACCGCGCGAGCTGCCGGCGTGAGCGCCTTCGTGGTCACCTACAAGTACGCGCTCAAGAATGCGGCGATCCCGCTGGTGACCATCGTGGGCCTCGAGTTTGGTGTGCTGCTCGGCGGAGCGGTGATCACGGAAACGATCTTCGCGTGGCCGGGTGTGGGCCGGCTCGCCGTGGACGCGATCTTCAGCCGCGACTACCCGCTGGTGCAGGCGATCGTCGCGATGCTGGCGACTCTCTTCGTCCTCATCAATCTCGTCATGGACCTGGTCTACACCTATCTCGACCCGCGCATCGTCTTCGTGCGGGGCAAGCCGTGAACGAGTCCGCCGGCGTGGCGGTGGCGGCGGAGGTCCAGCCCGCGGCCGGCGCAGGCCGGCGCCGCATGAGCTTCCGCGCGGTGTTCGGAATCACGATGCTCCTCTGCATGGGCGGCGCGGCGCTCCTGGCCCCGCAGATCGCCCCGTGGGATCCGGGGCGCCAGATGCTCCTCAAGCGCCTCCGCCCGCCCGCCTGGGAGCCGCGCGGCCTGCGCGAGCATCCGCTGGGCACCGACCATCTCGGCCGTGACATCTTGAGCCGCATCCTCTACGGCGGCAGGATCTCCCTCGGCGTGGGTCTCTCGGCGGTGACGCTCTCCTGCCTGATCGGCGTCACGCTGGGGCTCCTCGCGGGCTTCCACGGCGGGCGCATCGACGCCTTGATCATGCGTGTCGTGGATGTTTTCCTGGCCATCCCGTATATCCTGCTGGCCATGGGCGTCGTCTTTGCGTTGGGCCCAAGCCTCGTCAACGTGATCCTGGTGATGGCCGTGACGCGATGGGTGCAGTTCGCCCGCATCGTGCGCGCCGACGTGCTGTCGATCCGGGAGCGGGAGTTCGTCAGCGGTGCCCGTGCGCGCGGCAACCGGTCGATGCGCCTGCTCCTCCGCCACGTGCTGCCGAACGCCCTCACCCCGATCATCGTCGTGGCCACGCTCGAGCTGGCATTCATGATCATCTACGAGTCGGCGCTGTCCTTCCTGGGGCTGGGAGTCCAGCCACCCACGCCCACCTGGGGCTGGATGCTCTCCGACGGACGGAACTATATCGCCACCGCGTGGTGGCTCGCGACCTTTCCGGGGCTCGCGATCATGCTGACCGTCCTCGCCGTCAACCTCCTCGGCGACTGGCTGCGCGACACCCTCGACCCCCGGCTCAAGCTCTGACATGGCGCCGCTGCTGTCGGTGGAGGGACTCCAAACCCATTTCGAGACGGGCCAGGGCGTGCTGCGCGCCGTCGATGGCGTGAGCTTCTCGATCGAGCGCGGCGAGGTGCTGGGACTCGTGGGCGAGAGCGGCTGCGGCAAGAGCGTGACGTCGCTGTCGATCATGCGGCTGGTGCCGCCGCCAGGCCGCGTCGCCGCCGGCCGCGTCCTCTTCGAGGGCGAGGACCTCCTCGCCAAGGATGCCGAGGCCATGCGCCGGGTGCGCGGCGCGCGCATCGCCATGGTCTTCCAGGAGCCGATGACATCGCTCAATCCCGTCTTCTCGATCGGCGACCAGATCGCCTCGGCCATCCTCGCTCACAGCGGCGCCGGCCGCCGCGAAGCCTGGCAGCGCACCGTCGAGATGCTCGACCTGGTCCAGATCCCCTTCGCGCGCCAGCGCGTGCGCGACTTCCCGCACCAGCTCTCCGGCGGCCTGCGCCAGCGCGCCATGATCGCCATGGCGCTGGCCTCCGGGCCCGCCCTGCTCATCGCGGACGAGCCGACGACGGCGCTCGACGTCACGATTCAGGCGCAGATCCTCGACCTCCTCCGGCGGCTCCAGGCGGAGCGCGGCATGGCGGTGCTCCTGATCACTCACGATCTGGGGGTGGTGGCCGAGCTCTGCCACCGCGTGGCGGTGATCTACGCCGGGCGCATCGTCGAGATGGCGCCCGTGACGAGTCTCTTCGCCCGCCCGCTGCATCCGTATACCCGTGGTCTGCTTCAGTGCCTGCCGCATCCGAGCCGCTTCGGGCAACCGCTCGCGTCCATCGAAGGCGTGCCGCCCGACCTGCGCCAGCGCAGCGCCGGCTGCCGCTTCGCTCCGCGCTGCTCCTACGCGGTGGCGGCCTGCCGCCGGGACGAGCCCAGGCTGGAGGAGCGGGAGCCGGGACACTTCGTGGCCTGTCCGGTGGTGGCGTGATGGCGGCGCCGCTCCTGGAGGTGCAGGGGCTCGCCAAGCAGTTCGCCGTGGGCGGGGCCTGGCTCGCCCGGCGGCGCCGCGTGATCCGGGCCGTGGACGGTGTGAGCTTCGCGCTCGAGCCGGGCGAGACGCTGGGGCTCGTCGGCGAGTCGGGTTGCGGCAAGTCCACGACGGGGCGGCTCATCCTGCGGCTGATCGAGCCAAGCGCGGGGCACATCCGGTTCGAGGGCAGGGACCTTGTCACGCTTACCGCCCACGAGCTCTGGGCCGCGCGCCAGCGCATGCAGATCGTCTTCCAGGATCCGTTCGGCTCGCTCAATCCGCGGATGCGCGTGGGGAGCATCATCGAGGAGCCGCTCGCGATCTACAAGCAAGGCGACGCCGCGGGGCGTCGCCGCCGCGCGGCCGAGCTGCTCGAGGTGGTCGGGCTCGATCCCGCCTTCGTGGAGCGCTACCCGCACGAGCTCTCGGGCGGCCAGCGCCAGCGCATCGGCATCGCGGCGGCCCTCGCGCTCCATCCGAGCCTCATCGTGGCGGACGAGCCGGTCTCGGCGCTCGACGTGTCCATCCAGGCGCAGGTGCTGAACTTGCTCATGGATCTGCGCCGGCGCTTCGGCCTGACCTATCTCTTCATCTCGCATGATCTCCGCGTGGTCCTGCACATGTCGGACCGCGTGGCGGTGATGTACCTGGGAGAGATCGTCGAGATCGGATCGCGCGATGCCATCCACGGCGAGCCGCGACACCCGTACACGCAGGCGCTGCTGTCCGCGGTGCCCGTGGCCGATCCCACGCTGCGCCGTGAGCGGATCGTGCCGAAGGGCGAAGCGGCGGGCGCGCTCGAGGTGCCGGCCGGCTGCCCCTTCCACCCGCGCTGCCCGATGGCCTTCGACCGCTGCCGCGTGGAGCGTCCGGCGCCACGCGACGTTGGCGCGGGGCACCAGGCCTCGTGCCATCTCTATTGAGGTCCGAACGCGGTCACTCCACTGCGCGGTCGATGCGGCGGCCCGCCTGGTACACGTCGAGCACGTTCCAGAGATCGGCGATCTCGCGTACGGGATCGCCGCGTACCACCAACACGTCGGCGAGACGGCCGGGCAGCAGGCGGCCGGCGACGGCGCCCACCCCGATCGAAGCCGCCGCGCCGGCCGTGCCGGCCACGATGGCGTCGGAGTACGAGAGCCCGGCCTGCGCCAGCATGTGGATCTCGTGGACGAACTCGCCGGGCGCGTACCATCCCCACGGCGAGTCCGACCCCGCCGTCATCCGCACGCCGGCCTCGCTCATCCGTCGCACGGCGTCGACCCGCACATCCAGGGCGCGCCGCGACTCCTCGAGCTGCGCCATGAGCTCGGTGGTGAGCCGTCCCTCGCGCTCCCGCGCTTCGCGCTGGCGCTCGATGCCGGCTTTCATGACGTAGAGCGTGGGATTGACCCAGGCCTTGGCGAGGGCGAGCCGCTCGACGAGGTCGGGGCGAAACCGGTAGGTGCCGTCCGGCTCGGTAAAAATGCAGTGGATGATCATGTCCACGTCGGCGTCGAGGCAGTTCTGGACGGACTGCGCCGAGGTGCAGTGGGCCGCCGTAAGCTTGCCGTGCCGATGCGCCTCGTCGGTCATCGCGGCGAGCTCGGCCACGGTGTACGAGGCGCGGTTTGGATCGGAGGTGCGCGTCGAGCCGCCGCTCGCGACGATCTTGATGTAGTCGGCGCCTTCCTTGAGAAGCTTGCGCACCTCGGCGCGCACGGCCGCCTCGCCGTCGGCCTCGGAGCCGAAGTAGCCCATGTGCCCGCCCGTGATCGCGATGGGCCGCCCACAGATGACCATGCGCGGCCCAGGAGCGAGCTTGCGGCGGATACCTTCGCGCAGCGAAAAGGCCACCTTGCCCTTGGCGCCGTTCTCGCGGAGGGTCGTCACGCCCGAGTGCAGCAGCGTGCGCGCGTTCTTGGCCGCCTGGAGGAGCAGGATGTCGTCGTCCTCCTTCGCGACGTCGTCGCCCAGCGTGCCGTCGCCAGGCGCCACGAGATGCGTATGTGCGTCCACCAGTCCGGGCAAGATCGTCGCGGCGCCGTAGTCCTTCCGGTCCACGGACGCGCCGTCGGGCACGCGGACGTCAGCAGCCCGGCCCAGCTCGAGGACCCGCCCGTGCTCCATGAGCAGCGCGGCCTGCTCGATGGGCGCGGCCCCGGACCCGTCGAGAAGCCGGGCGGCTGTGATCAGCGTGAAGCGCGGGGGTGTCGTCGGCATGCGATCGTCTCCCTGTCGACTGCAGGAGCTCGCGGCTCCGAAACCGTGACGGCCATGCCGGGCACTCTAGGGCGGGCGTTGTCGCGCTGTCAAGGAGTTGGGGCGATGAGGCGTAAGCCTATTTCGTTCAGGAAAGGATTCGGCCGACGCGCCTGGGGATTGGTATCGAGGTAGAAAAGTCAGCCGCGTAGAGGTAATCTTCCTCCGACTCGTCGTCCTTAGGTTAGCAGAACCCCCAGAAGATGTGACCGAAGACGAAGAGCCAAGAAAGGATGAAGACCCGAATCACGAAGGGAAGGTGGGTGCCTCTCAAGGCTAGCAGGAAGAGGAACCCAACGACAATGCCTGCAAAAAGGTAGACGGGGTGATATCCCTCAGCGAGCCCGCGCAGATAACTCGAAACGGTGACCCGGCCAGTCCAAATGGCAAATGCTTCGTATGGTCCGGCTATGATTGCCCCGATCCGAACTATCCAGGCGATGGCTCTTGATAGCCGGGGATCCAAAGGAAATCAACGGGGCCAGAACTGTGCAGCCGCGAGGACGATTGCCGCGGTTGCACCCATCTGGGGATGGACTTCGCCGCTTTGTCGAAAGAGTCTTCAATCGATCGAAAGCTCTTGCTCCAATCTCGACTTTGCATCGCGTCTCACCTATGTGAATCGTTGCTGGATCGTTGAGCCCAATCTATGGAGCAAGTTTGACACACTTGGCCCTCCCTGGGTAGTGTATCCCTCAGCAGACGCTGTGACCTTACCTGTCACAGCGCGCTCGCAAGCTGGCCCTCCATTGTCGACGCCCAACCCGCGAGACAGATGTCTCGGGTCGAAGGCCAGGAGTTCAGCGTGGTGCTGTCGCAGAAGATTCTCGATGTCCCGGGTCGAGCAGTTGCCCCGGCGGCGGGGGCCTAGGACGAAGCTCCAGCACATCGGAAACCGTGATACGAAGACCTATGCCGGCCGGGTCATCGACCGGAAGACTTGATTAATCCCGGCGAAGCTGTGTAAATGAGGCAATTCACATGGGTGATACGATCACCGAGCGGGACCCAGTGCTTGCCGAGATCGTCCGCCGACTCGTCGCGGCGTATGAGCCGGAGCGCCTCTACCTCTTCGGCTCCCAGGCCCGCGCCGAGGCTGGGGCCGACAGCGATTACGACCTGATGGTCGTCGTGCCCGACGATGCTCCGCCGCAGAGACGGCGCAGCCGCCTGGCCTATCAGGTGTTGCGCGGAACCGGTCGGGCGGCCGACGTCCTTGTGTGCACTCGCAGCTTCTTTGACAGCCGCGTACACGTACGCGCCTCGCTCCCGGCGACCATCGTCTCCGAAGGTCGGCTCCTCCACGCCGCCTGACCATGCCCCACGACCCGGCCCACGTGGCCGAGGCTCGAGGCTGGATTGTCAGGGCGGCGCGCGACCTCCGGGCGGCTGAGCACGAGTTCCAGGCCGTTCCACCACTCCTCGACGACATCGTGTTCCACTGCCAGCAGGCTGCCGAGAAGGCCCTGAAAGGCTTCCTGACCTGGCACGACGTCCCGTTTAGAAAGACCCACAGTCTGGAGGAAATTGGGGAACAGTGCCTGACGGTGGATCCGACGCTGCGGGCGATTATCGATCGTGCGGTGCCGCTGACAGAATATGCGTGGAAGTTCCGATATCCGGGCGAGATGGAAGAACCTTCTCGCCCTGAAGCCGAGGACGCGCTTGCGACCGCGCGAGAAGTGTATTCGGCGGTGGTATCCCGCCTGCCCACCGAGGTCCAATAGACACGGTGACCTTGGCGCGGCGATGTCCCAGTTTGTCGGCTTCTCGCTAAGAGCCGAATGCTCGGCCGCCCCCTCTATCCCCCCGCAGACGCTGTGACCTTACCTGTCACAATGCGCCCGTAAGCTGGCCCTCCATCGTGCTGATTCGGCCGCTCCGCCACCGCTCCGCCAGCCGCTCCGCCAGCCGGTTGACGGCGGCGGTGTATCTGGCATAGCATGCCGCTCATCCGGGCCGCCTCGCTCGACCCACGAGGAGGCCGCTGATGTGCACTGTGGCAGCTGTGGCAGCGCTCCTGGGGCGGCCGATGTCCGATAATCGATTATGTCACGGGGACGGGGGCCCCGAGGGGGGGCGAGCCGTGCCGGAGGGTGCTAATGTTGGCTATCCTCAAAATTAAACGCGCCGGAAAAGCAATTCTCCCTGGCGGATTGAATTTCACATCACTATCAGGAGGACAACCATGGCAATGACTAAAAACAAGCTGGACAGAGTAATAGAGGACGCTAACGAGCTGGAGACATTCCTTCATGCCCTGCTACCGGCGCTGGACGAGCAAAAGCTGCGCCAAGGCGACGACGTGCTCGGTTACGCAAAGAAACTCAAGCTCAAGATTCCCGAGTCCCTACGTGGAGCAGAGGTCACTTGGGAAACCGATCATTCCGATTCGCCTCTCAAACGCAGCGGCGAAAGCTTGTCGTTCGTTAGGCCGGGCCACGCCAATGCAGTCGGATTAGTCATCAAATGCGTCAGGGTCGGAAAGTGGAAATTCTGCCTTGAGTGCGGTTGGTTGTGGTGTCGCGTTGTGGTCACTCGAAGGTTCTGAGAACCGCATTCTTGTAGCGACTCGCACGTAGCAACGCAGGCCGACGGTCGCTTTGATTTCCCTCGGACGCTACCCACCTATGAGGGCGCTGTGGCAGCTGTGGCAGCGCTCCTGGGGCGGCCGATGTCCGATAATGGGAGATTATGTCACGGGGAGGGGGGCCCCGAGGGGGGTCACCGCTGCCGGAGGGCGTTGATGTTGACTAGCCCCTGAGCGACCGTCTCCGCGTCGAGATCGACACCGGGGGCCGCAGTCTCGAGCGCGTGCAGATCGTGAAGCCCGACGGTCCCATCCTCGAGGCCCAGACCATTGAGTACTCCGCGCCGAGCGGATCAGTGGGAAGCCCTGTCAGTATCGGGATCGGCATCGGCCGATATGGCGGCGGTGTCGGCACAGGCGTCGGTGTCTCCACGGGCGGCGTGGTGGGAGGAGGCGGCAGCGGTGCCGGCGCCAACACCATTGCCTCATTTCCGCTCGACCAGGCGGGCCAGCGCCCCTGGCGCGTGCGTGTCAAGCTCGAGGGGTTGGAGCCTGCCGATATCGTGGTGGGCGCTCCCTAGTACTTGAACTCGAGCTGCGCGCCGAATTTCTGGCCGCCTAAGCTTGAAGCTTAGAGCCCGGCTCGCCCGAGGGTCCTCTTGACCCCGTCGGCCATCTGTCGCATTCTCGCTGCACCGTTCCGACCGTGGCACTTGCGGGACTCGAGAATGATTTCTAAAACCGCCGAATACGCCGGTGAGAGCGCCCTCTTCTACGACCACGTCGCCACTGGCGTCGAGGGCGATCTCGCCTTCTATGTCGAGGCGGCCCGCTCTGCAGGGTCGCCCGTCCTGGAGCTGGGCTGCGGCACTGGACGGATCCTCATCCCGGAGGCCGAGGCCGGACTCGAAGTTGTCGGGTTGGATGCGTCAACCGACATGCTGGCCATCGCCGGCAAGAAGCTCGAGAAGTGCGGGCCCGCGATCCTGGGCCGTGTGCAACTTGTCCGCGGTGACATGCGAGATTTCGCATTCAACCGAACCTTCTCCCTCGTGACCATTCCGTACCGAGCCTTCCTCCACAACCTCAGCGTCGAGGACCAACTGCGGACGCTCGAGCGAGTCCAGGAACACCTTTCCGGGGAGGGGACGTTCATTCTCAACGTCTTCGATCCGAAGGCGGAACTTCTGGCCGCTGGCCGCTGGTCCATGCCGGCAGGGAGACGCAGAGAGTTCGAGCATCCGCGAACGGGCAATCGGGTAACGATCACAGAGGACTTTCGCTACGATCTCGATAGGCAGCTCGTCGAAGGCGCATTTGTGTTCGATGAGATCGACACCACGACCGGCAACATCGTTGCGACAATCCACTCGCCGCTCACCCTGCGGTACATCTTTCGATATGAGATGGAGCACCTGCTGTCGCTTTCTGGCTTCCGCATCGAGACGCTGTTCGGTGACTTCAAGGGTGGCCCCTTCCGGGCAGGCGGCGAGCAGATTTGGGTGGCCAAGAAGCGCCATCGAGGTATCGTCAGGCATGACTTCCGATAGACGGCGGTCCCGCGGTCTGGGCGGCGGGATCAGAGTCTGGCTCCGCCTGCTCGTCACCGCCGGGGGACTGAGCGCCGCGCTGGTTGGGTGCTCGAGAGGTCCCCTCCCTCTCGTCTTCCCCGAAGTCTCCATCGCGGATCCCTCCTTTGCCCCGACCTTCGAAGCGTACACGGCGGCGCCGGTGCGATGGGGCAACCGCGTCGATCTGCTCCTCAACGGCGAGCAGATCTTTCCGGCTCAGCTCGAGGCCATTCGCTCGGCGCAGACGACCTTCACATACGCCCAGTACTTCTATGAGACGGGCCCGCCCGCCCGTGCCCTCGTCAAGGCCATGAGTGAGCGTTGTCGGGCGGGTGTCAAAGGCCACGTGCTCGTGGATGGGATCGGGTCGCTTGGCATGCCCGAGGACCTTCGAGACAGTCTGACGGAGGCCGGGTGCGAGCTGGCCATCTTTCATCCCGTGGATGTGCCGTCGATCGGCCAGATCAACAATCGCAATCATCGCCGCATTCTGGTGGTCGATGGACTCATCGGGTTCACCGGAAGCTCCGGGGCCAGCTCGAAGTGGATGGGTGATGGGCGTCGCGAGGGACACTGGCGGCAGACCGACGTCCGGGTCGAAGGCCACGCGGTCACCGATCTGCAAGCCGCGTTCGTCGAGAACTGGCTGGAGACCACCTGCACTGCTCTGGGCGGGCCGGGGTACTTTCCGCGCCAGGAGCGACGCGGCGACGTGCGGACGCAGATCGTCCGCAGCTCGCCCGGACGCGGCAGCCTCACCATGTACACGATGTACCTCCTCTCGATCGCCTCCGCGCGCCGGTCGATCTATCTCACCAATCCCTACTTCGTGCCCGACGAGACGATCAGAGAGGCGCTGCTCGGCGCGCGTGCCCGCGGCGTGCGGGTCGTCCTGCTGCTGCCGGGCGCGATCGATCACGAGCTCGTGGTGGCGGCCAGCAGCGCGGGGTTCGGCCGTCTCCTCGATGCCGGGGTGGAGATCTACGAGTACCAATCCGGGCTCCTGCACGCCAAGACGATGACCATCGACGGTGTATGGGCCATGGTGGGGAGCGCCAACCTGGACAATCGCTCACTGGCGCTCAACGACGAGATCAGCCTGATCGCCTATGACCGGGAGATCGCGGAGCGCCTCGAGAAGGTGTTCGAAGAGGACCTGACCCACGCGCAACCCACCGATCCCCAGAACTGGCGCGAGCGCGGCCTGTGGAGACGCTTTCTCGAGTTCCTCACGGTGCCGGCTCGAAGCCAGCTTTGAAATCCCGGGCACTTCGAGAGATCCGGCGGCACGCGCTCATCTACGCGCTGGTCATCGATCACTTGATCCGGGGCCTCACCACCGCGGACACCCTCTAGCCCGAATAATTCGCGAACTGCCACCGCACCCTCACCCCGGCCCTCTCCCTCCCGAGGGAGAGGGGGCCATGAGCCGTTCCCTCGCCCCCAGAGGGGAGAGGGCAGAGTGAGGGGCAGCTCCCGACGTGATCATCGCGTTCATGAATAATCCCCTCTAGAGGGCGCCCTTCAAGTTGGCTCGATCGGCATCCGCGCGATCCCGAGCCAGGCGATAGGCGCCCCCGCCTTCTCGGCCGCCTGCGCAGCCGGCAATGAGCGGTCCCAGTCGGCGGCGATGAAGCGCTTCGCGGTGACCCCCGCGGCAGCGTCGGACACCAGCCAGAGCAGCGGCGGCACCATAATCTCCGGCTGGAGCATCTTGGCGCGGTCGCCGGCATCGTCGCCGACAAGGGGCGTGTTCGTCACACCGCCGGGGACGAGCACGTTTGCCGTGACGCCGGTGCCCGCCAGGTCTGCCGCCATGATGGCCGTCGCGGACTCGGCGGCGGCCTTGCTCGAGCCATAGAGCAGGTAGCCCGCGCGGACCATGGTGCCGAGGCTGGTGGTCACGGTGATGATTCGCCCCCACTTGGCCCGGAGCATGTGCGGCACCACCGCGCGGGCCATCATGATCGGCGCGGTAGCGTTCACGGCAAGGAAGCGGCTCCACTGGTCCGGGGTCGCTTCCCAGAACCGGATCGGGTTGCGTCGCGGATCCGGTCGCACCGACGCCTGGCCGACGCCGGCATTGTTGATCAGCACGTCGATCCGCCCGAACTTCTCCATCGCGGCAGCCACGATCCGGTCGAATGCGTTGGGATGCGTCAGGTCGTCCACCACTGGCAGAACGGCGCCCGCGGTGCCAGCCTTTGCCGGCGCCAGCGTCGCCAGCGCCGTCGCGTTCCGATCAACGGCCGCCACATCCATGCCGCTCTCCACGAGACCAAGCGCCATGGCCAGCCCGAGACCGCTCGCCGCGCCGGTTACGATCGCGGCCTTCCGCTCCGTCGCCATCGATGTGTCCTCCTTGTCTCCCGCTCCGGCCGACTATCCCAGAACCCGAGACAAAGCGCCAGTGCACGCCCGTCCTCATGCCAGGAACCCCCCCTCATCGGTATTGGTAACCTGGCGCTCCTGAGCTATGCTCGCCAGAGGAGTTCCAGGCCCAGCAATCGAGAGCCCGAGGACTTTGACGACAAACCTTAGCAAGACGCAGATTGACCGACTCGGTGATCGCTTGAAACGCGGCTCGCTCGTTGAGTCCGACTTGAGATCTCTCGATGACTATCGGCGTACCTTTGGCGAGGCATATGAAACTGTCGTCCAAAGCATCCGGGAGCAACTCCATCTGGAGCCGACAGGCAGGCCTGCCAAATCTACGGGCTCTCTGATAGAGAAGTTACATCGCGAGAGTATTCGACTTACCCAGGTTCAGGACATCGCGGGGTGCAGGGTTATCGTAGCTGACGTGGCGGAGCAAGAGCGAGTCGTCGCATCACTATGCACGGTCTTCCCGACGGCGTCTGTCGTTGACCGTCGCGCGATCCCCAGCCACGGTTACCGTGCGGTCCACGTCGTAGCCCAGGTTTCTGGGACGTTGGTGGAGATCCAAGTTCGGAGTTCCTTGCAGCACTTGTGGGGTGAATTGTCGGAAAAATTGTCCGACGTGGTTGATCCCAGTATAAAATACGGCGGTGGGCCGGCAATAGTCCGAGCTCTCCTCTCAAAGACTTCTGATGGAATTGCGAGATTCGAAGAGACAGAGTCCCAGATCGCGGTGTTAGAAACGGACATCATAGGTCTTGCACAGCGGAAACTACCCGAGGAGGATGAGAAGAGATTGCGCGTGATAGAGCAGCAGGTGGCTGAAAAAAAGGAGAAACACGCGAAGTCGAAGGAGCAACTACGCGACGCTCTCAACGAGGGAATCGCTCAAATTGCGAAGTTAAAAAAGCAGGGGCTATGATCTTCTTAATTCAATATAGCCGCCCGCAGGGGCGTATCGTCACTTTCGAGTGCTTCGACGATTGGGAGCGAGAGAAAGCATCGAACGCGCGGCTTGAGATCGAGTTGGACCTGAACCGAAGAAGAGTAGACCATGAGGTGGTTTTGTTGGAGGCATCGAGCGAAGAGGCATTGCGTCGGACACATCGCCGCTATTTCGAAGACGCCAGCCAGATTGGGTCTACTGGTTGAGTGGCTTCAAGGGTCCTGGGCGGGAGCTAACAATGGGTCCTTATATTATCTACGCTCAGGGCGTGGTAGGCTCGTCTGGACGGAGTGCGGGCCGATGGGTCTCTCGGTCATGACGCGCAGTCGTGTCTTCGGCATCGCCTCGGTCGTGGCTTGCGTCGTCGTCGCGCTCACCGCGCTGATCGCGCTGGCTCAGGCTCCCCCGCGGCCTCAGCCCTCCACGCCCTCGCGGCCCAGTCACGTTCCGTTTGATCCGACCGCACCGGCGATCCGGGAAGAGAACGAGCTTCGCAAGGGCGCCGAAGGCCTGCAATCGGGCGCAAACCCTTTCCCTGAATTCGTCAAGAAGGTAGGCCCCGGGCTCTACGAGATCGGCACGGTCGTGCTGGACATGAACGTGAAACAGGCGAAGGTGCCGGGGCGCATCAACATGAACCGCGGGATCATCGCCAATCCCATCAGGATGAGGACGAGCTGAAGCATCGACGGCTGGAGGCCAGCCCGTGCAGGAGCCGGCCCACTTCCGCCGTGCGCCGCTTGAACAGCGGCAGCAGCCGACTCTCGAAGCGCGCGTCCAGCCCCCGCACGCGCGGCCGGTGCACCGTGATCGTCCCGGTCATCAGACTGAGCCGGCGCGGCTTGCCCCAGCCGTTCCGGTAGCCCGGCGCCGCGTCGATGCCCTCTCGCCGCTCGTACCGCCGCCGACCCAAGGCCTCCTCCACCTCTTCCTCCAGCAG
>WNGB01001782.1_pt1 | contig 36907 bp, 42 predicted proteins | sample 5400681 | NCBI WGS metagenome assembly WNGB01 (sample SAMN13153367, study PRJNA577476) | soil metagenome | isolation source: 115 cm soil or saprolite under grassland replicate 2 | place: USA:California | collected 2016-06-15 | reverse complement strand
CGCTTCTACATGGACTACACCGGCTGCGGCAACACCCTGAACGTGCGCCATCCCCAGGTGCTCGCGCTCATCATGGACTCGCTGCGCTACTGGGTGACCGAGATGCACGTGGACGGGTTCCGCTTCGACCTGGCCAGCGCGCTCGCCCGCAGCTTCCACGAGGTCGACCGGCTGTCGGCCTTCTTCGACCTCATCCACCAGGACCCGGTGGTGAGCCGGGTGAAGCTGATCGCCGAGCCCTGGGACGTTGGCGAGGGCGGCTACCAGGTCGGCAACTTCCCGGTCCTGTGGACCGAGTGGAACGGCCGCTACCGCGACACCATGCGGGACTTCTGGCGGGTCGCCCAGACCGGCGTGGCCGACTTCGCCTACCGGCTCACCGGCTCGTCCGACCTGTACCAGGACGACGGCCGCAGGCCCTACGCCAGCATCAACTTCGTGACCGCCCACGACGGCTTCACCCTGAACGACCTGGTCAGCTACAACGACAAGCACAACGAGGCCAACGGCGAGGGCAACCGCGACGGCGAGAGCCACAACCGCTCGTGGAACTGCGGGGCCGAGGGGCCCACCGACGACCCCGAGGTCCTCGCCCTGCGCGAGCGGCAGAAGCGCAACTTCCTTGCCAGCCTGCTCTTGTCGGCCGGGGTGCCGATGCTGCTTGCGGGCGACGAGCTGAGCCGCACCCAGCAGGGCAACAACAACGCCTACTGCCAGGGCAACGAGCTCTCCTGGGTGGACTGGGAGCTGGACGAGCACGCCGAGTCGCTGCTCGAGTTCACCCGCGCGGCCATCGCGCTCCGGGCCGGCCACCCGGTCTTCCGCCGGCGTAAGTTCTTCCAGGGCCAGGCCATCCACGGGTCGGGGGTCAAGGACATCGGCTGGTTCACCCCGGACGGCGCCGAGATGGACCACTCCCTCTGGGCCGCGTCCGACGTGCAGACGCTCGGCGTGTTCCTCAACGGCGAGGAGATCCCGCACCGCGGGCCGCGTGGCGAGCGGATCGTCGACGACAGCTTCCTGCTGCTGCTGAACGGGGGGCCAGGGCCGGCCATGTTCACCCTGCCCGGCCGCCCCTGGGGCAAGGAGTACGAGCTGGTGCTGGACACCGGCCTGGCCTTCGTGCGCCCTGCCGGGGCCGACGCCCCCACCTACCTGGCCGGCGAGGAGCTGTCGATGGCCTCCCGCTCGTTCGCCGTCCTGCGCAAGCGCGCCTGACGCAGCGAGTTTTTGGTACATTGGTACCAGGAACTTGTGCACCGGAGGTTCGCCGTGTCGGCATGGATCTACCTGACCGTCGCCATCCTGGCCGAGGTGACCGGGACGGTCGCCCTGCGGTCCACGGACGGCCTCTCCCGCCCGCTCCCGCTGGCGATCGTCGTGGCCGGCTACGGGCTCGCCTTCTACCTGCTCGCGCTCACGCTGAAGGAGCTGTCGCTCGGCCTGACCTACGCGGTCTGGGCCGGCGCCGGCACCGCGCTGGTGGCGATGGTCGGCATGCTCGCCCTGCACGAGCCGGTGAACGCCCCCAAGCTGCTCGGCCTGGCCCTGGTGATCGCCGGCATCGTGAGCCTCAACCTCGGCGGTGCCCATTGACCAGGGTGGGCACGCCGGCCCCGGCCCGGGAGACCGGGCGGCGGGAGCGCGGGCTGCGCAGGCGGCGGGCGATCCTGGAGGCGACCCTCGGGATCATCGGCGAGCAGGGCACCGCGGCCGTCACCCACCGCGTGGTGGCCGAGGCGGCCGGCGTTCCGCTGGCCGCCACGACCTACTACTTCGCGTCAAAGGACGACCTGCTCGACCAGACCCTGCGCTTCGCGGCCGAGGAGGAGCTGGCCGCCCTGGAACGCGACGTCCTGCCGCCCGACTCGTTCCGTCCTGACGGTGCAGTCGCGGACGAGCAGCGCGCCCCTGCACCGCCCGCCGCGGACGCAGCCACCCTGCCCGAGGCGGTCGACCGGCTCTGTGCGGTCGTCTGGCACGGTTACCGCACCCGCGGGCGGGTGCGAGCGCTCGCGCTCTACGAGATCTACCTGGAGGCCGCGCGCCGGCCGACCCTGCGCGCGGTGGCGCAAGAGTGGAACGAGGCGTGCCTGCGGTTGCTGGTGCCCGGGCTGCGCGGGCTCGGCATCGCCGAGCCGGAAGGGGCCGCCCGCATGCTGCTCGCGATGCTGGACGGGTTCATGCTCGAGGATCTCGGCAGCCACGAGGCCGGCTTCGAAGAGCGGGTCCTGCGCCCGAGCGTCGAGCGCCTGCTCCGCGCCTTGGGCGGCGCCATCGGCTGAGCGCCGCCACTGTCGCGGCAACCGCCGGTCGGCGCAACAGGGAGGAGCACGACCTGACCGCCCACCTCGACCCGCGTTCGACCTACCGCGTCCAGCTCTCCGCCCGGTTCCCGCGTGAATCAGTCGAAGCGCACCCTTGCGCGCCTCGCTGGAGCGCGGCGGATGGTGCTGCGCCGCCGGGACGCCGAGGACCTGGTGCTGACCACCGCGGCGCGGGCCGCGCAGGACAGCACCGCGGCGAAGGCCACGAGCCGGGTGTTCGTCGAGCTGATGCGCCGCCCGGAGGGCCGCACGCTCGTCATGGACGTGCTGCCGGCGTCCTTCCCGTGGGTGCGCTACCTGCCCGCGCACGAGATGCGCAGGTTCTCCGTCGAGCTCGTCGAGACCCTCGGTGCCGCCGCCGAACTCGACAACTCGGCCGCCGTCGCCCAGCTCGTCACCGAATGGAAGGCCACGGCCGAGGTGTACGCCGACCCCGAGCTGCGCGCCGCGCTGAAACGTGACTCCGGCGAGGACTACGGGCCCGTTCCAGGCTGGAGTACCGCTCCTTGCTCCACGCCGACAGATCCGATCGCCCGGACCCCACGTGATCGAAGAGCACTACCGTGAAATCGCGCTCCAGCGCCGGCACCACCAGACGCCACATGTTCTGATCGCACCCGAACCCATGCGCGAGCACCACCACCGGTGCGCCCGGCCGACCGGAGATCCGCACCCGGTTCCTGCTTCGCACGTTCATACGACTCATCCTCGTAGACGCAGAATGCCTGGCAGGAGCGACACCGCCGAGCAAAACGCGATCGCGTAGCGCGTCGTCCTCCAGCACGCGGCCGACGATCGACTCTCGGGTTGTCTAACTAACTAAGTACACTGACGGGCATGGCATGCCGCATCAGTGAGCTGGTCATCGACGCCGCCGACCCCGACCGGCTCGCCGCATTCTGGAGCAAGGTCCTCGGCTACGTCGAACTCGGCCGGGAGGACGACGGAAGCATCGAGATCGGGCCGCCCGACGCCGGCTTCGGCGGCCCGCAGCCCACCCTCGTCCTCAGCCCCAGCAGCGACCCGCGGACCGGGAAGCTCCGACTGCACATCGACGTCAACGCCACCGACCGCGACCAGGACGCCGAGCTGGAGCGGCTGCTCGCTCTCGGCGCCAGGCCCGTCGACGTCGGCCAGACCGGCACCGAGAGCTGGCACGTCCTGGCCGACCCAGAAGGCAACGAATTCTGCCTCCTGCACACCCGGCTCCAGCCCCTCTGACCACGTGCGTCCTGGCGCCAAGCCGCTCGGCCGTTCGAGTGAGGCCGGGGGTTTGCTCGTCGGTGTCAGCGCCCGAGCTTGCGCTTGAGTTCCGCCTTGTTCATCGACGAGCGGTCGCGGAGGTTGCGGCGGCGGGCCTCCGCGTAGAGCTGGTCGTAGGTGGGGCCGTCGGCACCGGAGTGGGAGCGCTGGCCGCCCCGTTTGCTGGAGGACATGTCGCGGGTGGAGGTGCGGCTCGCGGTGCGGGCCTAGGCCGTTTCTTTCGGATCGTCTGATCGTTGGTCTGGTGTGTCGCTGACTGATGCCCAGTGGGCCAGGATCGAGCCGCTGTTGCCGGATCGGGGACCGAAGCGGGGCGGCCGGTGGCGGGATCACCGCCAGGTGATTGACCATGATCCGGGGGGTTCACTAGCCTGGGCAAGAGATGACTCGAGGCGGCGGCGAGGGCTGGCCAGCCCGGTGGTTCCTGGCCTGCTCGTTCTGCGGAATGGGCAAGGACCAGGGCCGCAGGCTGGTGGCTGGTCCCGGCGTCGCTGTGTGCGACCGCTGCGTCGGGTCGGCCCTCGAGGTCGTCGTCGACGGCGCCTGCCGGGAGCCCGGGTTCCGGCTGGTGGACGGCGGCGGTCCCGAGCAGGCATGGGCGTGCAGCTTCTGCCGCAAACCGCTCCGCCGGGTCGGGCGGCTGGTCCGCGGCAGGGGCGGCATCCACGTCTGCGGGGAGTGCCTCGACCTGTGTACCGAGATCCTGCGCGACGAGGCCCACCCCTGACCGACCGGCCGCCCCCCCAAGCCCGAGCGGGCAGCGCGCCGCCTGCTCCAGCGCACCTTCGCGGGCGGCGTGTGGAGCGGCTGGGCCGACCGCGGCCTGGGCCCGGGCGGGCACCGGGTCACCGCGCCGGCAGCAGTCTCGTGGGGCACCGGCCGGATCGACGTGGTCGCGCGTGACGCTGTCACCAGTGACCTCGTGCACTGGTCGTACGCGGGCGGCTGGCGCGGCCCCACGCGGGTGGGGCCGGGCCCCGGGGGTGCGTTCGTGCCCAGCGTGGCCTCCTGGGCGCCGGGCCGGCTCGACGTGTTCGCGGTGGCCACCGGCGGCACCCTGGCCCATGCCTACTACGGCGGGCGCTGGAGCCGGTGGGAGGGTCTCGGCACGGGCCCAGGCGGCAAGCCGTACGGGTCCCCGGCCGCGGTGGCGTCCTGGGGACCGCGCCGGCTCGACGTGTTCGCGCCCGCGGACGGTGGCCGCATACTGGCCCACCGCTGGTTCGACGGGGTCGGCGCCAGGGGCTGGCACGGCCCCGAGAACCTCGGCGTCGGCCCGGACCGCGCGCCGATCAGCGGCATGGCGGCGGTGTCATGGGCACCACGCCGCCTCGACCTGTTCTTCACCAACGCCAGCGTGCACGGCCTGCTGCACACCTGGTTCTCCGGCCGCTGGGCAGGCCCTGAGCACCTGGACTTCGGCGGCTCCCAGGTGCCGGTGATGGCCGACGCGGCACCCAGGGCGAGCCCGATGCCGCAGAGCCCGCTCGCCAAGAGCCTGGAGGAGGACTGAGCCCGCCTCCGCCAGCAGGAAGAGGGCGGGTCGTCTTGAGCCCGTCAACAACGTTCCTGGTCCCGTCGAAGCCGCGACGTCCACAAGGACCCGATGTCGCCTGGGCGGAGTTCGCGCGCCAGCTCACCTACAAGGCCCGGTGGTTCGGCGCCGAGCTGGTCGTTGGTGACCGCTGGTTCGCATCGACGAAGACCTGCTCACGGTGCGGGAAGGTGAAGCGGCAGATGAGGTTGCGCGAACGGACCTTCAACTGCGACGGATGTGGCCTGGTCACAGACCGCGACCGTAACGCCGCCGCGAACCTCGCGGCCTGGGCCGAGCATGCCCGGGCCCCGGACCGCCAAGCGGGCGGCCGAGTCATCAATGCCCCTGGAGGGGAAGGCGCTGGCCGTGGCCTCGGCGACGGTGAAACCAGCCCCGGCGAAGGGGGAACCAACGCGAAGGCGCCCGCCGCCTGAGCAGAGGACACCCGAGGAGGGTGCTGCCGGACTACCTCACATTTGTCCGACAGGCTTTACAGTGCGGTCGTGTACGCAAGGACCGCCACACTGGCCGACTTCAACGGTATGGTCGCTCTCTGGAAGGCTGCCGGGCTGAGGTTCCGGGTCGAGCCCGTGGCCGAGGAGCTTGCGACCGTGCTGGAACACGACCCCGACCTGGTCCTGGTGGTCGAGGACGGCGGCTCGATCGTGGCCTCTGTGCTCGGGACCTGGGACGGCCGGCGGGGCTGGGTGAACCGGCTCGCCACCCACCCGGGCCACCGGGGCCGGGGCCTCGCCCGGCTGCTCGTCACCGAGCTGGAGACCCGCCTGCGGGCCAAGGGCTGCCGCAAGGTGAACCTGCTCATCGAGCCGGACAACGCGGCCGTCGTCACCTGGTACGAGCGCCTCGGCTACCGCCGCGAAGACCTCATCTTCATGGACAAATTCTTGTAGTCCGTCAGGGCAGGAGCTCGAACCTTTCCATGTGGCGTGGCACCAGCAGGGCGCCCGCGCACGTGCGCGGGCGCCCTGCTGGACCGGTTGGCTACGCCCAGGTGACCAGGCCGAGCTCGGAGGGGTCGACGATGCCGTCGTGGCGGGGGACGACCCGGACGGTATAGCCGAAGGCGCCCGGGACGGCCAGGGGGACCTCGCCCTCGAAGGTCCAGGCGCCGTCGGCGTGGCCGTTCTGCTTGAGCGGCATGGTCTCGGTCCCGGTCAGCTCGTCGGCGTCGTCGACCCGGCCGTAGGCGACCTGGACCTCGACGTCGTCGGGCTCGAGGGAGCCGAGCTCGACCACCACCCGCACCGGCAGCCGGCCGCCGAGCGAGCGGTCCTCCTCGGCCGACTCGACCCGGCGCACGCGCACGCCCGCCCACGCCTCGGTGACCCGCCGCTTCCACTCGCCCAGCTCGCGGGAGGCGGCGTAGGCGCCGGCGCCGAGCAGCCGCGAGCTGGCCGCAGCAGGCAGGTACAGGCGCTCGGTGTAGTCGCGCACCATGCGCGAGGCGAGCACGGCCGGCCCGAGCGAGGTGAAGTTGTGCTTGACCCGGGCGACCCATGCGGTCGGCACGCCGGCCTCGGTGCGGCCGTCGTAGAACAGCGGCAGCACCTCGTGCTCGAGCAGCTCGTAGATGGCGGACGCCTCCAGCTCGTCGCGCCGGTCGGCGGGGATGCTGGGGTCGTCGGCGGACGGGATGGCCCAGCCGTTGCCGCCGTCGTACAGCTCGTCCCACCAGCCGTCGCGGATCGACAGGTTGAGGCACCCGTTGAGGGCCGCCTTCATCCCGCTGGTGCCGCAGGCCTCGTAGGGGCGGAGCGGGTTGTTGAGCCAGACGTCGGCACCGGCGACCAGCGTGCGGGCCATGGCCATGTCGTAGTCGGGCAGGAAGGCGATGCGGTGGCGCACCTTGGCGTCGGCCGCGAAGCGGGCGAAGTCGCCGATCAGCGACTTGCCGCCCTCGTCGGCCGGGTGGGCCTTGCCCGCGATCAGCAGCTGGATGGGCCGCTCGGCGTCGAGCAGCAGGCGGGTGAGCCGGGCCGGGTCGCGCAGCAGCAGGGTGAGCCGCTTGTAGGAGGGCACCCGGCGGGCGAACCCGACGGTCAGCACCTCTGGGTCGAACGCCCGGTCGGTCCAGCCGAGCTGTCCCTCGATCGCGCCCCGGGCCCGCCAGGCGGCCTTGAGCCGGGCCCGGACGTCGGCGACCAGGCGCCGGCGGGCGGTCCCGCGGACGCGCCAGACCTCCTCGTCGGGTGCGCCGAGCAGGGCATCCCAGCCCGTGTCGGAGCTGTGCCAGCCGGGGCCGAGGTGCTCGTCGAACAGCTCCGACCACCCCCGGTCGACCCAGGTGCCGGCGTGCACGCCGTTGGTGACGTGGCCGATCGGCACCTCGGACGGGTCGAACCCAGGCCACAGGCCCTTGAACATGTCGCGCGAGACCTCACCGTGGAGCCGGCTCACGCCGTTGGACCGCTGCGCCAGCCGGAGCCCCATGACCGCCATGTTGAACATCGAGCGGTCGCCGTCCGGCTCGGCGCCGAGGTCCATGATCTGGTCGACCGACAACCCGGTGGCGACCCCGCCGTGCCCGAAGTAGCGCTCGATGAACGACCGCGGGAAGCGGTCGATGCCGGCCGGGACGGGCGTGTGGGTGGTGAAGATGGTCCCGCCCCTGACCGCCTCGACGGCGGTGCGCGCGTCGAGGCCATGGTCCTCGATCAGGCGGCGGATGCGCTCGAGCCCGAGGAAGCCGGCGTGGCCCTCGTTGGTGTGGAACACCTCGGGCTCGATACCGAGCACGTCGAGCGCGCGCACCCCGCCGATGCCGAGCAGGATCTCCTGGCGGAGCCGGTGCTCCCCGCCGCCGCCGTAGAGCCGGTCGGTGACCGCCCGCTCGGCCGGGGCGTTCTCGTCGACGTCGGAGTCGAGCAGACACACGGACACCCGGCCGACCTCGGCCTGCCAGACCTGGGCGTGGAGGGTCGCCTCGGGCAGCCCCACCGTGACCAGGGCTGGCTTGCCGGCACGGTCGGTGACCAGCTCGAGCGGCAGCTCGTTGGGGTTGAAGGCCGGGTAGGCCTCCTGCTGGCGGCCGTCCGCGGTGAGCGACTGGCGGAAGTAGCCCGAGCGGTAGAACAGGCCGACGCCGACCAGCGGCAACCCGAGGTCGCTGGCGGCCTTGAGGTGGTCGCCGGCCAGCACGCCGAGGCCGCCCGAGTACTGCGGGAGGACCTCGCTGATGCCGAACTCGGGCGAGAAGTACGCGATGCTGGCTGGCGCGCCGGTCAGGCCCTGGTACCAGCGGGGCTCGGTCAGGTAGCGGGCGAGGGCGGCCCTGGCCGCGGCCAGGCGGGCGACGAAGTCGGGGTCGGCTGCGGCCTTCTCGAGCCGCTCTGGGTCGGCCTCGTTGAGCATCCGCAAGGGGTTGTGGCCGCTGGACTCCCACCCCTGGGGGTCGATGGCAGCAAACAGGTCCTGTGTTGCCGCGTCCCAGGACCAGCGCAGGTTGCGGGCCAGGGCGCGCAGCGGTTCGAGGGCGGTTGGCACGGTGGGAAGCACCGTGAATCGGCGTAGAGGCTTCATGATCCACCGACTATACAAGCGCCTTGGTCGGCCCAGCCGCTCGACGTGGTCGTCGCGCCTCGTGTTGGTCACATTTGGTGACCCCATGTCGGTCGCGCTCGGTAGTCCGGACGGCATGGGTTTACCGCGGGCCGCGGCGAGGTGAAACTGAGGAGGGGAACGGGTCGAGCGAGACCGGGCGAGCACGGCTGGGGGAGGTGAAACTGAGGGGGGAACGGGTCGAGCGAGACCGGGCGAGCACGGCTGGGGATGGTAGGTTGCTGGGCATGATTGGGCGCATCGTCATCGAGGAGATCAGGCCACAGGTCGACTGCGGCCGCTGGCCGGCTCGGGCGGTGGCCGGCGAGACGATCCCGGTGGAGGCAACCGTCTTCCGGGACGGGCATGACATCATCGCAGCCTGTGTGCGGCTGTCGGGCCCCGGCGACCGGCGCGCCCAGCTCATCCCGATGGCCGAGGTCGGCCAGGGCCTCGACCGCCGGCGGGCCGAGGTGACGCTGCCCCGGACCGGCTCCTGGACGATCGTGATCGAGGCCTGGGGGGACGAGATCGCCACCTGGCGCCGCGACACCTGGAAGAAGCTGGACGCCGGCCGCGACGTCACCCTCGAGCTGGAGGAGGGGGCGCGGCTGTTCGAGGCGGCCGCCGGCGGTGTGCCCACCCAGACCCGCCAGCTGGTCGCCGACGTCGCCAAGGGACTGCGCAACGAGGCGGCCGACCCGGCCGAGCGGCTCGCCGCCGCCAGCGACGGGGTGGTCGTGGGGCTGCTGGAGCGCCACCCGATGCGCTCGGTCACCAAGTCCAAGCGGGTGGCGGTCTGGGTCGACCGGCCTCGCGCCCTCTACGGCGCCTGGTACGAGTTCTTCCCCCGGTCCGAGGGCGCGACCGAGTCCGCGAGCGGCACCTTCAAGACCGCGGCCGAGCGGCTGCCGGCGATCGCCGCGATGGGCTTCGACGTCGCCTATCTGCCCCCGGTCCACCCGATCGGCCGCACCCACCGCAAGGGGCCGAACAACACCCTCGGCCCTGGCCCGGACGACCCGGGCAGCCCGTGGGCGATCGGTGGCGAGGCCGGCGGCCACGACGCCGTCCATCCCGACCTCGGGACCGTCGAGGACTTCGACGCGTTCGTGGAGCGGGCCAAGGAGCTGGGGCTCGAGGTCGCGCTCGACTACGCGCTGCAGTGCTCCCCGGACCACCCCTGGGTGACCGAGCACCCCGAGTGGTTCCACATCAGGCCCGACGGCTCGATCGCCTACGCCGAGAACCCGCCAAAGGTCTACCAGGACATCTACCCACTGAACTTCGACAACCCGGACGCGCCCGGGCTCTACGCGGCCTGCAAGGGCGTGCTCGACCACTGGATCGCCCATGGCGTGCGCATCTTCCGGGTCGACAACCCCCACACCAAGCCGGTGCAGTTCTGGGAGTGGCTGATCGCCGCGGTCAAGGCCGAGCACCCCGACGTGCTGTTCCTGTCCGAGGCGTTCACCCGCCCGCCGATGATGCGGGTGCTGGCCAAGATCGGCTTCACCCAGTCCTACACCTATTTCACCTGGCGGAACTCCAAGGCGGAGCTGGAGGAGTACGCCAACGAGCTTGCCCACGGCCCCGCCGCCGAGTACATGCGGCCCAACTTCTTCGTCAACACCCCGGACATCCTGCACGCCTACCTGCAGCACGGGGGCAGCGCGGCGTTCAAGGTGCGGGCCGTGCTCGCCTCGATGCTGTCGCCCTCCTGGGGGGTGTTCTCCGGGTACGAGCTGTGCGAGAACGTGCCGATCCGGCCCGGGTCGGAGGAGTACCTCGACTCCGAGAAGTACCAGTACCGGCCGAGGGACTGGTCGCAGCCGTCGCTTGCGCCCTACCTGACCCGGCTGAACGAGATCCGCCGCGCCCACCCGGCCCTGCACTGGCTGCGCAACCTGCACATCCACCAGGCCGACTCGCCCGACATCCTGGTCTTCTCCAAGCGGACCGGGCATGACGCCGTCCTGGTGGTCTGCAACGTCGATCCCTGGAACGTCCATGACAGCCTCGTCCACCTGTGGCTGCCCGCGCTCGGCCTGGACTGGGACACCGGCCCGTTCGACGTCCACGACGAGCTGACCGGCACCACCTACGCCTGGTCCGGGTCGACCAACTACGTCGTCCTCGATCCCTACACCGAGCCAGCGCACGTCCTCCACGTCCGGCGAAGGTAGGGCACCATGACCGAGCTCGAGACCCGGCTGGTCGAGTTCCTGCCCCACCAGCGGTGGTTCGCCGGCAAGGGCCGGTCGGTGGTGGAGGTCCGGGTCGAGGCGTCGGTGGCGCTGCGCACCCCCCTGCCCAGCCTGCACATGGTCGTGGCCGCGGTCGCCTACGCCGACGGCGGGGTCGAGCGCTACTCCCTGCCGATTGGCCACGACCGCGGGCCCGAGGCCCGCCAGCTCGTGAGCCGGCACCCGGAGGCCGTCGTCCTCGAGACGAGCCCGCCCAAGGCGGGCGTGTTCTACGACGCGGTCGCCGACGAGCGCCTGGGCTCGGTCTTCCTCGACCACCTCAACAAGGGCGCCACCCTGGACGAGGTGCGCTTCCACAAGCTCCCGGACTGGTCGGACACCCTCCGCGGGCCCGGCCGGCTGCTCGACGCCGAGCAGTCGAACTCCTCGCTGGTATTCGGCGACCGGCTCATCCTCAAGCTGTTCCGCCGCCTCCAGCCCGGGGTCAACCCGGAGCTGGAGGTGACCAGGGCGCTGACCGCCAAGGGGTTCAGGGCCTGCCCGGCGCCGCTCGGCTGGATCGACGGGCTCGGCTCCACCCTCGGCATCCTGCAGCCGTTCTACGCGAGCAGCGTGGAGGGCTGGAAGCTGGCCACCGAGCGGGTCGCCGACCACTACGAGACGGGCGACTCGGCCGACAACTTCGCCGCCGAGGCGCGCGAGCTCGGCCTGCTCACCGCCGACATGCACGGCGCGCTGGCCAGCGCCCTGCCGATGGTCGCCTCGGCCCAGCCCGACCTCGGCCACCTCTCCGCCCGCCTGCTCGGGCAGCTCACCCAGGTGGCCGCGCTCGTGCCCGAGCTCCGCCCCCACAAGGCCGCCATCGAGGGCGTGTACGCCAAGGCGGAGGCGGCCGGAGGCGCCAGGCACCTGCAGCGCATCCACGGCGACTACCATCTGGGCCAGGTGCTCCGCACCGCCGGTCAGGTGCCTGGCACCGCCGGGCAGGCGGCCCGGCCCGGCCCGGGCGGCCGGGCGGGCGGCCGCGGGCCCGCGGCCCTGGACGAGCCGTCCTGGATGGTGATCGACTGGGAGGGAGAGCCCGCCCGCAGCCTCGAGGAGCGCCGCCGGCTCGCCAGCCCCCTGCAGGACGTGGCCGGCATGCTGCGCTCCTTCGACTACGCCGCCAGCCAGCCGCTGGTGCTCGGCGAGGATCCCGACACCCCCGGCCCGAGCCGCAAGGAGCTGGAGCGGCTGGAGGGGATCGCGAGCGCCTGGGTCGAGGCGGACCGGGCCGCGTTCCTGGGCGGTTACCTCAGCCGGGCCCAGGAGGCCGGCTGGCTGCCCGGCGACCACGAGCTGCTGCTGCGCACGTTTGAGCTGGACAAGGCGGTCTATGAGGTGATGTACGAAGCCAGGCACCGGCCGGGATGGCTGTCCATCCCGCTCCGGGGGATCCGCCGACTGCTCGGGAGCTGAGACCAGATGCCAACCCCAACCCTCGGCCGCGGAGAGATCGAGCGGCTCGCCCGCGGCGAGCACCACGAGCCGCACAGCCTGCTCGGCGCCCACCCGGCCGGCGGCCAGGTCGCCATCCGGGCCTGGCGTCCCGACGCGGCCGAGGTGACCGCCGTGCTCGCCGAGGACGGCGAGCGGGTCAAGCTCACCCAGATCCACCCGGCCGGCCTGTTCGAGGGCCTGGTGGACGGCGAGCAGGTCCCCCGCTACCGGCTCGAGGTCGCCGACGGCGAGCGCGTGTTCACCGTCGACGACCCCTACCGGTTCCTGCCCACGCTCGGGGAGATCGACCAGCACCTGCTCGGCGAGGGCAGGCACGAGCGGCTGTGGGAGAAGCTCGGCGCCCACGAGCGCACGCTCGACGGCGTGGCCGGGACCTCGTTCGCCGTCTGGGCACCCAATGCCCGCTCGGTCAGGGTGGTGGGCGACTTCAACGGCTGGGACGGCCGCCTGCACCCGATGCGCTCGCTCGGGCCGGCCGGTGTCTGGGAGCTGTTCATGCCCGGGGCCCGGGCCGGCGCCAGGTACAAGTACGAGCTGATCACCGCTGGCGGCGACCTTGTCCTCAAGGCCGATCCGCTCGCCTTCGCCACCGAGAAGCCGCCGGCCACCGCCAGCGTGGTGTTCACCTCCGGGCACGAGTGGGGCGACGCCGACTGGATGGCCACCCGCGACCGCCGCCACAAGCTGAACGCCCCGGTCTCGGTCTACGAGGTCCACCTCGGGTCGTGGCGCTACGGCCTCACCTACCGGGAGCTGGCCGAGCAGCTCCCCGACTACGTCGCCGACATGGGCTTCACCCACGTCGAGCTCATGCCGGTGGCCGAGCACCCGTACGGCGCGTCGTGGGGCTACCAGATCTCGGCCTACTACGCGCCCACCGCCCGCTACGGCACCCCCGACGACTTCCGCCACCTGGTCGACCGCCTGCACCAGCACGGCATCGGCGTGATCATCGACTGGGTGCCCGCGCACTTCCCCAAGGACGCGTTCGCGCTCGCCCGTTTCGACGGCACCGCCCTGTACGAGCACGACGACCCTCGCCGGGGCGAGCACCCGGACTGGGGTTCGCTGGTGTTCAACTTCGGCCGCAACGAGGTACGCAACTTCCTCATCGCCAACGCGCTGTTCTGGCTCGAGGAGTACCACGTCGACGGGCTGCGGGTCGACGCGGTCGCCTCCATGCTCTACCTCGACTACTCCCGCGGCGAGGGCCAGTGGGTGCCGAACGAGTACGGCGGCAACGAGGACCTCGACGCAGTCAGCTTCCTCAAGGAATTCAACACCCTGGCCTACCAGGAGCACCCGGGCGCGGTGACCATCGCCGAGGAGTCGACCGCCTGGCCGGCGGTGTCCCGGCCCGTCTACCTGGGCGGGCTCGGGTTCGGGTTCAAGTGGAACATGGGCTGGATGCACGACACGCTCGAGTACGTCTCCAAGGACCCGATCTACCGGCGCTTCCACCACCACACGATGACCTTCTCGCTGGTGTACGCGTTCAGCGAGAACTTCGTGCTGCCGATCTCCCACGACGAGGTCGTCCACGGCAAGGGCTCCCTGCTCGGCAAGATGCCGGGCGACACCTGGCGCCGGTTCGCCAACCTGCGCGCCTACCTCGGCTTCATGTGGGCCCACCCCGGCAAGCAGCTGCTGTTCATGGGCTGCGAGCTGGCCCAGGAGGACGAGTGGTCCAACGAGCGCTCGATCGACTGGGACGCGCTGGCCGACCCCAACCACCGCGGCGCCCAGGACCTGGTGCGGGACCTGAACCGGACCTACCGCACGCACCCGGCCCTGTACGAGCGGGACGGCGAGCCGGCCGGGTTCAGCTGGATAGACCCCAACGACACCGACAGCAACGTGCTGTCGTTCATCCGCTGGAGCGCCAAGGGCGAGCCACTGGTCTGCCTCTGCAACTTCTCGCCCGTGGTCAGGGAGGACTACCGGGTCGGCCTGCCCAGGACGGGGCGGTGGACGGAGGTCCTCAACACCGACGCCGGCGCGTACGGCGGATCCAACGTGGGCAACCTCGGCGTGGTCGAGGGCGAGGAGATCGGCTGGGACAGCCAGCCCGCCTCGGCCCGGGTCACCCTGCCCCCGCTGGCCACGGTCTGGCTCGCTCCTGACGCGCAGCCGGCCAGGCCCCAGGTCGCCGGGCCCGCCGCAACCAACGACCAGCGCCGGTAGCCGCCGGGATGCGTCCCGGCGCCCTCGAGGTGCCGATGCTGCTTGCAACCGCGCCGAACGGGTCGTCTGAGAGCCTTCCGGGCCAGAGTTCGGTAATTCACGGTATTTGACTGGTTTGACGGCGGCCCAGCAGGAAGGGGTACAACAGGCCGGACCAGGGCCAGCGAGAGGAGCGGAATGTCGGGCGACATGGAAATCGAGAGGCTTGGCCTCGGTCGTCTCGAGCGGCTCGACCTGCGCTCGTTCTGGGGCGACCAGGTGCCGGACCTGATGCCCTGGTTCGCCCAGAACCTCGACCTCCTCGGCCAGACCCTCGGCATCGACATCACCCCGACCCAGCGCGAGCTCCGGCTCGACCAGGGGTCGATGCAGGTACTCGGCACCGACGCCCATGGCCGCCCGGTGATGATCGAGAGCCGGCTCGAGCCGACCCAGCACACCGACCTCGGGCAGCTCGTCGTGGACGCGGCCTCCCTGGAGTCGGCGGTGGTGGTCTGGGTCGCACCCCGGTTCTCCAGCGAGCACCGGCGTGCCCTCGAGTGGCTGAACGACCGCACCGACGACAAGGCCGACTTCTTCGCGGTCGAGCTCGGGCTGGTGCGGATCGGCCGGTCGCTGCCCGCTCCCGTGCTCGACGTGGTGGTCCAGCCGAGGAACTGGCGCAAGCCGGGCCGGCGGCAGAACAACGCCTCAGCGATGCGGGCCGGCCAGCACCACGAGCCCCCGCCGGTGCCGGCGACCGGGCCCCTGCTGCAGCCACCCCTGCCCGCCCAGGCGTCCGCCCCTGGGCGGCACCAGCACCACGAGTCCCCGCCGCCGATGGCCTCCGACAAGGACGGCGGCCTCCAGACCGCCGAGGTGCGCCACCTGTTCTTCGAGGCGATGTTCGACGCGGTGGTCAGGCGCCGCCCCGGCTTCCGCATCCCCAAGTTCGGCAACGAGAACTGGGTCGGCTTCGCTGCCGGCCCGTTCGGCTTCTACGATGTCGCCTTCACCGCCAACGGCGCCGTGCGGGCCGGCGTCTACCTCGACATGCAGGAGCGCAACGCCACCAAGCGCCTGTTCGACGACCTGTTCGCCGAGCGGCTCGGCATCGAGACCGCTGTCGGACGGATCCTGTCCTGGGAGCGGCTCGACGACCGCCGGGCCTCCCGGATCGTCGACTACCGCGAGGTCCGTGACCTTGCCAACCCGGACGAGCAGCGGATGGCGGCCGACTGGGCGGCCGAGACGGTGGTCAAGCTGATGGACGCCCTCGACGGCCGGCTCCGCTCGACCGCCCAGGTCCTCCTCGCCCGCGTCCAGGGCGGCGTCTAGTGCGGTGGCCATCTACGTCGACCGGGATGGTCTGGCTCACTGAGCAGCGCGAACGTCGCTTCCAACCCGGCAAACGTTCGTGGCCACCGCACTAGCGATCTGCTGAACCTGCCAAGGCTACCGATCCGGGGTAAGCGCTCGCTCAGCCTTGCAGGTTCTCGAAGATTCCGGCGGCGCCCATGCCGCCGCCGACGCACATCGTGACCATGCCGTAGCGCGACCGGCGCCTGGCCATCTCGGCCATGAGCTGCACCGTGAGCTTGGCGCCCGTCGCCCCCATCGGGTGGCCGAGGGCGATGGCGCCGCCGTTGGCGTTCACCTTGTCGGGGTCAAGGCCGACCTCGCGGATGACCGCCAGGCTCTGGGATGCGAACGCCTCGTTCAGCTCCACCAGGTCGATGTCGTCCAAGGTGAGCCCGGTCAGCTCGAGCACCCTGGGGATGGCCACGACCGGGCCGACGCCCATCACGTCGGGGCTGACCCCGCCCACCGCGAAGCCCACGAAGCGGGCCAGCGGCCGCAGGCCGAGCCGCTCGGCACGGTCCCGTCCCATCACCACCACGGCGGCCGCCCCGTCGCTGCGCTGCGACGAGTTGCCAGCGGTCACGGTGCCGCGCTGCTGGAAGACCGGCTTGAGCTTGGCCAGGGCCTCGGCCGAGGTGTCCCGGCGCGGGCCCTCGTCGCGGGCGAAGGTGGTCTGGGCGTGCCCGGGCCTGCCGTCGTCGTCGACCCAGTCGAGGGTGACGTCGAGCGGCACGATCTCCGGGTCGAAGCGGCCCGAGTCGACCGCATCGGCCGCCCGCCGGTGCGAGTGGAGGGCGAACTCGTCCTGGTCCTCGCGCGAGACCTTCCAACGCTCGGCGACCCGCTCGGCGGTGAGGCCCATGGACATGTAGACCTCGGGGTATGAGCGGACCACCTCGGGGTTGGGCGCGAAGTTGGCCGAGGTGACCGGGGTCGAGGACATGTGCTCGGTGCCGCCGGCCACGATCGTGGTCGCGAACCCGGCCATGATCCGCTCGGCCGCGTTGGCGATCGTCTGCAGGCCTGACGAGCAGAACCGGTTGACGGTCTGTCCGGGCACCGAGGCGGGCAGCCCGGCCCGCAGCGCGGCCACCCGGGCCACGTTCATGCCCTGGGTGCCCTCGGGGATCGCGCAGCCCAGGATGACGTCCTCGACATCGGCCGGTTCGAGCCCCTCGGCGCGCTTCAGGGCCTCGGTGATGGCGGCCGCGGCCATGTCGTCGGGCCGCGAGGCCCGCAAGGCCCCCTTGGGCGCCCGCCCCACCGCGGTCCGCGCCCCGGAAACGATCACTGCTTGCTTCATCGGGTACTCCCTTGTTGCCGTAAGGCCCGCCTGACGGACCTCCGGTCCCACCCCGGCCATGGCACAGGCGCTCCTGGGGGGCCGTGGGGGGAGCGAGCCCCCCCACACCCCCTAGTTCCGTAACGCCTTGCGGCTCAGCAACATGCTCTGGATCCGCTCCATGGTCTTCGGGGTCTGCAACAGCTCGACGAACGCCTCGCGTTCCAGCTCGAGCAGGTAGTCCTCGGTCACCCACTGTGGGGCGGACAGCTCGCCGCCGCACAGCACCCGGGCCAGGCGGGTGGCGATCACGCCGTCGTGCCCGCTCGCGTACCCGCCCCACTGCAGGGTCCTGACCCCCAGCTCGAGCGCGGCCAGGGTCGGCCGGCCCGCGGCGAACACCGACGCCTCCCGGGCCGGCGGGTGGTAGCCTGGGGCGAGTTCCAGCACCTCCTGCCTGGCCGCGGCCAGCAGGTGGTCGGCGTTCAGCACGATGCGGTCGTCGTCGGTGAGGAAGCCCAGCTCGCGCGATTCGACCGCGCTGGTCCCGACCTTGGCGAGCGCGATCGTCTCGAATACCCGCTGCACGAACGGCAGCGGCGGCGCGTCCGGCACCCGCATGGCCGGCGAGACCACCCGGCGCACCAGCTCCTTGCACCCGCCCCCGGCCGGGACCAGGCCGACCGCGCTCTCGACCTGGCCCATGTAGGTCTCGAGGGCGGCCACGACCCGGTCGGCGTGCAGGCAGATCTCGCACCCGGCGCCCAGCGTCTGCCCGTGCGGTGCGGCCACCACCGGCCTGGCCGCGAAGCGGAACCCCATGAGCAGCTCCTGCAGCGACCGTGCCGCCTCCTTCACCTGGTCGTAGGCGCCCTGGTAGGCGGCCATGCCGACCTCGCCCAGGTTGGCGCCGACGCAGAAGTTGGCCGCCTGGTTGCCGACCACCAGGCCCTTCCAGCCGCCCCCCTCGAGCTCGGCAAGCGCCTGGTAGCCGAGCTGGACCACGCCGGCGTCGACCGCGCTGGCGGGCGAGTGGATCTCCATGCAGAGCACCCCGTCGCCCAGGTCGACCAGGCTGGCCGAGTCGTTGCCGGCGACCTTCCGGCCCGCGGCCTTGAGCGCGGCCAGGTCGATCGCGTCGGGGTCGGTCCGGACCGGCTCGTAGGTCCGGGTGACCGGGCTGTAGGCTGCCCCGTCGCGGTAGAAGGTCTCGTGGCCCGGCTGGGCGAGCAGGTCGCGCACCCAGGGCGCGACCTCGAGCCCCATGCGCTCCATCCGCTCGACCGTGGCCCGCACCCCGAGCAGGTCCCAGGTCCGGAACGGCCCGGCCTGGTGGCCGAAGCCCCACTCCATGGCGTGGTCGACCTCGACCAGGGAGTCGGCGACCTCGGGGATGCGCCTGGCCGCGTAGGCGAGCGCGGGCAGCAGCGTGTCGCGCAGGTAGACGCCGCCCCGGTCGCCCTGGTCAGCCCGGTCGAGCAGGAAGCGGAGCCGGGCGCCGAGGTCGCGGTGCTCACGGGCGGCGGCGACCACCGGCAGGTCCGGGTCCCGGGCCGGCCGGTACGCCATGCTCCCGGGGTCGATCACGTCGAACACGGTCTCGCCGTCGCGCTTGCCCCGCTGGTAGAACCCGCCGCCGGACTTGATGCCGAGCCTGCCGGCCGCGAGCATGCGCCGCACCGGCTCGGGAGCGTGCAGCTCCTCGCGACTCTCGTCGTCGGGCGCGAGCCGGTAGAGGTTGTCGGCCACGCCCACCATGATGTCGAGGCCGACCTGGTCGGCGAGCCGGAAGCTGGCCGTCCTGGGCCGGCCCGCGAGCGGCCCGGTGAGGGCGTCGACCTCCTCGATCGAGTAGCCGTGCTCGAAGGCGTAGCGCATGTCGTGCATGCCCGCGAAGCTGCCGAGGCGGTTGGCGATGAAGTTCGGGGTGTCCTTGGCCACCACCGCGCCCTTGCCGAGCACGCCCTCCACGAAGGCCCGCATGGCCTCGACCACCTCGGGGGCGGTGTCGGCCGTCGGGATCAGCTCGACCAGCTTGAGGTAGCGCGGCGGGTTGAAGAAGTGGGTGCCGAGGAACCGCCGACGGAGCTCCTCGGAGCGGCCCTCGGCGATGCTCGCCAGCGGGATCCCCGAGGTGTTGGAGCTGACCACGGCCTCCGGCTTGGCGGCCTTCTCGATCTGGGCGAGCAGCTCCTGCTTCGGCTCGAGCTGCTCGACGATCGCCTCGATCACCCAGTCGGCCTGCCCGACACGATCGAAATCGTCATCGAAATTCCCAAGCGAGATCCGGGCGGCCAGGCTCGGGCTCGCCAGGGCGGCGGGCCGGGCCGCCCTCATGCGCTCGAACCCGGCCCGCACGACGCGGTCGCGGACCCCCCGGCCGGCCGTGGCGCCCCCCTGCCGCTCCTCCTCCGGGGTGGGCTCGGCCGGCGCGATGTCGAGCAGGTCGACGGCGAGGCCGGCGTTGGCGGCGTGCGCGGCGATGGCGGCCCCCATGGTGCCGGCGCCGAGCACGGCGACCCTGCGGATGTCGTGTGTCATTCGGAACCTCCGGCGACAGGCGGTCGGCTCCACCATACCGTCCCCCTGGCCGTTCCCCTGCCGGGCGGCGCCGAACCTCTTGTCCGGGGGAGCGAATCGGGTCACCCTTCTGGGGATACCAGGCGCGTCGTGAGTTGACCGGACAGGCTCGCGAGGCTCCGCGGGTGCTACATGCGACGAGGGAGGGCCACCTTGCCTGCCAACGGTCCGAACGTGCGTATCCGGCTGCACAGCGGGGAGTACGTCTTCGACTGCGAGGAAGAAGTGACCATCGGGCGGGCCGAGGATGCGCGCCTTCAGCTGCACGAGTTGTCGACCTCGCGCGCTCATGCCGTCCTGCAGTTCATCGGCGGCAGGTGGGTGTTCCTGGACGTCGGGAGCAGCCAGGGGAGCTTCGTCAATGGCCGCCCGATCGGCCGGCTCGACATCACCAAGGCCACCACGCTGCGGCTCGGCCACCCGGAGCACGGCGAGGTGCTCGAGATCGTGCCCGAGCCCGTGAAGGGCCCGGAGTCAGACGGGCCGACAGAGGGAGCGCCCCCTGCGGGTGGAGCCGACGCGCCCGCCGCCGCGACCGCGGCGCCTGCGGGTGAGGCGGACGCGGCTGCGGCGCCTGCGGGTGAAGAGGCGGCTGCGGCGCCTGCGGGTGAGGCGGAGGCGAGCTCCTCGCCCGGTGCTGGACCAGACGAGACCCCGGCGCCCGGGGGTGAAGCAGACGAGACTTCGCCGCCTGCGGGTGGTCCTGCCCAACCCGCGTAGCCCCTTAGGGGCAGCGTCAGCTCACCACCAGGATCCCGCGCATGTCGCGGTGGATGGCGCAGTGGTACGGGAAGGTGCCCGGCCGGTCGAACACGCGGACGTAGGTGGAGCCCGGAGCGATGTTCTTTCCCCAGGTCAGGTTGTTGGCGGTGACCGTGTGGGGAGCGCTGTCCTGGTTGCTCCAGACGACCTTCTGGCCGACCCGGGCGTTGAGGGTACCCGGCCGGTAGGCGAAGTCCTCGATGTCGACCGCTGCGAAGGCGCCGGCCGGTTGGCCGGGTGTGGTCGGTACCGGTGCCGCCTGCCCGGTCGTCGGCGGTGCCACCTGCCCGGTCGGTGCCGGTGCCACCTGCCCGGTCGTCGGCGGTGCCACCTGCCCGGTCGGTGCCGGTGCCGCCTGCCCGGTCGTCGGCGGTGCCACCTGCCCGCCGCTCGTGGGCGTCGCGTATTGGCTCTGGTTCTGGTTCGGCTGGCCGGTCGAGCCCGGCCCGCCGCCCAGCCCGCCGGTGTAGTAGGTGGGCGGCTCGGTCTCGGTCGGGGCGTCGCCGCCCCCTACCTCGGCGCAGCCGGCCAGGGCGCCGGACGTTGCCACCAGGGTGAGGGCAACGAGCATGCGTCGCACTCCGGCGGACCTCCTGACCACGCTGAACTGTGACCGGTACTCAAATAGAAACCGCTGGCGCGCCCCTGCGATGCCCGACCGGTCCCAATTTTTCGTTTTGGCCCACGAGCTGTCCGGACGTGCCGCTCTGACGCCACTTGCGCAAGCCGTATGATTCGCGTATGTCCGCTGACTCGTCGCGGCTCACCGCGCAGCACATCAACGAGCAGACGTTCGCCAGGGCGGTTCGCGGGTACGCGATGCACGAGGTCGACGAGTATCTCGACCGCGCAGCCGAGGAGATCGACCGCTGGCAGGACGCGCTCACGCGCGGGATCAGGCCGACGACGCGGCTGCTCACCCCTCGGGAGGTCAGCGAGGTCATCTTCTCCAAGGCGGTGCGCGGCTACGACATGGGTGAGGTCGACGAGTTCCTCGACGAGCTGGCCGCCGAGCTGATCCACCTGCACGGCATGGCGAGCCGGCGGCCTGCCCAGGTGACCCGCAGGCTCAGCGCCGACGACATCCTCCGCAAGGAGTTCCACATCGCCGTCCGCGGCTACCACCGGCGGGAGGTGGACCGCTTCCTGGACCAGGTCGCCCGCGAGGTCATCCGCTGGCAGGACGCACTCGGTCAGGGGTTCCGTCCCTCGATGCGCCTGGTCACGCCGCAGGACGTCAACGAGAAGATGTTCACCAAGGTGATGCGCGGTTACGCCATGATCGAGGTCGACGCCTTCCTGGACGAGCTGACCGACGAGATCGCACGCCTGCAGGACCAGGAGCCGGTCCGGCGGGCGCCCGGCAGCTACCCGCCGTCCCGCTGACCCGGTCCGCGGTAGTATCCGACCATGCGCGCGACCTTCGGGGTCTGGATGGACCTGCGTCCCGGGCTGGGGCGCCAGCCCGACCCGCGCTTCTACCACGAGCGGCTCGAGGAGGCGGTCCTAGCCGAGCGGCTCGGGCTCACCGCCGTCTGGGGCAGCGAGCACCACGCCGTGGAGGACGGCCACCTGTCCCAGCAGCTCCCGTTCCTCGCCGCGGTCGCCGCCCGCACCTCCCGGATCAGGCTCTGCACCGGCGTGCTGCTCCTGCCGCTGTACCGGCCGCGGGACGTGGCCGAGCAGGCCGGCGTGGTCGACCTGGTCGCTGGGGGACGCCTCGTGCTCGCCTTCGGCAACGGCTACGTCGAGCGGGAGTTCGACGCGTTCGGGGTCGACCGCTCGGCTCGCGGCCGGCTGCTGGAGCAGGGCGTGGCCTGGCTGCGCCGGGCCTTCGCCGAGGGGGTCGCGGCGGACGGCCCGGACGGCGTCGACCTGCCGGTCGGGCCGCGCTCGCCCCAGCCGCTGGGGCCGCCGCTGTGGCTCGGCGGCATGGCGCCCCCAGCACTCGCCCGGGTCGCCCGGGTCGGCGACGGCTGGTTCTGCCTGGCCCACTACCGGTACCAGAAGGCGGCCGAGGCCTACCCGGTGCTGCGCGCCGCCCTGGAGCGGGCCGGCCGGCCCGTCGGCGGCTTCCCGGTCGCCGTCGGCGTCCACCTCTGGGTGACCGACGACCCCGAGCGGGCCTGGGCCACCGAGCTGGCCCGGGCAGTGGGGTACCAGCTCGACCGCTACAGCGACTGGGCCACCGACCGCGACCAGCCCCGGCCGGACCCGATCGACCCTGGCCGGCTCAAGCGCTCCGCCGTCCTGTGCGACACGCCCGAACGGGTCACAGCCGCCCTCGACGACCTGCAGGAGCGGCTGCCGTTCACCCACGTCTGCATGTGGAGCCGTCCGGCCGGCATCGGCCACGAGGCGGCCTGCGCGAACCTCGAGCGGGTGGCGGCCGAGGTCGCCCCGGCCTTCGCCGGCCCCGGCCCCGAGCCGGCCTGGCGCGCGGGCGCCTGACCGGACGCCGACGACCTGCTGCGGGCCGTCGCGTCCCTCGGCTGCGACTGACCCGGGAGGAGATCATGGCCGCTGACCTCGCGAAGACCGTGGCGACGTTGCGGGAGTTCGCGCTCGGGCTGCCCGGCGCGTGGGAGGACTTCCCCTGGGAGAACGACCGCACCGCCAAGGTGGGCAAGAAGGTGTTCGCCTTTCTCGGCTGGGCCGAGCCAAGGGAGGACCAGCAGATCTCGCTCAAGCTGCCGGAGTCGGCCGAGCAGGCGCTGACGCTCGGGTGCTGCGAGCCGACCGGGTACGGGCTCGGCCGGGCGAGCTGGGTGAGCATCAAGCTGGCTGGCGCCGACCGCCCGCCGCTGGAGGTCCTGCTCGACTGGGTCGAGGAGAGCTACCGGACCGTCGCGCCGAAGACGCTCGTGCGCGAGCTGGACGCCCGCGGCCGGTAGGGCGGGGCCGGCGGTGGCGGTGGCCCCGCCTGGGACCGCGTGGCGTGACGCATCCGGCAGGGCGCCGGTGACCCGGCCAGGCGACCCTGGTAGCCTCTGGCCCGTGACGACGACGGGCAGGCCGGGCTGGGAGGAGGATGCGCCGCTCCGGCGCCGGCCGCAGCTCGCCATGCTCGTGGAGGGGGGCGACCGCAAAGGGCTGCTCCATGACATGACCGCGGCGATCCTGCGGCACAGCGGCGACATCCTCTCGGTCGAGATCGTGGAGCGGGGCGTCCGCAGCGCGGTCTACTGGGAGCTGGACGCCGTCGATGACCCCGAGAGCCTGGAACGGGCGTTCCTGGCCATCGACGTCGTCTCGACGGTCCGCCGGCTGCCGAGCATGTTCCAGGTCTACGGTAAGCGGATCATCGTGGTCGGCGCGGGGGTGCAGGTCGGCCAGGTCGCCGTCGGCGCCATCGGCGAGGCCGACCGGCACAACATCCGGGGCGAGAAGATCAGCGTGGACACGATCCCGATCGTGGGCGAGGAGAACCTGGCCAACGCGGTGCGGGCGGTGGCCAGGCTTCCCCGGGCGGTGGCCGTGGTGCTGGCCGGGGCGCTGATGGGCGGGGAGGTGACCGAGGCCGTGGACGAGGTGCGGGCCCGCGGCATCCTGGTCATCTCCCTGAACATGGCCGGCTCGGTCCCGGAGCATGCCGACCTCGTGGTCACCGACCCCGTGCAGGCCGGGGTGATGACGGTGATGGCCGTGGCCAGCACGGCCCGCTTCGACATCGCACGGATCCGCGGCCGCCGCTTCTGACCGGCCCGGCGGCCCAGCCCCTCGTCGGCCGTGCGCCCGTGGGCAGGCGATCCCTTGACGTGCCGGTGCCGGTGGCCCAAACCGTGGACGTCCCCCTTGACGGACTCCCGATCGGTGGATGTCCTGGCTGCTGATGCACCAGACCGGCAGCACGGGTCAGGCGCGGCGGCTGGCCGTGGGGGAGGCCGACCGCATCGAGCCTCGTCTTGGCACGGCCAAGCCAGAGCAGATCTCGGTGTGGGGCGGTCTGCTGCTGTCTGGTGCGGTCGCGGCGGGGCGGGATGACCAGCCCGCCGAGGCCGACGACCTGCTGAACGTCGCCGAGGCCGCCGCGACGCGCTTGCAGGCGGCCAGCCATGAGGTACGCCTCGACCATGACCGGCCGTTCGGCCTGCCGGTGGTTGTCCATCCATTCTTACTTCTCTTCTTTATAGAAGCTCTGTCCAGGCTGTCTCAGCGTCGGTGGGAACTCCTGCAGGAGCCAAGAGTTGCCATCGGGATCACGAAACCCGGCAAACTTCACCTGACTAAAATCGATCACCTCGTCCACCTCGACACCACGCTTTATGAGAGCCTCGCGAGCCTCGTTGATGTCGTTTACCACCAAGTGCAGGCCATGAACCGATCCCGGCTTCATATCTGAGATACCAGGCATACCGGTGCCAAAGACGATCGTGCAGGCCGACCCGGGTGGCGTAAACTGGACTACCCTCATTGTCTCGCTCATTTGCCCATCAACCCCGAGCTCAAACCCGGCTTTCTCGTAGAAGGCCTTGGCCCGGTCTACATCCGAGACGGGGACGGGTACCAACTCTAATTTCATCTCGGGCATGGTGTTCTGGTTCTCAGCCACGTACTGCTCCTCCCAATTACTTCAAGCTCCCGGCCGAATTGTCGAGCGAGGTGCTCCAACCGGAATCGGTCAGCTCACGCATCTTACCCTCCGGGATCGGGCCCTGCGTGATGGTCAGCTTGGTCTTGCCGTCGTGATCCTCAAACCTGAAGTTCTGAGCATCTCATCCAGTCGATCGGCGGGTATGCCCGGAATGCCCCAGCAGGCCCGCAACCTGCCGCTGGCACTGGACGAGCAGAGCCTGCGCATGCGGGTTCTGCTTCGCGACCGCGACACGAGGTCCACCCGCGCCTTCGACGACGTCATGCGCTCCGAAGGCGCCGAGGTGCTGCTGACGCCGGTGCGGGCGCCCAATGCCAACGCCCACGCGGAGCGCTGGGTCCGCACCGTCCGCGCGGAGTGCCTGGGCTGGGCTGCTGATCGTCGGCCGCGGCCACCTCGAGCAGGCCCTCCAGGTCTACGTTCAGCACTACAACGCCCATCGGCCGCACCGGGCCCTCCGGCTGCAGCCGCCGGATCCAGCAGCCCGACCGGCCCTCATCGGCAACGAGCAGCCGGCCCGAGTCCGCCGACGCGACCTGCTCGACGGCCTCCTCCACGAGTTCCGGCGAGCTGCATGAACGCATTTGCGCACCCCACGGGACTCCTCCACGAGCATCGACGAGCTGCATGGCCGCATTTGTGCACCCTATGGGCGCGCGTCACGCGAGCTGTGCGCAGCGTGATCGATCGCTGACGCGCCCGACTGGCGGTTCTGTCAGGGTGGTCGCGCGACCGTCAAGCCGAGCTGGTTGGCTGCCGCGGCCATCCGGTCGTCGTAGGTGACGATCCGGGTCAGGTCGGCGCCGAGTTGCTGTGCGGTCGCGAGGTGGATGGCGTCGAGGGATCTGAGCTCGACCGGCAGAGTCGCGCCGGCGGCGTCCAGGACGCGATCGTTGATCCTGACCAGGTCGACGCGGGCGAGGACGTCATGGCCGCGTTGGACCGCTTCCGGTCCAAGCGACAACAGTGCCCGCGCGACCTCGGTCCGGGCGAGGGCACTGGCGATGAGCGGCCGTCGGCGCCGGAGGTAGCGGCGCAGGGCCGCGGACTCCGGTTCGCGTACCGCGAGCTTCACGAGCGCGGAGGAGTCGAGGTAGGTCGCTTTGTCAGCGCTCATCGCGTCGGAGGCGGGCGAGCATGCTCGACGGTGGTTCCTGGCCCGGTCCTAGGGGCAACGGGTCGGGCAGGTCGTCCAGGTCGTGCTGGCTGGGGACGAGGTCGCCGGCGGCGCTGAGGCGCTCGATCGGGCTGCGGTCCGGCAGTGGGGCAAGGACGGCGACCGGGCGGCCTCGGTCGGTGACCTCGATCGTCTCGCCGGCCTCGACACGCCGCAGCAGCTCGCTCGCCCGCTGCCTGAGTTCACGCACTCCTACTGTCGCCATGTGCTAGTTGTAGCACATGGCGACAGGCTCTGTCGAGATGGCGGGTGGTCGCGTCCCGCAGGTGGTGCAGGAGTCGCTCCGCCCGCTACAGCGCTACAGCGTGAACGCCGTGGCGAGTCCTGGTAGGCATAGTGGTACGGTCGGCCCTCCGACACGAACCATTCGGATACCCGCGCCTCACCGCGACCCTGGCGCTGTGAGCAGCGGCGATAGTGGACGACCCTCTCCTCGTGGTGTCTTTGGGCCGCGCGGTGGTCGACGGCTGGCGAGCGTCGGCTGCGGTCTGGCCCGATTCACGGGACGAGAAGCGGGGCCATCAGCGGTCACCCCTCATCGGAGACGGCCTGTTGGGCCCGCAGCTCACGCTCACGGTCGAGGCGCTCGGCGCGGTCGCGCAGTCTGGCGATCTGTTGCCGTGCCCGCAGGTAGCTGCCGAGTGTCACCGCGAACGCGACCGCCGCCAGGTGGGACAGGCTGTGGCCGATGAAGCTGACCGGATCGCCGTGCAGGTACGGCATGGCGACCACCACCACCACCACCACCACCACCGTTGCGACCGTGGCCGTGGCCACCGCCCGGCGCTCCCTGGCCGTCACGACCGTCAGCAGCGCCAGCAGCACCGGGAGCAGCGTGGTCGGTTCCAGGTCGACGAGCGTGTGCACGGCGAGGATGCCCGCGAGCGCGCCGATGGGCTTGCGCCGGCGCAGCAGCAGGGCAACCACGTTCTCGGCCAGCGCCAGGCTCTGGAACAGCGTGTGCGTGTACCCCCGCCCTTGGGACGCGTGCAGGGCGATCCACACCGCCCCGTACAGCGCGACGAGGACGACCGGACCGGTGTCGAACAGTCGTGGCCCTTCCACAAGCATCGCGGCAGCCGGGAGCCGCGCCCTGGCTGGCGGGATGTCGTGCCCACTGCAGAGCCGAGCGATGCCATGTTTGTCTCCCAATCTCTGTGAGGTTGTCCTCCGGTGGGTGAGGACGAGGCCAGCTCAACAGCGCTCCACCTCTCGGGAGAGGCCGTACGGGAGATCGACGCCGTCGGCCTGGCCGGCGAAGTGCCCGGGGCCGAACGGCCCCGGCACGTCCCTGCCGACTGCCACGGGCCGCCATCAGGTGACGTCGGCGCGGACCGTGGTCCGTGCCGCCACGCCGACGATCACCGCGGCGACGCCGGCGACCAGGGCGGCGGCGGCTCCAAATGTCAGCGCGGTGGCGCCGCCGGCCGGCGCGATGCCCGCCATCGAGTTGGCCGCGGTGACCGGCAGATAGGGGCCGCGGCGTGGAACAGGACCGACACGAGGTGCTCGATCAGCAGCCCTCCGACATGAAACCTCCACCGCGACTCGCTCTCGAGCCCGGCGTCGTGTCGACGGTGCCTCTACCTGTCGCGCCGCCGATGCTTGGGTGGCAACGGGATCTCGGCGGTCGTGAGGGTCACCGATGTTCTTTCCAGGGTGTGGTTTGCTCCGGGCCCCGGCATCCCCGCCGAGGAGCTGCCGCACGTCTTCGACCGGTTCTGGCGCGGCCGCACGGCGCGGGCGGCCGGAACGGGCATCGGCCTGACCGTGGTCCGCGAGCTGGTCGCCGCCCACGGTGGCACCGTCCAGGCGCAAAGGGAGCCCGGCCGCAGCGCCATCTTCACCGTCCGCCTGCCGCTGCAGGCGTCAACACCGGCAGACAACCGCTTCCACACAGCTTCCTCACAGCCCCGTCCTACTGGCGGGGCGTGAGAGCAAAGGAGGCGGTAACCATGAAGAGGCGGTCGATCTTCCTGGCGCTGGGGACGGCGCTGGTCAGCGTGATGTGGACGTCGGGCTGGATGCGGATGGAATTGTGGACGGTGCAGTGGTCGACGACCGCCAGCAGCGCCTTGCGGCGGGTCGGGGTCAACGGCTCGTCGACGACCAGCCGCAGGTCGATGGCGTCGACCCGTGCGGGACGGTTGGCGCTCATGCTGAAGCCGGCGTCGACCCGCAGCCCTCCGGGATCGATATCGTGGCGGGCCAGAAAGCGCCCGGCGTAGTAGGCGACGCAGGCGGCGAGGCTGCCGACGAAGAGCTCGGTCGGGGTCGGGCCCTGGTCGCTGCCGCCGTCGGCCAGCGGCTGGTCGCAGACGAGCCGGTGGCCGCGCACCTGGATCTCGAACCGGTCCCCGGCCACATGGGTCACGCTGAGCTTGGTCATACGATCACCTCGATAGCCGCTTAGATGAACAGGGTGATCGCGTCCTGGGCCTCGGCCAGGGCGGTGGCGGCGCCCGCGGGCTTCTCCAGCCCGTCGATCATGTCCTCGCGCTTGAGGCCGAGCAGGTCCATGGTCATCTGGCAGGGAATCAGCCGCACGCCCATGTCCCGGGCCAGCTCGAGCAGCTCCTGTGGGCTGGCGACGTTGTGCTCGCTGCCGAGCTTGCGCATCATCGCCGGGCCCATCCTGGCGAAGTTCATCTGCGACAGCTTCAAGTGCTGGGTGCCGCCCTGGTGCATGAGCGAAAGCAGCTTCTGCATCCAGTTGTCGCCCGTCAGGTGGACGTCGTTGCGGACCAGCGGGAACAGCCCCCAGAAGGTGAAGAAGACGATCGTCTCCATGCCCATGGCGGCGGCGGTGGTGGCCAGGATCAGGGTCGGCCAGACCTTGTCGAGATCACCGCCCCAGGTGAAGATCACCAGCTTGTTGGCCTTGGGCTTGGCCTGCGCGGCGGCCAGGGCCGCCTGGAGCTGCTGGGTGTCGGTCATGGCTGGCTCATCCCTTCCGGATGACGAAGCGGTAGATGCCGCCGTCGGTGGTGTGCTCGACGAGCTGGTTGCCGCTCGCGCGGGACCAGGCGGTGAAGTCGGCGACCGAGCCGGCGTCGGTGGCAAGCACCTCGACCAGCTCGCCGGACGTGAGCTGCTTGATCGCGATCGCGGTCTTGACGATCGGCAGCGGGCACGAGAGGCCTTTGAAGTCGAGGGTGGTGATGACAGGGATGCTCATGCCGGTCTCCTCTTTGCGTCGTGCGCGGGAAGGTCGCGCTCGGGGATGCGCCCTTGGGGGACGGTGTCCCAGTACAGGCGGTTGAACGCCCACTTGGCCGCATGCCAGAAGCGGGACGGGGTCGGCGGGACGGGCGGATGCTGGTAGTCGAAGCGCAGCGCGGTCGCGCGCCCGTCGCCGGTCTCCAAAAAGCACATCACCCGGCCGCCGTAGTTGGCCTTGGGTGCGGTGCCGCGCAGCAGCGAGGCGATGCGGCTGGCGACCACCGGCGCCTCGAAATGGGCGGTGGAGCCGCTCTTGGAGATCGGCAGGTCGGTCGCATCCCCCAAGGCGAAGATGCGCTCGTGGTCGCGGTGGGCCAGCGTGTCCCGGTCGGTCGGCACCCACCCGCCTGCGTCCCCCAACCCGGAGGCCTCGACCACCTGCTGGCCACGGTGTGGCGGGACCACGATGAGCAGGTCGTAGTCGGCCGTATCGCCCTCCAGCGAGCTGACCGTGCGCGCGGAGGGGTCGACGGCCTCCACGTTGAAGAACGTCTCCAGGCCGATTCCGCGCCGCTGCATGATCGGCTGGACCAGCTTGGATGCCGATTCGATGGTGAACGCCCGGTTGAGCGGCGACAGCAGCGTTACCTGTGACTTGTCACGCACGCCGCGCTGGCGCAGGTACTGGTCGAGCATGAGGGTGAACTCCACCGGAGCGGGAGGGCACTTGTAGGGGATCCCCGCTACGCCGACCAGGACCCGGCCACCGCCAAAGCCGCGCAGCGCCTCCCGCAGCCGCAGCGCCCCTTCCAGCGAGTAGAACTCGTGCGCCCCCGCCACCAGCCCGGGAATCTCGCCGGGGACCAGCCGCGCGCCGGTGGCCAGTAGCAGATAGTCGTATGGCAGGCTGCCGCCGTGGGTGAGCCGCACCAGCCCCTTGTCGGGCTCGACCAGGGTGGCCGCCTCGACGGCAAGCTCTACATCGCGGCGGAGCAGCGTGCGCTCGTCACGGGCGAGCCAGCGGCCATTGGCCTTGCCGAGCGCGGCGTACAGGAAGCCGGGCTGGTAGACATGCATGCCCGTGGGGTCGACCACGGTGACGTGCACGTCACGGCCGAGTTGCTTGGCGAGCAGGTTCGCGGCGAGCGTCCCCCCGACCCCGCCGCCGAGCACCACCACACCTGCGGGCATCGCGGCTCACCTGGCCTTGCGGACGCAGAAGCGGGTGTAGCCGTCCTCAACGGCGACCTCGACCAGCTCGTGGCGGGCTTTGGCGACCCAGGCTGGGATGTCAGTCGCCGAGCCCGCATCGCTGGACCAGACCTCCACCACGGCGCCGACCTCGCGCTGGCGGATGGCGCCGATCAGCGACATCAACGGGCCGGGGCAGGCCATCCCCCGCGCGTCGATCACCTGGTTCACAATGACCTCGCTCATGGCAGTCTCCTTCCGCTCTAGATGAAGACGAGCTGACCGTCGGCGGCGAGCATGAAGGCCGTCACGCCCTCGACGTCGTCGACCAGCGGGTCGAGGTCGCCCTGGGTCAGGCCGAGCAGGTCCATCGACAGCGAGCAGGCGTGCGCGCGCACGTCGCCAAGCTCCTTGGCCTGGGCCAGGACAGCGCTCCAGTGCTGCCCGCCGCCCGCGGCCGCCAGCCGCTGGACGGCAGCGGCGCCATCCGGTCCTGCCTCAGGCGCAAGGCCGTGGTCCTTGGTGGGGTTGCCGGCTCGGAACGCGTCCAACGCCCAGTACTGCAGCAGGATGTCGACCTTGCGGCCCAGCGCCGCCGCGCCCGCTGTGAGCAGCGCGGCGGCGTTGAGCTTGTCGTCGGTTCCCGAGAACAGCGCGATCGACAGGGTCGGCTCGGTGTCGCCCACGTCCCGCCTCCTTCTTGTGATCTCTCTCACATGAGGATGGCAACTGGCGGCCGGCGCGGGCAGGGCCGAAGGTCCCGAGCCCTGACCTCGAAGTACCCTACCCCCCAGGGTAATTCGGGTCGACGAAGGCGACCGTGCCGCCCTGGCGCGGTGGGCACCCGGTTGCGGACCAGCTCGCGCCGCACCACCAGCACACCGGGCGTCTGCGGCCCGCCGATGAACTTGTGCGGGGAGAAGAAGATCGCGTCCTTGTGGTCGCCGCGGCCCGGAGCGCTGGCGGCCATGCGGATCGGCACGTACGGCGCGGCCGCGGCATAGTCCCAAAACGACAGCGCGCCGTGGCGGTGCAGCAGCGCGGCGATGCGGTCGGTGTCGGACAGGATGCCGGTCACGTTGGAGGCGGCCGAGAAGCTGCCGATCCGCAACGGCCGGTCGGCGAAACGAACCAGCCGGGCCTCCAAGTCGGCCAGGTCGATGTGACCATCAGGGTCCTCGCCGATGACGACCACGTCGGCGATCGACTCGCGCCAGGGCAACTCGTTGGAGTGATGCTCGAACGGCCCCACGAACACCACCGGCCGCTCCCCTGGCGGGATCGCCTCCAGCAGCCGGTAGCGCTCGGCCAGCCCGGCCGGCAGTCGCAGCTCCAGGATGCCGACCAGCTTGTTGACCGCCGCCGTGGCACCCGACCCGCAGAAGATCACCAGGTCGTGCTCGGTGCCGCCGACCGCGTCGCGGATCAGCCGGCGGGCGTCCTCGCGCAGCCGGGTGGTCTGCAGGCCCGTGCCAGAGCTCTCGGTGTGGGTATTGGCATACCGCGGCAGCACCTGCTCGCGGATGAACTCCTCAGATGAAGTCCAACGACCGCCCCGCGGTGGTCGCCCACCCCGACGACGAGTCGTTCGGTCTGGGTGGCCTGCTCGACGCCTTCCATGAGGCTGGCGCTGAGATCACCGTGCTGTGCTTCACCCATGGGGAGGCGTCCACGCTGCGCGGCGTGCCCGGCGACCTGCGCGAGTTGCGCGCCGCCGAGCTGCGCGATGCGGCCTTGCTGCTCGGCGTTGCCCACGTCGACCTGCGCGACCATCCCGACGGCCACCTCGCTGCTGTCCCCACGGGAGTGCTCGGCCGCGAGGTCACCGCCGTGGCAGGTGCCAGGCGGGTCGACGGGCTGCTGGTGTTCGACACCAGCAGCGTCACCGGCCACCCCGATCACACCGCCGCGACTGCCGCGGCGTTGCACGCGGCCCGATTGCTCGACCTGCCGGTGCTCGGCTGGACCGTCCCCAGCTCGGTTGCTGAGGCGCTCAATGCCGAGTTCGGCACCTGGTTCACCGGCCGCCGTCCGAGTGGAATCCACCTGACCGTTGGGGTGGACCGAGCCAGGCAGTACCAGGCCGCCCACGCCCATCCCAGCCAACCAGCGCGCTCTGGCGCCGCCTGGAGCTGCTGGGCAACGCCGAGGGGCTGCGCTGGCTGCGCGTCCCAGCACCACCAACCCCACCAGGGGCCGTGCAGCCCCCGACACAGGAAATCACCGATGCACCCCCCTGACGCTCACCAGCAAGGCCTTCGAGCAAGGCGTCGCCGGCGGCGGCATCGTGGTCGTGGACTCTGGGCGGGCCTGGCGTGGGCGCGCAGCCAGGCGGCCAGGGCTACCATCCACCGAGGCGGGCTCGTACGAGGAGAGCGACACGAGGGAGGTGCGCCGTGGCTCCGAAGGTGCTGGTGCTTGGGTCCAACTTCGCCGGTCTGACCGCGGCCCTGGCGGTCAAGCACGAGCTGCAGGGCGACGTCGACGTCACCGTGGTCTCCAAGGCCGACCGGTTCGTGTTCAACCCCTCGTTCATCTGGATCCCGTTCGGCAGGCGCAAGCCCCAGGACATCACCTTCCCCGTGGCGCCCACCTTCGAGTCCCACGGGGTGGACTTCGTCCACGCCGAGGCGACCAGGATCGACAGCCAGCTGCAGAAGGTGGAGACCTCCAAGGGCGCCTACGGCTTCGACTACCTGGTGATCGCCACCGGCTACCTGGAGGACTTCTCCCCGATCCCCGGGGCCGGGCCCGGTGGCCCCACCCAGGCCATCACCTCGCTGGAGGGCGCCCTGGCCACCGCCGACGGCTGGAAGCGGCTGCTCGCCGACCCCGGGCCGGTGGTGGTCGCCGCCGCCCAGGGCACCGGGTGCTTCGGGGCAGCGTACGAGTTCGTCTTCAACGTCGCCTACCAGCTCCGCAAGCACGGCCTCAAGAAGCGGGTGCCGATCACCTACCTGACCGCCGAGCCCTTCCTCGGCCACTTCGGGATCGGCGGCCTGCCCGGTGGGGAGCGGCTGCTGGGGATGTTCCTGAAGCGCACCGGGATCCAGGCCATCCTCGACACCTCCATCGAGGAGATCGTGCCGGGCGAATTCCGATTGGCCGATAGTCGCCGGCTGCCGTTCCGCTTCGCGGTGGTCGTGCCACCGTTTGTGGGCGCCGAGGTGGTGCGGACCTCGGGTCTGGGCAACCCGAGCGGCTTCATCGAGGTGGAGGACACCTACCAGACCAAGACGGCCCCGAACGTCTACGCCGTGGGGATCGGGACGGCCGTGAGCGTGCCCTGGCAGACGGCCACCCCCGTCGGCGTGCCGAAGACGGGCTTCCCGGCCGAGACCATGGCGCACGTGGCGGCCAGCAACATCGCCGCCCAGATCCGCGGGGAGCAGCCGAGCAGGCGGGAGTCGTTCGGCGAGATGCCGGCGGTGTGCATCATGGACGCCGGTAACAACGGTGTGGTGATCCTGGCCGACCGGATGCTGCCGCCGCGCAAGCACGGCGTGATGATCCCTGGGCCCCAGTCCCACGCGGCCAAGGTGGCGTTCGAGAAGTACTACCTGTGGAAGTCCCGGCACGGCTACGTCGGCCTGCCGTAGCGACTGTTGGACCTGGATGCGGACGGGCTGCGGCCTATCGGCCTGTGGGCGTTCAGGCGGAATGCATTGACCGTCGAGGCTGTTCATACCCAGGGGGGTATCTCTCGGAAAGGGTGGTCGTGATGGCGACGGTCGAGACGGTCGAGCTGACCAAGGACAACTTCGACGAGGTCACAAGCGGCAACGAGATGGTGCTGCTCGACTTCTGGGCGGCCTGGTGTGGCCCGTGCCGGTGGTTCGCCCCGGTGTTCGAGGAGGCGGCACAACGGCACGAAGACGTCGTCTTCGGCAAGGTGGACACCGAGGCGCAGCAGGAGCTTGCCACCGCTTTCGGGATCATGTCGATCCCGACGTTGATGGTTATCCGCGACAACGTGGTGCTGTATGCGCAGCCTGGCGCGCTGCCCGAGCCGGCGCTGGAGGACCTGATCGCCAAGGCCAGGGCGGTGGACATGGAGGACGTCCGCCGACGCGTCGGCGAGCAGGGCGCCAGCGCCTGACACGGCGGCTTCTGTGATGGAACGCGAGGACTGGGATCGCCGCTACGGCGGGACAGAGCTGATCTGGACGGCGGAGCCGAACCGGTTCGTGGTCGAGGAGCTCGGGGACCTGCCGGCGGGGCGGGCGCTGGATCTGGGCGCGGGGGAGGGCCGCAACGCCGTGTGGCTGGCCGAGCGCGGCTGGCGGGTGACGGCCGTCGACTTCTCACCGGTGGCCCTGGACAAGGCGCGGCGGCTGGCGCGGGCGCGAGGTGTCAGCGTGGACTGGGCGCTTGAGGGCCTACCTGCATCTGCTGCCAGCCGGGCGCGCCGCGGTGCTAGGTGGCGCGGTCGCCGCCCTGGCCCGGTGCGGCACGCTGCTGGTGGTCGGCCATGACCTGGCCAACCTCACCGAGGGGGTCGGTGGCCCCCAGGACCCCGCGGTGCTGTACACGTCGAAGGCGATTGTCGCCGAGCTGGACGGGCTCACTGTGCGCCGAGCCGGACGTGTCCGCCGACCGGTCGACACCGTGGCGGAGACGGGGGGGCGGTCGACACGCTGGTGCTCGCCACCCGCGACTGAGCGCCCGACGGATGGTTGTGCCCGGACGGGCGTCCGGGGGGGCGCGGTCAGAGCGGCGGCCGCCCCTCCCGCAGGACCGCGACGACGAGGCCGACCAGCGCGACGAAGGCGGTGCCCACGGCGATGAGCCGCAGCGCCCTGGGACGGGTCAGCCAGCGCGTCGCTCCGGCAGCAGTCCACATGCTGCGGTGATGGAAGTACCCGAGCACCCACACGACGCCGCCGAGCGCGAGGACCGCCAGTCCGGCAAGCGGATCCACCCGGATCACGATCCCGCCGAGCGCCAGGAACGACAGGCCCGTCCGGCTCCAGGCCAGCACCGTCCGTTCCCTGGCCAGACCGGGGTCGATGTCCTCCATGTCATCTGGGCACGTGCCGGCGTCCGAGACCGAGCGGCGCTGACTGTCGCTCACAGGCCTGGCCCTTGCGAGACCAGCACGAGCACCGCAGCCGTCGCGGCGACGGCAGCCACCAGCAGGGTCAGGAGCCGGGGCAGGTTCGAGGGGGGCAGCGGCTGGCCGAGTCGCAGGGCACGCTGGTTCCGCGCCCACTGCCGGTAGCTGATGAGGGACAGGGCGAGCCCGAGGATGATCAGCGGCACCCCCACGATGTGGCGCCCCCCGGGGATCCCGGGGAAGGGGGGAAGCAGCTGGGTGATGGCCAGTCCCGCCACGACCAGCGCCACGGCGGTGCGGTTCCACGCCAGGAAGGTCCGTTCGTTGGCGAAGGTGAAGCGGGCGTCCGGCTCGGTGCCCTCATCATGCTTGCTCAGCTCACGCATCGCTTGCCTTGCGGATCAAGAACACGAGCACGCCGTCCTCCTCGCCGGAGGTAAGCAGCTCGTTGCCGGTGTCCTCGGCCCAGGCGGGGATGTCGGCCAGCGCGCCCCGGTCGGTGGCGAGCACTTTGAGGACCTGGCCCGGCTCGAGCAGCCGCATCTGCTTGGTGGTCGCCAGCACCGGCATCGGGCATAGCAGGTCGCGGGCGTCGACCACCCGGTCCTCTTTGATCTCCTGCATGTCGTTGGCACCTCCAACCGCGCGATGGCGGCACTCAGATGAACATCGTCACGTGGGAGCGGCGTGCCTGTGACATGAATGCGGCCGCGCCGCCGAACTCGACGCCGTCGATGAAGTCGGCCTCGCGATAGCCGAATACTTCCATGGTCATCCGGCAGGCGATCAGGCGGACGCCGATGTCCCTGGCGGCGTCCAGCAGTTCCCCGATGGTCGCGACGTTGTGGATGGCGAAGCGGGACCGCATCATCCTCGATGCCAGCGGGACCATCCCGGGTAGCGAGGAGACGATGTCGGGGATGGGGATGGGGATGGGCATGGGCATCGCCGGGTTGCCGACCGGGTCGACCTTCAGTTTCTTGGCGAAGTCCTTGTGGATGATGCTCAGTCCGTAGAAGGTGAAGAAGATCGAGGTGTCCATGCCCGCCGCCGCGGCGGTGGTGGCCAGGATGAGCGGCGGGTAGGCCCAGTCCAGCGTGCCCTTGGAGGCGATGATCGACGCCCGCCTGGCCGCCGGGTCGCGCGTGAAGGCCCGCTCCACCTCCTCGCGCACGATCCTGCGCAC
>WNGB01001614.1_pt1 | contig 36915 bp, 31 predicted proteins | sample 5400681 | NCBI WGS metagenome assembly WNGB01 (sample SAMN13153367, study PRJNA577476) | soil metagenome | isolation source: 115 cm soil or saprolite under grassland replicate 2 | place: USA:California | collected 2016-06-15 | reverse complement strand
GGCAGAGTATATCCGCAGGGTAATCGAAGAGGCAGAATTCACTATTCCTACGAGTATTTCACCTATCCGGGTTACCATGAGCTTCGGTATTGCCTGTCGTGAAAGTTTCAGCCAAACTACAGATGAAATAATACATAACGCCGATACGGCTCTTTACCATTCAAAATTAAGCGGGCGAAATCTAGCTTTTGCTTATGCCAATGATGCCTATGTAAATTTTTTACATGTTCAAAATAAGAATATGTTTCCTCACAAATCTGTGGCCGAAAATTCACAATACATTGGTAGTCTGGTTGAAGAAAGTTCACAGAAGTTGGTGCAGGCAAAGTCTCCTAGAGCAGACAATAATGATTCATTAATAGAACCGAAGCTCATGCCTGAGTCGAATCAAATCAATACACCTACTAAGTCTAGAAGTTCAAAGTTAGTTGTTAATCTTTACATTGGCACAGTGGCATTGGTAACCTTGCTCTCTTTTGTAGCGCTTTACCGAGCGACAGATTCGATGCAATACTTTGTGTCTTCATCTGAGTGGATTAGCTTGTTAGTTATTTCTTTATTGATCGCCTTGTCAGAATGGTTTTCAGTTGATCTTTACTTTCGACAGACAGCCGTATCTACCTCTGCCATTCCGATTCTGGTCGGCTACTTGCTTTTTGGACCAATTGGAATATTGGTAGTAAGCCTCACTGTCGCATTGGCTTTACTATTAAAACATCGTAGTCCTTTCAGTCGCTTTATTTTTAATTTCAGCAACCATATCTTGGCGGGGACACTTTGTACGTCTTTGATTATTGCGTCTGGTAAACATTTCTTAATGTGGGATCCGATAAGCCAGTTGCTGCTTAGCTTGGCATCGGCTGCTATTTTGTACTTAACTACTACTTGGTTAATAGCCATGGGAGTGAGCCTTGACTTAAAACAGCCAGCTCGACAGATATGGAAAGAACAATATAGTTGGTTGGGATTGTATTATATAGGTATTGGCTTAATTGCCTATACATTGGTTTTTGGATATAAGTACGATAAAGTCAGCGGTATTTTGTTAATGGTTATACCAATGATCCTCTTGCGGCTTAGCCAGACTCAGTATATCAATCGTACTCGGGAAGCAGTCATCGAGTTGCGCGAGAAAAATCAGATCTTAAAGAAGAACTCAGAAGAAATTGTTGAACTGAATGAAGGCTTGTTGGAAATGCTCTCTGAGATTATTGACCTGCGTGATCCTTCTGTGTTGGGTCACTCGAAACAAGTAAGTCATTACGCTACTGAGATAGCCAAAACAATGAAATTAAACGACAAGCAAATTGAATTAATCCATAAAGGTGGTTTGCTTCATGATATAGGCAAACTTGGCATTCCGGAGGAAATACTTACCAAGCCTTCACGATTGACGGCAAAAGAATACGCAGTTGTAAAACGTCATGCTAAATTAGGTGCGGAATTAATCGAAAAGAGCCCGTCATTGCGACCACTTATTCCGATTATTCGCCATCATCATGAATTCTTTAATGGAAATGGTTATCCAGATAAATTGAAAGGTAACCAGATCAATATTGAAGCACGAATTGTAGCTATTGCTGATGCAATAGACGCGATGTCTTCTGATCGACCTTACCGTAAAGCTTTTGAACCAAGCGATGTCATCCACGAAATCAAAAGGTGTGCAGGTTCTCAGTTCGATCCCATCGTTGTTGATGCGGCCGTAAAGATGTTTGAAAAGCAGGCAGGATTGAAGGAGGCTGATCCTGAGATCCGGACCGAATTTTTACCTAGGTTTGGAACCAGCGTCCAATCTCCTTGATCGGAGAAGCGATTTTCACGTGCCCGCTACTCCCTCTTGTCCGGATTAGTCCAACATCATCTGTCGCCTATTTTCTTACCGAAGGGCATGGATGATTAGCTAAGAAACACATGACTCACCCCGAAATTAACCGTTCGTGGGTGAGTTTCTTTTTACGATTAATATGTCAACGAGATCAGCGTTTACATTTGCCCCGGGTGCAAATGCCAGGAAGTGTATGTGTTTGTATCCAAATTCAGGATTAATTATGTATTTGATTGTCCGACGTTGATTAACTCGGGCTTAAGAAATTCTCACTATAAATTTATTGATCCCTCTGATTAGAGGGATGTTTTCTAATTTGGGTAAGTGAGCTTTGCAAGGGCGCGTCATAATTATGAAGCGTTGCGTTAATATTTATGTCGAGGTTTCGGTTTTTGCTGAATTCACTGCATGAGGAAATAAAATATTAATCAAGCAGTGTCGAACAATATGAAAACAAAAAAATTATCTCGAGAAAGTTTGAGAATCCTAAGCTTGATAATATGCATTGGTGCTTTATTGTTGCTTGGCCTCACTCAATTATATGGACCATATTCGATCTCGCGACTTAATCAAAACCCATTGAGCTTACCAGTTGATGCAATTCAACAATCCAGAGGCACATCATGTGGCGAAGCGGTTATTGCGATGGCTTACAATTATGCCTATCCACAAACACGGATAACTGAGCAGGAAGTGATTGATTATGCCGCGGCCCAAGGATTTTACACGGAGGATTTGACACCGTTCACCAGCCCAGCCAACATGGCAAAGATTGCTCGATATTATGCAGATAATATTTCAACAGGGAATGTGATCAATTCAAACCAGGGATTGATGCTGTTAATCCAGAAATTGGAAAACGGTGAACCTGTCATCATAGATGTTCTTTCCGAGTTTAATGACCCGCAGTCAGAGGCACATTTTGTTTTAGTAACAGGTATATCAGTTGATACTGGGAGAGGAAATGCAATTGTTATCAGTTACAACGACCCACTTAGCGGTACAAATGAATCCGGTGACTGGACCGGTGAAGAGGGGATTTGGCATGCTTGGCAAAATAATGGAGACCCTGGCGGATCAGGATGGTGGTTGGTGATTCCACCATAATAAGGATGGTAATATCATGATAGGAAAAGTTGTAAAATAGAATTAGAGATCAGTAGACACGCGGCAACTTAGTAATTTTGATGAAAGAGGTGTTCTCATGAACGATCAAGACAATCGCAAACTTCTCGAAAAGCTTGAGAGTGAAATCGAGCAGACCAAACCTACAGATGAAAAGGGACGTAAACTGTTACGCCATCTTAGAGAAGATATACGTGCATATCTCGAACGCTCGGGGGATGATCAGGGACAGCCTGAAGATGATTCATTTATCGAGAATCTGAACAATGCTGTTGATCATTTTGAGATTTCGCATCCCACGCTTACGACGATGCTCTCACAGATGTTGAATATTCTTAGCAATGCGGGGATTTGATATAGAACAATGTCAACATGGACACACAAAAATTCCCACAAGAAGACGTATCTTCTTCAGAAGAAACTGCGATCCGGACACTTTACCATCAATTACTCTCCGCTTGGAATGCCCACGATGCTGACGAATTTGCCGGGCTGTTCGCTGAGGATGGCAACGTTGTTGGTTTCGACGGGAGTCCACTCAACGGGCGAGCAGAGGTCCGGTCCGAATTGCAGCGGATATTCAAAGATCATCTCACTTCCAGATATGTCGCGAAAGTTAGAGAAGTGCGCTTCCTAAACCCGGAGGTCGCCCTCCTACGTGCGGTTTCAGGTATGGTACCACCTGGAAAGACTGAACTTAATCCCGCGGTAAATGCCATTCAGACGCTTATCGCAGTGAGGGTGGGTGGACAATGGTATATTGCGCTCTTCCAAAATACTCCAGCACAATTTCATGGCAGGCAGGAAGAATCCGATAAGCTGACAGAAGAACTAAAGCAGTTGCTTGGATAATCAGGTTTTTCAGGTCTTCCTCTTTCGATTCTAAAAAGGATATGAATACATGCACCACCTGTGGATCGTATGGTATGTCGTAGTAACGCAACCCCGCCTGAGTTCGGGCGGGGCAACTATATTAGATTGTAGGGCTACAATGAACTTTATCCCTTGTTATTTAGTAGTGTACTCTATAGCTTAAGGAGTTGTGGCACAAGCTATGCTAAAATGATAAATATGATCACGTAGAGGCTTTCAATATTGCTAAGCAACAAGTATTTGGCGCCACTGATTACATAATAAATTGGATTGAAGACGGCTTACTAATTACTTAGTTCAGCACGAATAAATTTACAGGTATGAGTGACCTTCTAAATAACGCTCCCAAAAAGGATGCAATTGAGGCCGAGTTGCGTATAAAAAGTAAAAGAAGCTTTCCCGATTCCGCCGATAGCACGAATCGCGAGGAACTGAGCGATGAAAAATTGGTGTCTCAAGTGGTCAACGGCGATAGCGCAGCCCTTGAGACCCTATATGATCGCTATGCTTCCACTGTTCTAGGGATTTCACTGCGGGTCAATGACGATCAGGCGGTGGCTGAGGACATATTACAGGAAACTTTCTGGCGGGTATGGCGCTATGCAGCTACCTATCAGCCTCGGCTTGGGTCTTTTGCAGTCTGGTTATTCAGGATCACTCGCAATCTTGTTGTTGATCTTCACCGCAAGCAGAATGTTCGTCCACAAGCTGCTCGGTATACCAATTATGAAGATCCTGACATTGACCAAACTCCCGATCCCGATGCAAATGTTGCCGAACAGGCCCAATCCCTGCTTAAGCATAGACAGGTCCGCGCGGCATTAACAGCGCTCCCTACAGAGCAAAAACAGGTATTGGAGATGGCTTTTTTTTATGGCATGACGCGGCAGGAAATTGCCAAAGCAACCGGTGAACCGTTAGGTACTATTCACACCCGTGCCCGCCTTGCATTGCAGAAGTTGCGCCGAGAATTGGAGAAGCAAGAATTTGAAGGATGACATGGATAACCGCATCGAAGAACTTCTGCCGTTTTACGCCCTAGGTGCTTTAACGGACAAGGAACGCGAGGAGGTCGAAGCCTATTTGGTGGAGCACCCCGAGGTCCGGGCGCAGATCGAGGAGATGGAAATTGCCGCGTCGGCCTTGCCTTATAGCGCGTCTCCTGTCGCCCCATCTGACCGGCCAAAAAAGACCTTGATGGCGCGAATCGAGGCTGACCAGCGCGCTCAATCTTCCATACGAAGAGAAGAGTCCCGTTCTCGCTCCACTGGAACGCGAAACTGGTTTATGAGAATTCAGCCATCTTTCATTAGCGCATTAAGTTTGCTGGTCGCGGTAGTCGCGATGACTTTGATGTTTGCTTCGAATCGGGAAGTCTCTGAGCTACGAGATGACGTAACTGCACTCCGCAGTGCCTTGCTTGCACAGGAGAGCAGACTAGAGCAGCTCAATCAGGCAGTGGGCGAGGTAAATGCCAAACTTCCTCAGACACCTCCTTCTGCCTTGAAAACCTTTGCCATAGGTGGAACCGAGAATCGGCCAGAGGCACATGGCCAGTTATTAGCTGATCCAAATAGCCAATCTGCTGTCCTGGTGGTATCTGGGCTTGCGCCTCTTCCATCAGGGAAGATATACCAGATCTGGCTGATTGAAGGGGATACTCCGAAAAGCGCTGGACTATTGAAGGTAGATGCCCTTGGGCAAGGCGTTTCTGTTTTGACTCCAGAAGAGGCCATTGCTTCCTATAATGCGCTGGGAATCTCCATTGAGCCTGAAAAGGGAAGTCAGCAACCAACAGGCGACATTGTGATGCTAGGAAAGTTTGACTAAGATTGTGTTGTTAGTGAATTCTTCATAAATCAATTTCCCTATTCGCTTAAGCGCCAGAACAACTGATTTATTCCAGGCCTTTTGAGAGCGTCGTGCTTTCAAAAGGCCTGGTGATTTTATACCTATCTGCGTTTTCCCAGTTTTTTCTTCATTCGCATAAATGCAAAACGAATCAGCCTGCGTATGGATAGATAGGTATACCCCGCGGATCCGATCATTCCTTAGAAACAAAGGAGGTGAATACAGAAGAAGGTACTGGCTTGTTAACGAAAAATATAAGTAACTTATTGTATTAGTGGAGAAAAATCATGAAAAAGATTTTGACAATTGGGTTTTACGGCTTCCTGGCTCTAGCGCTTGCATTCGGTCTAGTTGCCCTGCCAGTAAGGGCCGCGGATCATTTAGATGGACCGATGGCAAAGCATGACGGGCGGCTCGATATCACCGACGTTTATGCCTTCCAGTCCCCTGCCAACCCATCCAACACCGTGCTGATCATGAACGTTGATCCTGTTGCGGGCGTTCTGAGTCCTACCACCTTCCACCCTGACGCGTCCTATGACTTCAAAATCGACACCAATGGGGATGCCAAAGAGGATATAACCTATAAAGTCACGTTCTCGGCCGTTTCCAATGGCTCGCAAAGTGTGCAGCTACGTCGTGTACCGGCCCGTGGCGATGGTGCGGTTCTGGCCCAGGGCCAAACCGGCGCGAACATTCCAGTAAGCGGTGGTGGTACGTTGCGCGTCGGCGTGTTCGATGACCCGTTCTTCTTCGACCTTGTGGCATTCAGGAATGGGCTTGCTTTCTGCCCGGGCGGTGTCGGCACTAACTTCTTTACTGGCTTGAATGTCGCCTCCATCGTTCTGGAGGTTCCCAGCTCAAGCCTCGGCACCAATATCGGCGTCTGGTCGCGCACAACACTGGGCGGTCAACAGATTGATCGAATGGGACGACCAGCGATCAACACCGTCTTCGAGCATACGGATGCAGGAAAGGATGCCTTCAACGCTGGCATTCCAAGGCACGATCAGCGCGACTTTCACCAAGACGTGTTTGACACTCTTGTAGCTCTGGGCAACACCCCTGCCTACGCAGAGGCTGTGACCAACATCTTGCTTCCAGATATTCTGACCTTTGACACCTCCAGCTCCGCTGGCTTCCTCAACGGGCGGCGGCTGGCAGACGATGTGATTGACATTGAGTTGGGCGTTATCAGCAATGGCGCGATCACCACTGACTGCGTAGCCAACGACTCCAACTTTAGCAATTCATTCCCATACCTGGCACCAGCCAACTAAGCAGCAGATCAAAACACCTCCATAGGGGCGGATGTTCGAGCCGCCCCTATGGACTTCACTACTAACTTTAGCTACTTCAAGGAGCTCAAGTATGACTTATCGCAAAATAGTTCTCATGCTGATCGCAGCCCTAGCCATCATGGGCGGTTCGCATGGATTGTCGCGTATCAATCGAGAATCAAGTTCACCTGCTCCCGCAAGTATCTCAATAGGTTTGGAAGGCCCAGCTTCTGCTCCCGGTATGAAAACTACCGACGAAATGATCAAGTTATGGCAGGGCCGATTCGAGCGGGATCCGCGTGACTTCATCAGCTTAACTTTCCTGGGGGAGGCATTTATCCGCAAAGCGCGCGAGACTGGCGATGTCAGCGAATATGAACGAGCCGATGCCACGTTGCGGAAGGCGCTAGCGTTGCATCCCAACTATGAGGTCGCCCAGGCGTATTTAAGCGTCGTCCAATATGTGAAACATGACTTTCAAGGGGCGCTCGATCTTGCCAGCCAAGTCTATGCCGCCCACCCCAACGCCATCCAGGCCCTGGCGACGATGGGTGATGCTCAACTGGAACTGGGTCGTTATGCAGAAGCTGAAAATACTTATGAAAAACTCAATGAGAAAAGCCCAAGTGCCCCAGTTTATACACGTTTGGCGCGCTTGGCATGGCTTCATGGTAAGCCAACAGATGCATTGAATTGGATGCAACAGGCTGTTGATGAGAGCGACGAGACTGGTCTTTCGGGTGAGAACTTAGCCTGGTATCACTTTCAGCTGGGTGAGCTTTACTTCAATACTGGTCAATTAAAGCCGGCAGATACACAATATGACGCCGCGCTCGACGCTTTTGACAATTATTATCTGGCGCTGGCCGGACGAGGCAAAGTTCGCGCCGCGCAAGGGGATTACAACGACGCGATCACATTCTATGAACAAGCGGTTCGCATCATTCCCCAGCCAGACCTGCTCGCAGCCTTAGGTGATTTATACACACTGACAGGTGACGCTCCCAAGGCCAAGCAGGAGTATGACACGGTTGAGTTTATTGGTAAATTAGAGGCGATCAATCAAGTGATCTACAACAGGCAGTTGGCACTTTTCTATGCCAATCACAATCGCAATCTTGAGAAAAGCCTTGACATGTCGCAAAAGGAACTAGAGAAAAGGAAAGACATCTATGCCTATGACACTTATGCATGGGCTTTATATAAAAATGACCGCTACACTGAAGCAGCTGAGATGATGAAAAATGCGATGAAACTCAACACACTTGATGCGATGCTTTATTACCACGCCGGGATGATATACCACGCGCTCGGTGAAGATAAGCAGGCGGAACGGATGCTTTCGCAAGCGCTGGCGATCAACCCTCACTTCGATCTCATTCAGGCTTCCATCGCCCGTCTTAATCTGACTGACATATATGCTCAAATGAAGGATTGAGTAACCCCTTTATAAAGAATGTCCCGGCACTTGCACCCCATTCGGGACGGGACAATGCGTAACATAAGTGAGTAAGAAAAACCAAGAGGCTATTATGGAAAAGATTCGCCGTGTTGCTGTCCTTCTGATTACTTTGCTTTTAACTTTTATTGTCGTCCCCGTAGCTTTCGCACACCCGCTGGGAAACTTCACTATCAATCATTACGCAGGCTTACATGTGAGCCGCGATTCAATTGCTATTGACTTCATACTCGACATGGCTGAGATCCCGGCTTTTCAAGAGATAACCACGTTTGACACAAATGGAAATGGCCGAGCGGATCCTTCCGAGGCGGGGGCCTACCACGCGGCGAAATGCAAATCGCTTCAACCGGACCTGAGCTTGCTTCTGAACAATAAAGCATTAGACTTAAGTTTACAGTCTTCCTCAGTTGACTTCCCCGCTGGGGCAGGCGGTTTGCCTACTCTGCGCTTGACCTGCGAATTCAACGCCTCTGTTGTAAATCCAGCCCAGATGACCAGCCTATCGTTTGCCGATCAGTCATATGCTGAACGTATTGGCTGGCGGGAGATTGTCGTCACTACAGAAGGCGTTACGTTGAATGGAAACTTTTCTTCCACGAGCATCAGCAATCGTCTCACTTCATATCCCAAAGACCTTTTGTCGAATCCATTGGATCAGCGACAAATTACACTTGGCATTGGTCCTCTGCCTAAACCCAAGCAGAATAATTCCGAGGATGCCGCTCAGCCAATCCTTTCTCTTGCTGGTAGTCGCAGCGATGGGTTTACTCAACTGATCACATTGCAGAATCCCACACTGCCCATGATTCTGTTCGCGCTTCTGGTCTCGCTGCTCTGGGGGGCCATGCACGCAATGACGCCGGGACATGGAAAGACGATTGTAGGTGCGTATCTGGTTGGCTCACGCGGTACGCCCAAACATGCCCTCTATCTCGGATTGACTACGACGATTACACATACCCTCGGCGTGTTTGCGCTCGGACTAGTCACACTTTTCGCCGCGCGCTTCATCGTGCCTGAGAAGTTGTATCCATGGATGAGCTTTCTCTCTGGTTTATTCGTCGTTGGGATTGGTGCAAATCTGGTATTTACCCGCTTGAAATCTTCAGGTTTAGAGAATCCGCTTCACAGTCTCAGAGCAAAGGTTGGAAGAACATCGCGCGTTTATTTGCAGGTCCAGCCTGTTTCCCAACATATCCATGCAGATGGCAGCACCCATGAACACAGTTATCTACTTCAACATTCCCATGCTCAATTTCATGTACACGATCATACACACGTACATAACCATATCCACCCTCATGACCATCATGATTTGAGTCATGACCATGATGGGCACTCACACCTGCCCCCAGGATCAGACGGCTCTCCGGTAACATGGCGCAGTTTGCTGGTTCTCGGAATTTCGGGTGGAATCATACCTTGCCCGTCTGCTCTGGTGGTATTACTTGGTGCCATCGCTCTAAATCGAATTGGATTTGGACTGGTTCTGGTGCTGGCCTTCAGCCTCGGTCTGGCTGGAGCATTGACGGCTATCGGGCTAATGTTCATTTATGCCGGCCGATTGTTTGAAAGGATTCCGCTGCAATCAAAAGTAGTCCGTATTCTACCTGTATTGAGCGCACTGTTTGTTGCATTGATTGGCTTGGCCATTACAATACGCGCTTTACAAGAAATTGGGTTGTTAGGAAGAATTCTGTAATCTTAATGCTTGCTTACTAATATCCCCGATTTGAAACAGACCTCGACTACTTGTGGATCGAAATGTGTCCCTGCCAGTGACTGGATGTGTTCAAGGACCTTTTTTTCAGGCCAGGCGGGTCGGTATGGACGATCAGAGGTCAGCGCATCCCAGACATCTACCACAGCAAAGATGCGAGCTTCCAGAGGAATTTCTTCACCTTTTAACCCGTTTGGATAGCCCGTGCCATCCCATTTTTCATGGTGGCAGTAGGGGATATCAAGCGCAGATTTCAAGTAGTAAATAGGGGAGAGCATATCAAAGGTGAATTGGGGATGCTGGCGCATGATTACCCATTCATCAGCAGTAAGCGGTCCGGGTTTGAGAAGTATTCCATCCGGGACACCCATTTTACCTATATCATGCAGTAGAGCACCACGGCGCACCTGTATTATTGCTTCCTCATTTAGACCAAATAACCTGGCAAGTTTAATAGTCGTTTCTGTGACTCTCTGGGTATGGCCCTCAGTTTCCTTATCTCGAAGATCCAGCGCACGCGACCAACCCTCGATGGTTTCGTCATAGGCTATGCTAAGCTCATCTTTGGAACGTTGTAGGTTCTCAAACATGGTTGAATTATCTATGGCAATCGCTCCTTGTCCGGCCAGGGTATTGAGAAAGTCGAGCCATTCCTCGTCGGGTTCGAGCGGGGTGCGATGAAATACTTCGAGCACACCTTTAATGGTTCCTTTCGCGATCAATGGAACACCATAATAGCTAATGAAGCGTTCGTTTTCCAAAGCTCTCATCAATCGAGGATTATCGTCCTGCGTTGCTAGATTGGGGATATGGATGATCCGGCGATCCAATGCAACACGACCCACATAACCTTCTCCCAGGCGGTGAGGCTTTGCCTGCTCAAAGGCTTTACTCCGAAAGCCTCGCCCGGCAGAATACACGAGCATATTAGATACAGAGTTGAATATCCACACCGCGCTTGCATCAACTTTCAATTGCTGGTTCACCTGGCTTAAGAGCGCACCCAGGCTCAAATGTAAACCTATGCTGGAGGCAATGACCTGGTCTATTTCTCTCAATGCAGAGAGGTGCTCCAAACGACGCTCGGTCTGTTCGTGAAGCAGCCTGCGTCGTATGGCGATCGCGGCCTGGTCACCGATGCTTTGGGCTAACCGAAGCTTATCAGGCGTGAATGGCTCGCGTTTTTCGTTTCGTTCTTCCCCGAGTATCAGTAATCCTAGAACTTGTCTTGAAGCTGGCACCGGCCCACCGATGCGAAGTGGCACAAGACAGAGCGATTGAGCAAAATCAAGAAGTAGAACTGTGCGTTCTTCACGGGTGATATCTTGGTTGTTGGAATGGAGAATTACAGGTTCGTTCTGTTCCAAAACACGTTGACAATAGGGCAGGGCGGTAATTTGTTCGCGATTGCCAACAAGAAAGTCATGGCCCAAAAAACGGACTGGATAAACCGCGCGAGCTACAAACTTATTTCCTTCTAGAAGCATAATTCTGGCAAAAGTACTGTGGATACTCTCTACCGCGTGGCGGCTGATAAGTTCAAGAATCTTATCCAGATCATCTGCATCTGCCAGAGCACGCGAAAGTCCATAAAGTGTTGAAAGCTCACCGGTTCGCGATTGGATCTCTTCTTCAGCTTGTTTGCGCTCCGTGATATCGAACTCGATTCCCTGCGAGTACGGCTGCATTCCAGGCTCGTGAATGTGATAGGTCTCATCATGTAACCAGATGAGTTGGCCATCACGCCTGAAGATGCGATATTCACATACGAATGGCATATTTTCTTCGCGGCTAGCTATGTCTTCAGCCAAAACTCGTTTCCGGTCTTCAGGATAAATCTGTCGTTCCCAGATGTCTGAATCGGTTAGCCATTCTTCAGGAGTAAAGCCCAGCACCTGTTCAATCTGTGGGCTGATATAAAGAGTATTGTAAGGTGCTTCAGAGGAAATAATATAAGTGACTGCTGGAAGACGTTCGACCAGCAGCCGATAACGATTCTTCGCTTCGCTTAGTGCCAGTTCCGCTCGCTTGCGCTCGGTAATATCACGCCCATAGAAGTTGACATAACCTTCCTCTCGGATTGGAGCCAGGATGCAGGAGAATATTTGCTCGGCGCACTCAATTTCGACTTCTTTATTCAAACCCGACGTGAATACTTCTACAACCTGCTTTTGCCATTCATCTGGCAAAAATTGGTTAACTTTTCGCTCCCAAAAATCTAATAAAACTGTACTAGCCTGATTTGCATATAGAATCATGCCATCTGGGGTCAGGCGTAGAATCGGATTCGGATTTTCAGCCGGGAATCTGGAGAGACTCAGGATTTTTTCTTCAGCTCGTTTGCTTTCGGTGAGATTTACAATGGAGACGATTACTTTCGAATAATTGTCTTCATAGCCTGAAACTACGGACCAATTGATACGAAAATCTATCCGCTCGCCGATTAATGTTTTATCCGTTCCTTCTCGCGTATATCCTGTTCGCCCCTCAGCGATGGTTACAAGTTCATCCTGAAAATGTTCAAGCCATTCCTGGCTTTGGATATTCTCCAGGTTTATAAATAAATCTTCTTTACTCTTTGCCCCGTAGAGTTCCAAGCCGACTTTGTTTATGTCCAAGATCCGCAAAAGCTTGAAACAGTCAACTACGACCTCTGGGTGAGAAGAGAAATATGCTTTGAAATCCGTAATGCCTTGGTTTCGCAAGAGGTCTATTTTTAGTTTGATAGCAGAGAAATCTTCCTCCCAGAGGGATATCGGTGAATCTTCAAAGAGGGTATGGAAGTGCGTTTCACTTTTTAACACTGCCTCTTCCGCCGTTTTCCGATTGGTGATGTCGCGATAGTTAACTACAATTGCCTTGACCGCTGGCTCATCGAGCAGGTTGGTGGCCATTGCTTCCAGCCATCGCCAAGAACCATCTTTGTGACGGAAACGGAAGATACTGCTGATACGAGAGTTAAATGATTTCACAATATCCTGGAACAGGACTAGGACCTTAGGCAAATCTTCAGCATGAATCAGTTCGAACACATTGCGGCCGATCAACTCATCAGCAGCATAGCCTAACATCCTGGCGGCAGCGGGACTGTCATAAATAGTTATTCCATTTGTATCGAGCAGTGTGATGCCATCGGCGCTGTTTTCAATTAGTGCACGAAAGCGTTTTTCATTCTTTCTTACTTTATCTTCAGCTTGCATCTGCTGTGTTCGAACCACACCTACCAACAAGCTGACTATGAAAAATGCCAGCATGATAAATTGGAACTCACTCAGTTCCACCAAGTCATGGCGTAATAGTTGCCAGGTAAAGGCAGCTCCAAAATTAATTACGAAAATACCAAGGCTGGCACCTTTTATCCCATAATCCAGTGCAATCCAGATCAGAGGGATTGCAATTAGATAATACGGGTGAAATGGTATTAAGGCAGGTTCTTCGAAGGCAAGATAAAACGTAATCAGGACGCCAATGATTTGCCCGAGCAAGTTCTTCGGGGGACGTGGGAGGGATAATGGCTTCAGCGCCAGATGGATATCCCCGTTTGAAAATTGCTTTACCCAGGGCATGATGTAGATCAAGAGTACTGGTGTGACCATAAGAATACCAACTGTCTCGCTCAACCACCAAATAAACATGGCGTTGATCTCGTCTGCAGGCGAGACTACTCCGATGGATGTATCCGCAGAAACGGCCACGATCGACAAGATCGCGGATACCATGCCTGACGAAAGAATCAGCCAGATCACATCACGTATACTCTTTAGTTGTGGATCAAACCGAATCCGGCGCCGCAGAAATACAGCAGTACCCCCGTATATTATTGAAACCAAGATCCCCCAACCAAGGACCAACTCAACTGGTATTGGAATTTTATATATAAGAAAGCTGCTAATCAACGAAGTAAGGACCAGTGCAGGTGCAAATTGACCCCCAAGCACCAAGACAAGAGCAAAACTCAGACCGTGAGCAGGGTACCATGAGACAACGTTCGGATATACTTGAAACGCACGCGACAGCCAGTCCAGAATTGTAAACAGGATGAGATAAATAACAAGAATCAACGCATTGCGCAGGACAAGTTGTAAATTTGTATGCGAGAAAGAAAAAAAGAATCCTTTTTGGACACCGGAGGTACTGTTTTCCGACATAGTAACCCTTAAGCTCAGATTCTAACGAATATCTGTGGTATGTCCGATTACAGCTACTTTACAGTACCCAGGTACTATGGATTATCTTGTCCTGCAGGAAAAAGCAGGTTTCCATTGTCTACTGAACAGGAAGCAGACTGCTTTCTCTGAAATGGCAGTGGAATATTCGTAACATATAAAGGAGTTTACATGTCTCGTCTTATTCCAGCCGCTGAACGGATCATTCGTGCAAGAAATCTGATCCAGCAGGCACGCGAATATCCCGTCCCTCCCGAGTCTGAGGGCGGGCGAAGTAATTTTTCCTACATCGCTCAGGTCAAGGATTATCTGCGGCAGGCGCGCGATATGGTCAAGTTTATCTCCATGACTCCCAGCGCAACCAACGAAATGAAAGAAGAAGTGCGCAAGATTTATGAGGAAATAGAGCAAGCTAATGGGGAGATTTTACATTCCGCTTGACGGCGTATTAGTTTTCTTGCTTATCAATTTCAGGAACTTTTCCACGATCTTTGGGTCGAAATATTGACCAGATTGTTTGCAGATGTAATCCAAGGCTTTTTTCTCGGACCATGCTTTACGGTAAGGCCGGTCACTGATGAGCGCATCCCAAACATCAACGATGGCAAAGATGCGTGCCGCAAGCGGTATCTGCTCTCCCTTCAATCCATCCGGATAACCGAATCCATCCCATTTTTCGTGATGATAGCGCGGAATATCAAGTGCAGGACGTAAAAAATCGATCCTCGAAAGCAAGTTGTAAGCGTAGACAGGATGCTGGCGCATGATCTGCCATTCTTCATCAGTAAGTTCATCTGGTTTAAGCAGGATGTGATCGGGGACGCCCATCTTGCCAATATCGTGTAAAAGAGCGCCGCGGCGGACGTGAATCCAGTCCGCTTCGGAGATGCCCATTTCGCGCGCCAGTTCCATGGTCAGATCAATGACGCGTTGGGTATGCCCCTCCGTTTCCTTATCCCGTAGATCAAGTGCGTTCGACCAGCCTTCGATGGTTGCATCATAGGATAGTCTCAGGTTTTGGTTTGCTTGTTGCAAGGCCTCTTCGGCGTGTTTGCGCTCGGTAATGTCAAGAACAATAGAGCCGATCCGATAACCGCCCGCGGTCTTGATCGTGAATATCGTCTGTGTAACAGTTTTACGTTCCCCACTGGTCGTCTGGATTTCAACCTCGAGACGTTTCCCGAGTTGTGGCAGGTTTCCCGTCTGTAACGCCTTGGAAAACAATGTTTTTATTGAGTCAGCCGAATGTAACGACCGATACTCGGATGGGATCATTTGTAATTGAATATCCCAAACGGGGAGATGCGCTGCTTTCGTTTGCAGGATGTCGGTAATCTGCTCCATTGCCCGATTCCATTCTAAAATGTTGCCTGCTTCACCCACGAGCGCGATGCCTTCAGAAGATTGTTCGATCAGAGTTCGGAATCTTTCTTCACTTTCGTGCAGTATTTCCTCCGCTCGTTTGCGCTCGGTGATATCGCGGATGGCAGCTATATGGACAGGGCGTCCGTCATGAAGGAAGAACCGTCCGGTAATTTCTATCGGGAAGACCGTTCCATCTTTTTTGCGGTGCCAGCGCAAGGGGATGGTTATCAGGTTTTCTACAATTATAGGTGTTGCCTGTGTGACGCTCTGGGTCTTCTCCGGCTCGGCGGAGAGATCGGTATTTTTCATGCGCAATAGTTCTGCGCGGCTGTATCCGTACAATTGTGACCCGGCGCCATTGGCCTCAAGGATTTGTCCAGCCTGGTTGTCGATCAGAAACAGAGCATCCGACTCCATCTCGAATAACTCGCGATATTGCTGCTCGCTCTCGTGTAAGGTCTCTTCCGCTCGCTTGCGTTCAGTGATATCTTCCATGATCGCCTGAACCAGAATGATTTTCCCTCCCGGACTCAAAACAGGGGTGAGCTGGTATTTGACGATAATGGATTTACCCCATTTGGTTACATAAGGATGTTCAGCTGATACCGGTCGCGCGCTTTCGACACAGTCCTGAAAATCCGCGGAAATGCCGGCTTCGATGAGAGGCGGAAAGGTGAGCAAGTTAATGTTTTTGGTTGCCTCAGCGGAGGGGGAACCGAGGGTTTGCAGGGCCGCTGTATTGACATCGGTGATCTGCCCGTCTTTGGTTATGGAAAGAATGCCGATGTGTACTTTTACAAAGGTTTCGAGTCCCTGACTGTCCGGCAGGCCAAGGTCTAGCAGGATTGCATCGAACTCGTGTCTGTGCAGTGTTTCCAAGCCGCTATCGAGGCGCTCAGAGAGCGTAAACTCAAACGAGTTAAGTGTATCCTGACTGAGAATCTCTTCCAGCAGCAGAGCATCCAACTCGTTGTCTTCGATCATTAAGATTTGCATAGCTGGTTTGGTCATTCTTAATCTCTAATGGCGGCTTCTTGGGCTCAATGGGATCAGCGCGAATATTTCTACCCTAACCATTTGAAATGACTGAATCCTCAAAAAACCTGAAAGTATTCTTTTCCCGTTTTGCCCGGTACATGGCGACATCTGCATACGCTAGCAGTGTCTCTTCATCCTGCGCATCGCGTGGATACAGGCTAATGCCAACGCTGGCGGTAACCTTGAATTCACGGCCACCCAAATGGAAAGGCTGGTCGAACACAGCCAATACCTTTCTCGCCAGTACTTTGGCATCATCTGTGCCGCTCATGTTTTCAAGGATCAACGTAAATTCATCTCCGCCCATGCGTGCCACAGTGTCCGATTCACGCAGGCCATTCTTCAGTCTTTCCGTGACGGCTTGCAGGAGAATATCACCCTGAGCATGACCGTACGTATCGTTGGCAGACTTGAAGTTGTCGAGGTCGAGCAATATGACAGCCAAATCCCATTTCTCGTTTTTACCAGAGCGCCAACGGCGGGATCGCTCGATTGCGTGGGTAAGCCGGTCCTGGAACAACTTACGGTTGGGTAGGCCTGTCAAATCGTCATGAGTCGCAATGAAGTGCAGGCGCCCCTCCATGCGCTTGCGTTCGATCGCATAACGGATGGCGCGCGAGGCGATCTCCCAGCCTATTGGCCCTTTGACAAGATAATCTTGTGCGCCGGATTGGACGGCTTCGAGGGCTAGTCTTTCGTCCGCTGATCCAGAAAGCACCACAATAGGTGTATCCGTGAATGCGCCATGCACCGTTTCAAAGGACTCCAGCCCCTGGCCATCCGGCAGTCCGAGGTCGAGCAGGATCACATCGAATTGATTTTGACCCAGGAACTCCAGCCCTGACTTTAAACTGTCTGCAACCATAAATTCAAAGGAAGCCAGCGCGTCTTCCCGAACTGCTTCGCGCAGCAACAGTACATCGGTCGGGTTATCTTCGATCAATAAAATGTGAATGAGAGGTTTGGTCAACTTAGCACTCCGCAGGTAGAGTCACAACGCTGAACCAGAAATGACGAATGGATTGCATCGCTTCCATAAAATTATCAAATCCTATGGGCTTGACTACATAACAGTTCGCGTTGAGATTATAGGCCTTGAGGACATCTTCTTCAGCGCTGGAGGTAGTTAGCACAACGATAGGGATCTTTTTCAGTTCAGGGTCGGCTTTGATCTCGGCCAGCACCTCGCGCCCGTTCTTGCGCGGCAGGTTCAAGTCGAGCAATATCAGGTCGGGGCGCGGAGCTGAAGCGTAAGCACCGCGTTTATGGAGAAAATCCATCGCCTGGACGCCGTCCTCCGCGACGTGGACCGTGTTGACAATCTTATTTTGTTCGAATGCCTCGCGTGTAAGCAATATATCCGCGGGGCTGTCCTCAACCAGGAGGATGTCGATGCATTTGGGAAGTGCTTTTGTATCCATGAGTTATTGTCCTTTCGGCAGCGTGAAGTAGAATGTTGAGCCTTGTCCCGCTTCTGATTCGACCCAGATGCGTCCCCCATGTCGTTCGATGATCTTCTTGCAGATTGCCAGCCCGATGCCGGTGCCTTTATATTCGCGGCGAGTATGCAAGCGCTGGAAGACCAGAAAAATGCGCTCGAAATACTGAGGCTCGATGCCAATCCCATTATCGCATACGGAGAACTGCCAGAAATTCCCTGCATCGGTAACTCCAATGTGGATTTGAGGTGAGCGCTCCGACCGGAATTTTATGGCATTACCGATCAGGTTTTGGAACAATTGGTTTAGCTGCGTCGCGTCCGCCTTGACCGTTGGCAGGCTCTCGTTTGTGATGGTGGCGTCGACTTCGAGGATGGCCGCGTTTAAGTTCTTCAATGCTGCCTTCAATGCGACGCCGGCTTCAGTGGGTTGGATGGCTTCGCCCCGCCGTCCGATGCGGGAGTAAGCCAGCAGGTCGTTGATCAGCGTCTGCATCCGTTGAGTCCCGTCGACAATGTGGGTGATGTACTCATCCGCCCGGCTGTCGAGTTGTCCCTGATAGCGACGCTGCAAAAGCTGGGTTAGACCTGCTATGCCGCGCAGAGGCTCTTGCAGATCGTGAGAGGCCACATACGCAAACTCCTCCAGTTCGGCGTTGGAGTGCTTCAGTTCATCCAGAGTCCGCTGTAATTCCTCATCTGCCTGCTTGCGTTTGGTAATGTCATCGAAAACACCCACGCCCATAACGATCCGCCCTTGCAGGTCGCGGATAGGCGCAGAATTAATACTCAGTGTGATCCAAGTCTCATCGCCTCGCTTGCAGTTTATCTCTTCTGCTTGTACCACTTCCCCCGTGGCTATGGAGCGGGAGAGGGGCCAGTCCTCATTCTGATACGGTAAGCTGTCAGGATGGAAACCGCGGTAATGAGCGAAATGCGCGGGAGTGTCAACAAGAGTCTTAAGGATTTCCTGGCTTCGGGTGTTGGAGAGTATGAGTTCGCCAGAGCGGGCATCCCGGACAGTCACTCCCGAAGGCATCTGGTCGAGAATAGCTCGCAGCATCGTCTCGCTGCGCTGAACTTTCTCCTCAGCTTGCTTGCGTGCGGTGATATCACGATTTACACTCACGTAACCGGTCACCTTTCCCCGCGCATCGCGAAGAAGTATCGTCTTGGTATCGAAAAAGATGGTGTTGCCTGACCTGGTCCTGTGCTCAATCTCAGTGCCTATCGATCCCTTTTCCATCAGTTCCTGAGTCAATCTCTCCCGCATTTTGGGGTCGAACTTAGAGCCGACTAACTCTATGACGTTCTTTCCCAGTACCTCTGCCTGCTTCCAACCGTACATCAATTCTGCTGCCTGATTCCATGATGTAAGGCGCAGATGCTCATCCGTCGAATAGACAACGTCCGTGATGTTTGCAAGGAGGTTGGCCTGAAACCTTAGATGTTCTTCCGCCTTTTTCCTGTCGGTGATATCCCTGCCGTACAAATTGACGTATCCACACTCCACAATTGGAACCAGCATGATCGAATACACTTTATCGTTACAAGGTATATCCACCGTCGTGCCTGACCCGGTCTCCGCCGCTGCAGCGATCAGCTCCTTCAATTCTGCAGGGAGATAACCGTCAATTTTACAGCCCCACATCGCCAGTAAATCCCGGCTGGCCGCGTTTGCGTAGGTTACTTGTCCATCGTTCTGCACGCGCAGGATGGGATTGGGATTTTCCGTGGGGAATTTGGAGAGGCTATTGATTTCTTCTTCCGCTCGCTTGCGCTCGGTAATGTCCGTTCCGAGAACCGTAATTCCCTCTGCTGAAGGAAAAGCAGTCATTCTGTACCAGGCGGCGGTATATTTCCCGCCTATTTCAAACCGTTGTATCTCCCTCTTTTCCATTGCCGCACGGAAGTTCTCTTCAAGAACCGTTCCCACGTGTTTTGGAAACATCTTCCAAATGTTTTTCCCGACGAAATCCTCCGGTTCTTTTCCTATCTTCGATGTGAACAGCCTACTGGCATAGACAAAATCCCAGTCACGGTCAAGCACGTAAAAATCATCTTGGATACTCACCAAAATCTCATTTAATTTCTGGTTGCTTCGTTCGAGCTGTTCCTCGGCCTCCTTGCGCTCGGTGATATCTTGCGCCGTCTGAAGTATATATTTTTGCCCGTAGATGTCCACCGAATCTATGTTTACCAAGAAAATACGTGCGCCGGTTTTCGTTTGTAACTTTAGTTCTAAGTCGTGCGCTGAACCTCGCGCTTGAAGTTCAGCGATAATGCGCGCTCGGCCCTCAGAATCGGGATTTATACCCAGTTCCAGGGAGGTCTTGCCCACCGCTTCTTTCTTGCTATATCCAAACACTCGCTCGAACGCCTCATTGACATCGAGAATAACGCCGTCATGCGGCCTCGACAGTACACTGGCAAACGGGACCTTGTTATATATGATAGTGAATCTCTGCTCGCTCTCCTGTAAGGCTTCTTCTGTCTGCTTGCGTTGAGTAATGTCTCGCTCCAGGTCGCCAACTAGCCGCTGATTGACCATCAGCAACAAGCCAAAGGTCAGGATGACGAACAGCATCTGGTTTGTCAAGACGGCCAGCGCCTCGAATGTGCCTGATTGGAAGAAATCATTTCCGGGACTCATAACCAGATCCACGATAATGCGGGCAATGGCGGACAAGCAAAAGGCGAGGAAAATAAAACCAACCCCGCGCGTGATCGGACGCATGTAAGCATCCGCTCTGTATATCAGCAGCCAGGCACACTGGGAGCCAATGAGGATGATTCCTATAGATAAATTAAGGGTGCGAATCAACAGGCTGGGTTGAATATATAGAAAATAGATTTGAACAAAGACAAAAGTGGTTAACAGAAAATAGTTATGAACTTGTGAGGTCCGCTTATCAACAAAGCGTTCCAGCCCCATGTACAGCAGGATGATCCCCGCAATCACGAGAGCATTGCTGACTACAATGGATAAGAAATCTGGCGCGACGCTACGCATGGCAACCAGTAATATCATCGCAGACTGCATCGCAAAGTCGGCCAGCCAAAAGCCTAGCCCGTCAAAGCGATTGCGGTTGCGCAACCATAGAAATGCCATCACCATTAAGCACACGCCATTGCTGCTAAAATAGCTAAAAACGATAGTTCTCATGTCGAATAGGTTCATCGTGTACCTTCCACGAACGGGAACGAAATTATGACAAATTTACTCACTTACACCATAAAACAGGGAATTTGTGAATGACGAAGGTAACGTACTACCATAATCAAAAATCACGAAATTCTGTTTTTACGCCAATCTCATGCGACCCTTTCATGTTCGTCTGTTTTTATAAAAATTTTAATTTCCCCATTGGCTCGCAAATCAAATAAGAACTAATTTTAATGGAGAATTTTTGGCCGTCCAGCGCTTCAGAATGATATGATAATTTCAAAAATGCACTGAATGACTGGTGATAAAATGAATCATCATTTATTCTGGAGCCCAAGATGAATCTCCCCGGTTTACGCGGTCGTTATCGCAGGATCGTCTTTTTCTTTGCAGGCGTAATTATTCGCTTTATCTGGTGGGAATTGACAATCGCTCGGCTGGGTTTGAGAAAATGGGTGAGAAGTACACGCCCAAGTCGTTACCGTAATGAAGCCATTCGTTTCCGTGCGCTTGCCATTCACATGGGTGGGGTAATGATCAAGGTTGGGCAATTCCTGTCCTCACGACTCGATATCCTGCCGCCTGAAGTTACTTCTGAGCTTTCAGGCTTACAAGATGAAGTCCCTGCCGAAAAGTTTGAAGACATCCGAAATTTGGCTGAGGCTGAATTAGGTGCGCCTCTCTTGGAAAAATTCGAATGGTTTGACGAGAATCCTCTTGCGGCAGCCTCATTAGGTCAAGTTCACCGGGCCAGATTATACGCCAGGGATGAAGCGGATGGGTTTAGGGACGTTGTCGTCAAAATACAACGTCCGTATATCGAGCAAATTGTCGAAGTGGATTTATCAGCCCTTGCCTTAGTCGGCAAATGGTTGATGCGTTATCGTCCCGTCCGTGAACATGCTGACGTCCCTGCGCTGCTGCGCGAGTTTTCATCCACAGTGCGTGAAGAGATTGATTACATTCATGAAGCCGAGAATGCAGAAAAGTTTTTCGAAAACTTCAAGGATGAACCGCGTGTGCACGTGCCGCGCATAGTCCGAAGCCGTACCACCCGACGAGTGCTTACGCTTGAAGATGTTTACGCGATTAAGATCACGGATTATGCAGATATCACCGCTGCTGGAATTGACAGAAGTGAAGTGGCCCGGCGTTTGTTCGACATGTATCTGAAGCAGATCTTTGAGGATGGCTTCGTTCACGCGGACCCTCATCCTGGCAATTTGTTCGTTACACCTCTCAGCATTGACGGCCCCTCAGACGCGACTCTTGGCTCACGCCGCTGGAAATTGACCTTTGTGGATTTTGGCATGACCGCCACTGTCCATCAGAATGTCCGTGACGGCTTGCGTGAAATGTTGATTGGTGTGGGAACGAAAGATTCGAGCCGTGTTGTAAATTCTTATCAAAAACTTGGAATGCTCTTGCCAGGTACGGATCTTAGGTTGCTCGAGCAGGCAGAATCACAGGTATTCGATCGCTTTTGGGGCATGTCTATGAGTGAATTGCGCAGGACGAATCCAGCCGAACTTCGCAAGTTTGCTCATCAGTACCGAGATTTGATGTTCAGCATGCCGTTTCAGATTCCACAAAACCTTATTATGTTAGGGCGCACCATGGCAATCCTCTCAGGTATGTGTACAGGCCTTGACCTCAATTTCAATTTATGGAATCAAGTTGCACCCTACGCGCGTAAACTAATCGAACAAGAAGCAACGAAGGGAATTGACTATTGGCTGGAACAGATTGGGGAAATGCTGCAAACGCTGCTGGCTTTGCCTTCGCAAACAAGCCGAGTGCTGGCACGTGTCGAGAGTGGTGGACTAAGTGTCCAGGTACCGCAGATTAGTCGAGAATTGCGCGTACTGACAAAGTCAGTGGATCGCGTAACGACGAGTATCGTTTTTACCGCTCTCTTGCTTGGCGGCGTGTTTTTATATAATGGGGGAAATATTCGATTTGGCGAAGGCTTTCTTGTTGCTTCGAGTCTGGTCTTGTTTTGGATGCTGTTCGCTCGCAGAAATTAATCCCCCTAAAATTAACCACGGAGACACGAAGGCATGGAAAAGATAAACTCCGTGACTCAGTATCTCTGTAGTTTTTATATGTTATTGCGAGACGGTGTACTAACGAGTAATCTCCGATTACATGACAGGAGATTGCTTCATCGCGAAGAGTGCTCCTCGCAACCCCGCCTGAAAGCCCCGAACCTTTCATTGCCGATCAGATATAGGTGCGGGGCTTTCAGGCGGGGCAATGACGGGATGGATTTACTCTTTTTCATCCATTCGTTTAATTGCAGCATCAAGCATACTGCGCCAGGCCATCAACATCTCGCGGCGAGCCGTGCGACGATGGTCAAGGAACCCTTCGGGCAAGAGTCTTTCAAATGCTGAACGCATTTCGTCGCGCGCTTTCTTGAAATGCTCACGCGCTTCTTCAGGAATCTCGCGCTCAAACCTCTTCTCATGTTCGGAATTCTCTACCATAATTAACTCCTAGTGCCGCAACCATCTTGTTGCGTTACTGTCTGTTTTTATTATAGCACTTTCAGCTAAGCATTATGGCGTAGTAGCAGTTGCCGGAGTTGTTGCGCCCGTAGTAGCTGTGGGAGCGCCGGGTGTACTGCTTGCTGATGCTCCTCCAATAACAATTACCACCGTGAGCGCGTCTCCAAAAAAGACACCTTTATCATCAGACATGCGCCACGTTCCTGAAATGGTGCCTGTCTTTCCAGTGGGAGCGGTCATTGGAACAGATAGCTCTGTCGTTGCACCGGCTGCTACTGCCTGTGAAAGGGTCAGTGCTTGTCCGCCCATTGCATCGCCGCCCACAAGGCTGAATTTGGATCCTGGTGCCCAGGCGCAGCTTCCAGAGTTTTGGACCTGCCACGTTTTTGTAAATGTTTGACCCGGAGTCATTTGTGTATTGTCAGGGATGGTTACATCCTTCACGTAAACGAGGTTAGCGCAAGTGGCAGGCGCTCCAGCTTGTGAAGTGGTTATCGTACCTGGTGTAAGTGATGTTAATGGCACAAGTGTGATTGTTGGTGAAGGCGGCACAGTAGAGGTACTCGTCGGAGCGGCCAACGCGGTTTGGGTCAGGGAGGAAGCGAATGTAGACACTGCTTCAGTGCGAACCGCATTCGGGTTCACAGTTGGAGTCAATTCTGCTTCACTGGGTCCGCACGCTGTAAGCAGCAAGCTGATGATGAGTAAAACAAGTGTGATTACTGGTCTTCGTATAGACATTATATGTTGATTCTCCTTTCGTCTTTAGACAAAGGGCAATTGTACCTAATCTTCTATGTTCCAAAGACGAACAAAGCCCCTACAAGTCTCCTACTTCCCTGCGAAACATTTCTTTCATTAATACGTCTTTTAGCTTGATATATTACGAAAGGAGATCGAATGAGACTTTATCACCTGTTGACCTCTCTGATTGCGATGACTGTTATCGTTACCGGATGCGGACAGCTTTATCCTTCGACCCTTCGACCAACACCCCGGCCTGGCTGCCAGGACAGGCAGGACAGCGCTCCGCTCAGGACGCCCCATCAGCCTGTGGCAACAGAAGAGACATTTCCTCAGCCCTCACTTACTCCATTACCGTCTAACATAGTTCCGACCGAACCGGTTCAAGCTGCAAATATCTGGGTTGAATACCGCGACGCGCGATATGGTTATGCTATTGCCCTGCCATGTTATTGGAAATATATACCTACACCTATGGAGGGGATGTTCGGGACGATGACCGCTCGTAGCTATAGCGATGAATTCTTCGAGGCACATTCCGAGCGAGGGGATTGGAAGAACAACATCTGGCCTACAGGCGCGCTGAAACTGGATGTACTTGTAATTGAAGGCATTGATCCCGCCCTCAATTTGACAGATGCTGTGAACCAGTTTTATGCAGAATATGCAACTGAGCAGGAAATTTCTTCTCTTGAAGAGGTGACGATTGGAACGCATCCGGCCCTGCTGGCAACTGTGATAGGAGGCCTTTCTGGAGCAGAAACAGTTCGCATTATATATGTTCGTTTAGCACCGGATAAGCTCCTGTCATTTTTGTTCTATCCGAATACTACACTGGATTCACCCGATGCGCAGGCGATTTTGAATTCATTTGTGCTTCCATCAGAAGGAAACATCACACTGCCTTTGGTTGCTCCAAGCGGAAGGCCAGACGATGGATCACTTTCTTGTTCGTAACATATTTGAAACGAAGTAGACTCTCTCGTTACTGGTACGATTTATCTGCGTATTCAGCTAAAATTGTAGGTGGAGTTTGGCTCTTTCCCGTTAAAAACGGTAGAACCTGATTTTATAATTTACCGAATGCTATGCCTTTGTACTTCCATCCACTCGACGTGACAGCTTCCTGAATGGGTTTCTTGATTTCATTTGTATTAAATCGATAGTTATAAACAACCCCCGGCTTCAGCTCCTCGGTGAACGCGTAGGCTGTGCCGAATTCGACCGAAGTCATTTGTCCCTGGAACTTGCTGGCTGCCATGGAAAGTGAAGGAATACCTGCTTTCCATGTGACAGTGTATTCCTCGTCTTTTGCGCGTACCTCATTTTTTGCAGGATCAAGCTTCATGTAAATGCGAAAAACTTTTGTTAGGTTGCCTTTGGCAAAGATTTCATACCATTTTGCATCCACGATCTTCCATTCGGCAATTAAGTCTACACCTTCAGCTTTGCCGTCAATGATCCGGTAGGGAGCTGAGTCGCGGTTAAGACCTAAGATTTTTTGTGTCACTTCCTCTTGCGAGACGACGGGTACATTCTTATCGGGTTTCTTTCCGAAGAGTCCCATAACTGCCTCCTTTAGTAGCAAATATTTTTTCTTTTATGGTATGGTAGATCCCTATAGTATAACCCGTTAGTTTAGTGTACAATTGTTCTAAGATACCATCTCAGAGAGAATCCAATGCAAGCAATTGAAGTCAATCATCTGAAGCGCGTTTACCGCGCGGTCATTGGCGTCATTAAGCGCAGTATCAAGGAAGTAGTCGCGGTAGATGATATTTCCTTTAATATTGGAAAAGGCGAGCTATTTGGCTTGCTTGGACCGAACGGCGCTGGGAAGACGACAACCGTCAAAATGCTGGCGACATTACTTATTCCCTCCGGCGGGTCGGCGGCTATTCTTGGATTCGACGTTGTGAAACAGGCCAATGAAGTGCGCAAACGGATTGGTTTTATCTTCGGGGGTGAGCGGGGATTATACTGGCGGCTTTCTGGCAATGACAATTTGCGTTATTTTGCAAGCCTATACGGCGTAGACCCGGAAGTATCAAAGAAGCGTATTCCTTATTTGCTTGAAATGGTTGGGCTAGAAGGACGCGGCAATGAACGTGTGGAAGGGTATTCGCGCGGTATGAAGCAGCGTCTGCATGTGGCGCGCACGCTCCTGCATGACCCTGAAGTGCTCTTCCTCGATGAGCCGACCATTGGCTTGGACCCCGTAGGTGCACGCGAATTTCGACAAGTGATTCTCAATCTGCAGAATGAGAAGAAGACTATCCTTTTGACCACGCATTATATGTTTGAAGCAGATTCACTTTGTGATCGGATCGCTGTAATTGATAAGGGACTTATCGTAGCACTGGACACTCCCAGTGGCTTGAAGCAACATGTAAGCGATCTATCGATCGTTGAGATGGAAACCTTCGGTGCGCCGCAGGAGTTGCTGGATAGGATTCGCGCCTTGTCTTTTGTCGATGCGTTGTCTGTTGAAGATCAGGATCAGCGTCAGATGCTGAAAGTGCAGACCGCTCGCGGGGCGGAGGCTGTGCCCGATTTGATGGCAGTCCTCGATGGTCAACGCGTGGGGCGGGTAATTGTCCGCGAGCCAACGCTTGAAGATGCTTATGTTCGGCTTGTTGGAGGCAAAGTATGAACTTTCGCAATATCTTCAAATATTGGCGCACCATGTTGATGGTGGCTGAAATGAGTATCCGTCACCAACTCAACGATAGTTTTATTGTATTTGCCGTGCTCATCCAGCCGATGATCATAGCCATTTTGGCTTTATTCATGCTAAAGGATAAAGGCACGGATTACGCCATGTTTGTAGTAGTCGGAAGCGGCTTGACCGGATTATGGAGCAGTCTCTTATTCGTTTCCGGCAATAGCATTAATACCGAACGTTGGTTTGGAACATTAGAAGCGCTGGTGGGCGTTCCAACGCCATTTGAAGTCATTGTTTTCGGCAAGAACCTTGCCAGTGTGGCACAGTCTTTGCTTTCCATGATTGTCTCGTATACTTTGGCTGCCTTGCTTTTTGGTTATTCGCTCCATGTTGACCAACCCGTGCTTTTCATTTTATCAATCATCCTAACTGTGTTTGCTTTTGTCAGCTTTGGTTTGATCATCGCGCCGATTTTTGTGATGTATCGAAGCGTGCAGCAATGGCAGAATGCGATGGAGTTTCCGGTTTATATTTTGGCAGGTTTCCTGTTCCCAATTGCAATGTTACCCGGGTGGAGTGTGCCCATCAGTTACATCCTGCCGCCATATTGGGCAGCGGTTGCCTTACACGGTACCACAACTGGTGCGGCGCCAATTAGCAATACACTCATGGCTTGGGGCTTGATGGCAATTTTTAGTATTGTGGATCTGATCATTGCCAGCCGTTTATTTAAATTTATGTTGTACAAGGTTCGTGTGGACGCGACATTGGATACAACAGATTAGGAACTGAGATGAATACTTTAGCTAAAAACCTACGTCTTTTCTGGCAGGGGACTATCCTTTCATATGTCGCCTTATTTGCATGGTTGCGGCCAGTAACATACGCTGCCTCGAAGATCATCATGCCGCTGACACAGATGCTTTTCTTCGTCTTTCTAGGATCGTATGCAACTAACAGTAACAATGTCGATTTTTATGTCATCGGCAATGCCGTGCAAATCGCGGCGGTGAGTGGCATCTTTGGCGTGACAATGAGCGTAGGTGGTGACCGCTGGGCCGGCACTTTGCCTTATCTCTTCGGGACACCTGCCAACCGCGTGATGTTGTTTTTTGGCCGCGCTTTCATGCACGTTATTGATGGTGCCATTGGTGTCGTGATTGCCTTCCTGTGGGGTGTGACTCTCCTAGGGCTTGATCTCTCGCATACGAACTTACCAGCGTTAGGTTTGACGATCATCGTCACCACATTCAGCACCTGTGCCCTGGGACTGTTAATGGGTTGCTTGAGCCTGATCACTTCCAACGTGATGTTCGTAAATAACACGGTCTATTTTCTGTTATTGATCTTCTCAGGCGCAAATTTAGCAATCAATAAATTACCTGCTTGGATGCAAGCTCTTTCTAATATATTGCCTTTGACACGCGGCATTGCAGCTGCGCGTGCTTTGGTCGCTGGACGCGGGCTGGCCGAGATCGGGCCAATGTTGTTAACTGAACTTGGGATCGGTTTCATTTACGGAATACTTGGCTATTTCATGTTCCACTGGTTTGAGATTGTTGCCAAACGCCGCGGCACCTTGGAGACTGTATAATGAAAAATGCACCCCAATTTTGATGGGGGCATTTTTATTTAATCTTCTTGTTATTTTCCGCCCAAAAATTATAATAAAACTTGAATTGGCGTTTTATAAAATTGTTTGGTAACCTCTTTTCTGCTATACTAGTACTGGATAAAACCCACCGAGAATTCCATGGCAAAACATCTGGTACTTGTGGCAGGCAACATCGGCGCAGGGAAAACATCCTTGACAGAACGAATCGGTTCACGCTTGGGATGGTGGACAGGTTATGAATCGGTAGCCGATAATCCCTACCTTCCGGATTTTTACGCCGATATGCACGCCTGGTCATTCCACTTACAAATCTTTTTCCTAGGCCATCGTGCTGAACAGTATATGGAAGCTTCGCTCGATGCACGTTCAGCAATTCTCGATCGCAGTATTTATGAAGATGCCCATATCTTTGCACGTGCGCTACATCATATGGGTAACTTGGCCGAGCGTGATTATCTAGCGTATCGCCAACTCTTTAATCTTGTAATAAATGGCTTGCCAAGACCTGATTTATTGATTTACCTGAAAGCTCCAGTGAATGTTTTGATGGATCGGATTCGCAGGCGCGCTCGCAATATGGAAACAGGCATCTCAGCAGACTATCTTACCCTGCTCGATTCATTCTACGACGAATGGTTGACCGCGTTTGATTTGTGTCCTGTGCTCACAATTCGAACTGACGATCTGGATTTTGTCCACAAGCCAGGACATCTCGAAACGGTGGTAGAAAGAATTCAGGATAAACTTGCTGGTAAGGAAGTGATGGATTTAACGAAGAGTTGATGTTTTATCAAAGACAATGCTATGATTGTTAGGTTATGAATAATATTCAATTTAAGAATATCTGGGAAAATTTCTATTGTTAAAGGGTATACGTTTAATGCCAGCTAACCTGCTTGCCAGAATCCCTCTATTTTCAGACCTTCCTGTTGAAGAACTGGAAAGACTTGTATCCACCTTGGATACAAAAGAGATGGAATCCGGAGAGATCCTCTTTCACGAAGGCGATCCCGGAGAGCACCTCTACGTTGTGATGAGCGGCGAAATCGAAGTGTTTATGGGTGAAAACCAATCTGAGGAATTGATCCTCAATGTTCTGCGTGAAGGCGAATATCTTGGTGAAATGAGTCTGATCGTACCAGGTGGTACCCGGACGGCCAGTGTAAGGGCGCGCGGTCAGACAGTTCTACTTTACATGAGCCGTAGTCAATTTTTGGATATCACTGAGCGATATCCAATACTTGCTACCTCTATGGTACGCGTTCTCAGCCAGCGGCTGGATGCAACCAACACGCAAACTTTCCACGACCTCACCGAAAAGAATCGCCAATTGCAAGCTGCTTATGATGAGCTGAAAGCAGCGCAGGCTCAAATAATCGAAAAAGAACGTCTCGAGCGTGAACTGCAAGTTGCAGCGGATATTCAATTAAGCATCCTGCCGGATGAATTGCCAAAGGTATCAGGGTATAACTTCGGCGCGCGCATGCTGCCTGCCCGTCAGGTTGGAGGCGATTTGTATGATGTCTTTCAAATCGATAGCACCCGAATGGGTGTAGTGATCGGAGATGTTGCAGATAAGGGCGTGCCATCTGCGCTTTTTATGGCCCGCGCCCACGCGTTGATCATGGCAGAGGCAGATACAGGCCTTACGCCGGGCGAGGTGCTCGGCTTAGTCAACCGTCACGTGACAAGGCTTCAAAAGTCTACTCAGTTTGTTACCGTTTTATACGGGATTCTTGATCTGATCACAGGCGAGTTCAGTTATGCGCGCGCTGGCCATGAGCCGCCTCTTGTGCTTCACCCAGATGGAAGTGTGGAACGTATACCATACAGTGCAGGTATGGCCCTTGGATTATGGAATGCTATCACGTTAGACGAACGAATGATCAATCTGTCTCCCGGCACCACTCTTCTCCTGTTTACAGATGGTATGACAGATTGCCGCGACCCGAACGGTGAAGCCTTCGGGCTGGAACGCATCAAACAGACCTTATGTCGCTACACCAATCTGACGGCGCAACAGGTCTGTGACGAATTGTTGGATACACTCAAACGCTACCAAAATGGGGCAAAACAGGATGATGATGTAACGCTTGTTGCAGTGCATGTGGAATAGTTCATCATCCTGCCTGCACCTGGTGCCGGCACAGTGAGCGGAGGGTCAAGTGCTTGTCGAGAACCGCAGTCGAAGGACAAGTTTCAGATGACTTATAGCCAAAAACACCTTGCCGTGAGTAAGAATCGGCTATACAATCATCCTACATCATGCCCACCATTCTGAACATTGGACCCTATCGGTTTTTCTTTGGCTCACTTGACCAGGGTGAACCGCCTCACATTCATGTTCAGCGTGAGAGATTGGTGGCAAAATTCTGGCTTGACCCGATGGTATTGGAAAAATCCGGCGGGTTTAAACCGCATGAGTTGAATCGCATCGCGGAAATGATACAGGAACATCGTCAATTGTTTTTGGAGCGTTGGAATGAATACTTTAGCTCTTGAAATTCAGGAAGCCCGAGCGCAAGAGGTCGAGGTAAAAGAAGATGTTATGATCGTTCACCTCGTGGACGGGCGCAGTATTAGCGTACCGCTCGCCTGGTATCCCCGCCTGTGGTATGGAACGCCAAAGGAACGCGCTAATTTTGAGATCATTGGCGACGGTAGCTACATTCACTGGCCTGACCTGGATGAAGACCTTACCATCACGGGCATCCTTGCAGGACGACATTCGGGAGAAAAACCCGAGTCATTGAAAAAATGGCTGGCAGCAAGAGGAAAGAAGTAGGCCTGCATGAAGCGATGGGAGGGTAGAGAGACTGAGACCGAATCTCGCGGGAAGGTCTGGCAAACTAAGATAGTAGTTAATAATGAATCAGAAACCTGTTTATTCTTACGATAAAGAAGCCGATGTTTTATATATTTCCTTCTCGCCGGGCGAAAAACCGACTGCCGCGGTTGAGTTGAATGAAAATATTCTTCTGCGCTTCAACCGCGCCGAGAAGCGTGCCATCGGTTTGACCCTTATGGATTTTTCTGTATTGGTCCAGCTCACGAAGCTTGGACCCCGCAGCTTTCCTTTATCAGGCCTTCAAGAACTTGAACCGGACTGGCAGGAGACTGTAGTTGAGATCATTACCGCGCCGCCTGTCAACCAGATCCTGAAAGTCTCGACCTACACACCTTCACCTGCCGAGAGCATGCCAATCACTTCTGTGGAAAAGCCGCCCATACCAGTAGCGGCATAGAATAACGTGTGGGTATATGAGAATTTTGCAGAATAGACCCTAAAGGTTCCATTCGTTTACCAGCGCTAAGTCTTGCAGACATGTCTGGCAAACCGGGTGAGAGTCAATGGAGAAAACCTTTAGGGTCTTCACTCTTTATTTAGACTTTTTCCAACGCTTGCTTCAAATCTTCCAACAAATCATCTTTGTGTTCAATCCCCACAGATAACCTCACCAAACCGGGGTCAACCTCCAATTGCGAACCTGCGACGGAGAGATGGGTCATCGCGGCGGGGACTTCGATCAATGATTCCACGCCTCCTAAAGATTCAGCTAATGTGAAAATCTTTGTTGCCTCCACTACCTTGATTGCCGCGTCGCGCCCGCCTTCTAGAATGAAAGAAATCATACCGCCGCCATTTTTCATTTGTTGTTTTGCGATGTGGCATTGTGGATGAGAGGCATGGAAGGGATAAAATAATTTCTCCACTTTGGGATGCTTCTCAAGAAATTCTACAATTGCTATTGCATTCTCAAAATGCCTGTCCATGCGCAGAGGGAGAGTTTTGATGCCGCGCAGGACTAGGAAGCAATCCATGGGCCCAGGTACCGCGCCGACCGCGTTTTGCAAGAAAGCCAGTCTTTCAGCTAATTCTTTATCCTTAACAACGATTGCGCCACCGACAACATCCGAATGGCCGCCGAGATATTTAGTCATGGAATGGACAACAATATCTGCACCTAGTTCGAGTGGTCTTTGTAAGTAAGGCGTAGCAAACGTGTTATCTACAACCAGTAAAGGTTTGTTTTGATGAGCATGTACGATTTCCGCGACCGCGCGAATATCTGTTATACGGAGGAAGGGATTGGTGGGAGTCTCAAGCCAGACGAGCCGCGTCGACGGAGTCAGGGCCTCAGCAACAGATTCAGGGTCTGTCGTGTCGGCAAACGTAAAGTCCAGGCTGAAACGGCGGAGAACCTTGTCGAACAAACGAAATGTACCTCCGTATACATCATTTCCAGCTAGCACATGTGCATCCGCATTCAATAAGCGCAGAACGGTATCCGTCGCAGCCAGTCCAGAGGCGAAAGCTAAGCCATAATTTCCACCTTCAAGCGCGGCAATACAATCCTGTAATGCCTTGCGCGTGGGATTCTGAGTGCGCGAATATTCATAACCTTGCCGCGGCTTACCAACGCCATCCTGCATATAGGTGGAGGTGAGATACACGGGTGTCATCACCGCACCGTTATTGGAATCGGGTTCTTGCCCCGCGTGGATTGCGAGTGTTTCGAATTTCATCCGGTCTCCTTTGTTTATGGGAGGGAGTTTACTTTCAATTGTGCTTTGATTATACGAGAGAATTGGAGTAGGAATTTTCAAAGTGGACATTCCCACACGAGCTTATGGAAAGAAATTGAGAGCCAAGCCGCTCTATTTTAAGTTTCTACTTATCGAGAGTCACTATCATCAAATCATAGCTTAAGAGGTTTGGAATGATTAAAAATAAATCTTTGCTCAATATTCTATTGATTATGATCTTGTTGCAAGCTTGCAATTTGTCTGTTTCACAAAATATTGTACCGGAACCCCCAGTTTCAAAAGATCTTAGTATCGCGAGAACCAAGATTAAACACATTATTATCATTATGCAGGAAAATCGCTCTTTTGATGAGTACTTTGGCACTTATCCAGGTGCGGATGGTATTCCAATGCAAAATGACGTGCCAATTGTCTGTGCTTTCGATCCGCAGACAAACCAGTGTATTAGGCCATACCATGATCCAGACGTTGTAAATGTGGGTGGTCCTCATACATCTTCTGCGGCAACTACAGATATCAATGATGGAAAGATGGATGGATTCATCACGGCCTTCCGCAATGCACAGAAAAATTGCTCAAATCCGGATAATCCAGTTTGCGTTCCCGGTGAAGAACCTGATGTAATGGGTTGGCATGACGCACGCGAAATCCCGAATTATTGGGCCTATGCACAGAATTTTGTTTTGCAGGATAAGATGTTCGAGCCGACCACGGCATGGAGCTTGCCATCTCATCTCTTTATGGTATCGGCATGGTCTGCCGTTTGTACCAAGCCTGGCGATCCGATGAGCTGTAACAATGGTGGTCATCTTGGGGGTGTTAAGTCCGCGGATTTAGGTAGAAATGATTATGCCTGGACAGACCTGACTTATTTAATGCACAAGGCAAATATCTCATGGGCGTATTACCTGAGCGAAGGCACTGAACCAGATTGTGAAGACGATGCAATTCTATGCTCACCCAAGAGACAAGACATAAATGTTCCTGGTATTTGGAATCCACTACCTGGCTTTGACACTGTCAAGCGGGATCATCAGCTTGGCAATATCCAAATCGTTGATAATTTCTTTACGGCTGCCAAAAATGGCACCTTACCTCAAGTCTCATGGATCGTACCTAATAGCAAGGTAAGCGAACATCCAACTGCCAGTATTAGTGATGGCCAGGCTTATGTCACATCCCTGATTAACACGGTGATGCAAGGTCCGGACTGGAATAGCACAGTTATCTTTCTCGCGTGGGATGACTGGGGCGGGTTCTATGATCATGTTGCTCCACCGAAAATCGATCAGAATGGCTACGGCTTGCGCGTACCTGGTTTGGTTATCAGCCCCTATGCCAGACAGGGTTTCATTGATCATCAGACGCTAAGTTTCGATGCATATCTCAAGTTTATTGAGGACCTATTTTTAGGAGGCCAACGGCTCGACCCGGCAAACGATGGACGTCCGGATCCGCGTCCCACAGTACGTGAAAACGTTGCACAACTTGGTGACTTAATTAAAGATTTCGACTTCAATCAAGCGCCGCGCTCTCCGCTCATTTTAGATCCTGACCCGCTGCAAGGTAAAGTAACTATCCCTTGAGTTGAAAGTTAGCTTCGTTTTCAAAAACATAGGTATAGTTTGAGACTCAAGTATCATCTACATCTAAAGGTACACTGAAACAAATTTCTTAAGGAGAAAATGAATAAAACGCTGCTCGCTGTTCTTGCCCATCCCGACGATGAATCTTTTGGGATGGGTGGCACGCTCGCTTTGTATGCCCGCAGAGGCTACGATACTTATTACATCTGTGCCACGCGCGGTGAGGTGGGAACTGTTGATCCCGAATATATGAAAGGGTTTTCTTCGATTGCGGAGCTACGAGAGGCAGAATTGCGCTGTGCTGCCCAGCACCTTGGATTGAAGGGCGTTTATTTTCTTGGATATCGAGATTCAGGTATGCCTGGTATGGAGGTCAATCAGCATCCCGATGCACAGATCAATCATTCCATTGACGAAGTAGCCGGGCGGGTTGTGAAATACATTCGTGAACTAAAACCCGATGTCGTTTTGACGTTTGACCCGATCGGCGGATATCGACATCCTGACCATATCCATATTCATCAAGCGACGGTACTTGCCTTCGAAAAAGCAGATGATGCTTCCTTTCACCCCGAGAGCGGTTCGCCGTTTAAACCGCGTGCACTTTACTTTCACGTTTTTCAGTATGGATTTTTGCGCTTTGTGACCCGTGTCATGCCGATCTTTGGAATCAATCCACGCAAATATGGTCGTAACAAAGACGTAGACTTGGTAGCGTTGACTGACTATTACTTTCCGACGCATGTGAAGATTGATATTCGTTCAGTAGCTGAGGTTAAACGCGAAGCTGGAGACTGCCATGTTTCACAAGGCGCTATTCAAATGCGCCAAGGCTTAATGGGACTTATGTTTAGATTTTTTGGTGGTCACGAAGATTACATGCGCGCCTATCCGCCGGTGAATGGTAACGGTAAAATCGCCAATGATTTGTTTATCTGATAGAAATTTCCCTTTTGCTCATTCGAGGGCTTAGCCCCCGAAAGAGCGCAATTAGTTTATTTTAGAAAGATAAATTAATGTCTGAACAGATAAATTTGCACCGGGGCCCACACCAGGGCCAGCCTGTTCGAATGATGGGGGAGCCGATCGAAAAGGCTCAAGCCGCGATGTTAATGGTGCATGGTCGCGGCGCGACAGCGGAAGACATTTTGTCCCTGGCTATTCAATTTGGGCAGTCCGGATTTGCTTATTTTGCACCTCAAGCTGCCGAAAACACCTGGTATCCAAATCGTTTCCTTGATCCACTTCCGAGCAATGAACCCTGGCTTTCTTCCGCGCTGTTTCTCGTGGGCGATGTACTGGCGCAAATCATTGATGCCGAGATCCCATCAGAGCGTATTATCCTCTTAGGTTTCTCACAAGGCGCATGCCTTACATTGGAATTTGCAGCACGCAATGCGCGGCGCTACGGTGGTATCGTTGGGCTTAGCGGCGCATTGATCGGCCCTGATGGCACGCCTCGCGATTACTCGGGCTCCCTCATGAGAACACCTGTATTTCTAGGATGCAGCGATACGGATCCTCACGTCCCAAAAGAACGCATATATCAAACTGGTTTACTCTTTCGGCGCTTGGGCGGTGAGGTGACTGAACGTCTGTATCCGAACCTGGATCACACCGTAAATCGGGATGAAATCGATTTTGTACGCAGTATCATGCAGGGACTTGTCAAAGTTCCGTAAGTAGAATCACTATTATTTAATGAGTGAGGCTGTTTGCCTATCGGTTAATCTCAAGTAGAGCATTAGAGGTATTTGCGTGAAGGCAGATAATAGAACGATTGCTCTCGATAAATTTCGATACGTCTCTTACGCTCAAGAAGTGATCTTCGGAGTGGGATCGCTTGCCCAGTTGGGTGAAGCAGTTGAACGTTTCGGTTGGCAGGGAATTTTGCTTTGTACGAATCACTCCATGCGAAGCAGTGGACATATTGCC
>WNGB01006295.1_pt1 | contig 36944 bp, 32 predicted proteins | sample 5400681 | NCBI WGS metagenome assembly WNGB01 (sample SAMN13153367, study PRJNA577476) | soil metagenome | isolation source: 115 cm soil or saprolite under grassland replicate 2 | place: USA:California | collected 2016-06-15 | reverse complement strand
AACTGCGTCTGATGATCTGGTCGGTCTCGCCGGCACCTTGTGCGCTGGTCCTTGCGAAGACCTGCGGACAGTCGACCCGCAATTGTTGGCGGCCCGGCTCGAAGCGGCGCATGCCGCGTTCATTGAATACTGGCTGAGCTTCTATGACCGATGGGCGCTGCGCTGACTGACACCGGCGTCGTCGGGTGAAAGGGATCACCTACGCGCTCCAATGACGCGAGGCCTGCGGAACAAAAGTGTCTCCAGATCGTCATACTGTAACGCTAAGATAATGGAGGGGCGAGATCGCTGACCGCTGCGTTTGACGCATTCGCTGGATGGCCGGCCACCCCACATGACATTTCCATTCACCCGATCCCGTTCTGGCGTCGGTGCCTGCACGAGTCGCCTCACCGTTGACCTCGAGATTCTTGCGGTTGGGTCACTGTTTGCTCTGGCCGCTCTCGTTGCGCTTTGGACGGTTAGCGACTATGCAATTACCGTTGATGAGTTCAACGCCGATGATTTCGGCCAAAAGTCTTTGGCCTGGTACACGAGCTTATTCACGAACCGCTCCAATTTCGATTCGGTCGAAGATACGCTTTGGTTCTACGGCCCCTGGTTTCACATTCTCACAACGCTGGTGCAGTCGCTCGATCTTGCCGAGCGCTGGGCGACCCGTCATCTGCTCACGTTCCTGCTCGGGCTCGCAGCACTTGCGGCTCTCGTTCCGATTGCACGCCTTGCCTCCGGTCGGTGGGTGGGTCTGATCGCTGTCGGGCTCTGCCTGACCACGGGCTACCTCTACGGCAGCATGTTCTTCACGCCCATCGACGTGCCGTTCATGTTTGCCATGACCTGGGCCACCCTCGCGATCATGCTGATGGCGGTCCCGATCGTTCCATTGTGGCCCGCTACGATTGCCACCGGATTGTTCACGGGCCTCGCGATGGCGACCCGCTCGTCCGGGCTGATCACTCATGTCTATCTCGTCGGTGCAATGACGCTGTGCGCGCTGGAAGCGCTCATGCGCGGCGGCCGTTCAGCAGGCCCGGACCTAGTGCGGATCGGTGTGCGCACGGTATCGGCGATGTTGATCGCCTGGCTGACGGCGATTGCGTTGTGGCCCTGGCTGCAGATTGGCAACCCGATCACGCAGTTCGGTGAAGCGTTCCTTTTCTTCGCCAATCATCCAAGCTCGTGGGACTTCCCGCATTGGGGAGAGATGGTCCGCACCACTGCGCTGCCCTGGTCCTACGTGCCAACACAGCTTCTCGTCAGGCTGCCGGAAGGATTTCTCTTGCTGCTCTGCGTCGCGGTGTTGTCTGGCCTAAGCGGCATGCTCGCGATCCTGCGGCTTGGCTTTGCGCCGACCGCACAGCCGCGACTGTCGGCGCTGAAAGCGGCCGTCATGGTAACGGCGCAGGCGCGGCAACCCTTGATCGTCTGGGTCGCTGCAACCCTGCCGATCGCCGCGATCATCCTTCAGCATTCGACCCTTTACGACGGAATCCGCCATGTGCTGTTTGTCATTCCCATGCTTGCAGTGATAGCAGGCTTCGGATTTCTGCGGCTCGCTCCGCTGCTTCGCCGATTTCCGATGACCACAGCGACGGTCGCGGGCGCCTATGTCGGTCATGCGGTCCTGGCCTTTGTCCTGCTGCATCCGCTTCAGTACGCCGCATTCAACGTGTTTGCGGGCGGAGTGATCGGCGCCTACGGTCGCTTCGAACAGGACTATTGGTCGCTTGCCGTGCTTCCGGCGCTGCGTCGCCTGGAGGAGCAGCTTGATCGCGACGACCCCGGCCGCTTTGCGACTAATCCGCCCAGCATCAAGCTCTGCATCGGCTTTCACGAGGAATTGGTTGCACCGATGTTCGGGCGCCCCTGGCGGCTCGAGGACGAGCCTTCGAAGGCCGATTTCATCATCGAATCGGAACGCTGGCGATGCGCCAAGCATCTGCCGGTGATCGTCGTCGATGAGCTCAAGCGCTTTGGTCTGCCGTTTGCCCGGGTCTTGGCCCGTCAGCCAGCCGATATCGCGGCTGCGACGTCTGCGCTTCCGTGAGCGAGGAAATCCGCGATGGGTCCGGGGTCGCGTTGGCGAGCGCAATCGAGCGCGCCAGCTGAGTGAGCAGTTCGTGCTGCGTGCGCAGCTTCAAATGCAGGTTCAACAAGACGACAAGACTGATGCAGGCCCACACGTAGAGAATGAGATCGGCACCCCGGCCAATTCCGACGAGCTCCGCCACGCGCGTGGCATGCGACGGAAACCAGACAAAGTAGAAGCCGATGAGGCTCACCGCGCACGACAGAACCGTCACGATTGGCGATCGTCGATATTGCGCCCATGCATAAAGCAGGACGCCGCCGAGCAGGAGCGAGAGCACAACTTGCGCAATCATCGGTACAGCTTCCCGGCCAGCAGATCCAGGAGGATCATGACAAAATCTCCGGTGCGCTGTCCTTTTGCGAGCGAATAGGTCGTGTAGTCGATCGTGACCGGGACCTCCACATATCGCAGCTGACTGCGCGCGATCTCGGCCAGCAGCTCGGAGGCGTGCGCCATGCGGTTCTGGCGCAGGCGCAGCGCCTGGGCGCCACGGCGCGTCATGGCACGCAGACCATTGTGGGTGTCGGTGAGGCGAAGGCCGGTCGTAGCAACCGTAAAGAGCGTGGCGCCCCATAGCAGGATGCGCCGCATGCGCGGCATGTTGAGCGGCTCGCTGAGGAAGCGGCTGCCGAGCGCGAAGTCCGCCTGGTTGCGCGCGAGCGCATCCAACAGCCGAGGAATGTCGGAATCGCGATGTTGGCCGTCCGAGTCAAAGGTCACGATGACATCGGCGCCTTGCGCTAACGCAAAGTCGATGCCGGTTTTGAGTGCGGCCCCCTGGCCGAGATTCACGGGATGGCTGACAACGGCAGTTGCCAGCGTGCTCGCAAGCTGCCGTGTATCGTCGCTCGATCCATCATCGACAACGACAACGTCATGGCCAGCCTGGCGCAGTCTGGTGATGACCGAGACGATAGCGCTCGATTCATTGTAGGCCGGGCAAACGACCCAGGTCGAAGAGAAGTGATCATTCCGCATCGGTCGGCTACCACTGAGTGTTGCTCGCAGAGATGTCTGCGATTTTCAGCGGGCCGCCCACTCCCCCCTCAGGGCCGCCGTTTGACGCACTGCATGCGTCGGTTGCACTCTGAGCGACGAATGCAAAACTATTGTGACGGTTGTTTGTTCCATCAACCGGTGACAAAGAAAAGGCCACATAGAATCAATAGCATACCGACCATGAGGCGTAATGACACGGCCTCGCCGAACAGCCAAGCTCCGAGCGCCGGCGTCAGCGCGAATGCCAGTGCCACGAACGGGTAAGCCCGTGACAGCGGAGTAAAGGTCAGGATCCACACCCAAAAAACCGAAAGCGCGCCATAGAGCACCAGCGCACCCAAAAAATAGAGATTGTGCGCCAGGGCCAGCATCCGCTCCCCGGCGGTTCCATTGAGTTGGACGGCGGCGAGCTTGAACAGAACCTGGCCGCCGGACATTCCGATGGAATAAACGGTCAATAGCGCGATCTGTGTGAGGGTCAGGCGATCATTGCTCATCTTGTTCGCTCACATTGCTCGCTCATATCGTTCCTTTGCGCAGCACCACTCGCATGGCATCGAAGAGGTTGACTGGCACACCAATACGGCTCGCGGTCGGCAGCTGGGAGCCGCGCATTCCAATCATCCGTTTGAGTTGAAAAACGATCAGCGACAGCGGAACGATTTTCCCGGGGTGATCGAAATGCTCCATCGACAGCCCAAGCGGCGGCGCCATGCGACGCAAGCTTTCCCGCGTGAAGAACCAGAGATGCTGCGGCGGCGTCATCAGCCGCCATTTTGCACCGGCCCAGCGCGCCGTCAGGGCCGCAAAATCGCCGGTGGTCAGCACGATGATCCCGCCTGGCTTGAGATAGCGGGAACACAGTGCCAGCGTGTCTCGCGGCTGCGGCAGATGCTCGATGACGTCGAACAGGGTGATGACGTCGACCTCGCCGACGCTTGCCATCGTGGCTTCGTCGGCGACGCCTGAGTAGACCTGCAACCCGGCCTGCCGGCAGGCAAGTGCCGCGTCTTCAGCCAGCTCGATCCCGGTGACGTCGAAATGGCGCTGCGCTTCCTTGAGAAAAAACCCGTACGCACAGCCCAGATCGAGCAGGCGCCCGGACGGGCGAAAGCGGCGGACAAAATCGACGCTATGCGCGAATTCGCGCCGCAGCACCGGCTCGCTACCCTGATAGTCCAGATATCCGTCGCTGCACTCGCCCGAGAAATAGCTGGCCGTATAGTAGGTGTTGGGGTCAAAACCGCTGGTTTCCGCGTGACCCAGACCACACCGTTCGCACTGCCAGATGGCACATCCACTGACGTTAAAGCGAAACGCGTGAGGGGTAGCGTCGCCACAGGCGGGGCAGGCTTGGCTGGTCATCGTGGCTCCCACTGCGATCGCGCGGCTCAAGCTCGGAGATGTGAAGATGGGGTTTGAAAGCAATGTGTCAATTGACTGGTTTCGGGCGAGCGCCCGCCCCTTCTTGCGGCCAGGCGCTGGCTTTCGACATCATTTCCAGATTGAGTGGATCAGAGTGATCGTCGAATACAGTATCCCGCACGCCACAATGAACAAAATGAGCCATACCAGATAGTCGATCTGCTTTCTCAATTCGGCAGAGGCCTGCTTCACCGCCTGAGAACGCCCGAAGACAGTTTTCAGAAACACGATGATCGGGATTGCCGCAACGAGGATGGTGAGGAGCTTGAACATGTCGACTCATTGCATCCATGGAGAATGCGTCGCAAGCAAGCCACGCCATTCTTTGCGCCACAAAGAGAAACGATCGCTCACATCGTCCACGGCGGCCGCGTGCTGAAGCGCGCCCGCAGAAACTTCGCCAGTGCAGTGATCTCCGCCTCCGATAATTGCTGGCCAAAGGCTGGCATGGACCGGCCCAGCGCGCCTGTCGGCGGACTGATGCCGCTCCGGATCACCTCAACGACGCTGTCGGGCACCGGCGCCTGAATCGACGTTTGCAGCGCCAGCGGCACAGTCGCGCCCTTGCTGCGGTGGCATTGCACGCAGCGTGCCTCGAAGACCTTGGCGCCCTCGCTGACGTCCTTCGGAACCGGGGGCGCATCCGGATGACCCCACTCGAGCTTGAGTGCGGCAGCCCTGGCGGTGGCGGCATCGATCGCTTTCTCTCCGGCGCGCAGCGTGCCGACATAGGCCGCGATGGCGAAGACGTCGATCTCGTTTTGCTTATGCAGAGCATTGACCACCGGCGTCATCGGCCCGGCCGACATGCCGTGGTTCGCGTGCCAACCGTCCATCAGGTAGACAACGAGCTCAACCTTGGTCCACGGCTGCTGCGAGAGATTATCCTTGTTGAGCGGAGGCGCGTACCAACCTTCCGCGCTGCCGCCGCCATAGGCCGACGTCGTCCGCGCACCCATAAAGTTGCGCGGCGTGTGGCAGGCGCCGCAGTGGCCGAGACCTTCGACCAGATAGGCGCCCTCGTTCCACTCTGCGTCCTTCGATGGATCAGGCCGGAACGGGGTCTTGTCGAGGAACAGCGCTTTCCAGACCGCAACGGTCGCACGGACGTTGAACGGAAAGCCGAAATCGTTCCCGCGCGTTGTCTCCCGGACGGGCTCAATAGCCGCCATCAGATACGCATAGATCGCGTCGATGTCGGCATCCTTGACCTTGGTGAAATGGTCGTAGGGGAACGCTGGATAAAGATGACTGCCCTTGCGGTCGACGCCGTCCTTCATGGAACGGCGGAAGGCTTCCCTGGACCAGGTTCCAATGCCCGTCTCGGCGTCCGGCGTGATGTTCGAGGTGTAGATGGTGCCGAACGGGGTCTTGAGCGGCAGGTTGCCAGCAAAGGGCGGACCGTCCGGACGCGTATGACAAGCCGTGCAATCGCCATAGTTGGCCAGGACCCGGCCACGCTCGACCAGCGCCTTGTCAAAGGAAGCGGGGTCCGGCCGTGCGACCGCCGCGATTTCGGGCTGGTATGCAAGGAACACGAATCCAGCCGCCCCGGCCAAGGCCAGGCCAACCACGGTCCACAGAGCAATTCGGCTGCCTCTCAAGCGACTTCCTCCCAACCAAAGTTATTCACCAGCATAGCGCCATGGTTTTGGCGCCGCACCCGCCTTGATCGTTAACCCAGGCAACATTAGCATTCCTCATGGGTTGGTATAGAATTGGTCATGGCGCCGCGTGCGGCATTTGAGACCGCGCTGCGGGGTTGAGAGGGAACGCATTCATGCAGCTTACCTTGAACATCAACAACAAGCCCGAGACGGTGGATGTCGAGCCGGAGACCCCCCTCCTCTGGGTCTTGCGCGACAATATCGGGCTCACCGGCACCAAATACGGATGCGGTATCGCGCGCTGCGGTGCCTGCACCATCCATGTCGACGGGCAGCCGATGAAGGCGTGCCAGCTGCCGGCGTCGGCTGCGGTGGGCAAGCGCATCACCACCATTGAGGGGCTGTCGGCCGACAGCTCGCATCCGGTCCAGCAGGCCTGGGTCGAGATCGGCGTCCCGCAATGCGGTTATTGCCAGAGCGGCCAGATCATGTCGGCCGCCGCCTTGATCGCCAAGCGCAAGAATCCGACGCTGCCCGAGATCGAGGCCGCGATGGCCGACAATCTTTGCCGCTGCGGGACCTATCAGCGCATCGTTCAGGCGGTCCGTCGTGCCTCCGAAATCGCGCAGGCATAGGGAGGCCGACATGACCAAACAGACTCTGTCTCGCCGTTCCTTCATCCAGGCCTCCGTCGCCGCCGGCGGCGGGCTGATGCTTGGCTTCCATATGCCCGACGCGTTGGCCGCGACGATCGGTCCGCGCACTCAGTCGACGACGACCGCCGTCGGCACCGAGATCAACGCATGGATCGTGATCGAGAAGGACGGCACCGTCACGCTGCGCATCCCGCACACCGAGATGGGCCAAGGCGGGATCACGTCCGTCGCACTCCTGATCGCCGAGGAGCTCAACGTCGACTGGACCAAGATCAAAACCGAGTTCGCCGACGCCAACCGGCATCTGCGCAACAACAAGGAATACATTGTGATGAGCACGCACGGCTCACAGCTCGTGCGTCTGCAGCATCCTCACCTGATGGGCGCCGGTGCATCCGCGCGCGAGCGCCTCAAGCAGGCCGCCGCGGAGGCGTGGGGCGTTGATCGTTCCGAGGTCGAGGCAAAGCTTGGCGTGCTGACAGCGGGCAACCGCACCGGCACCTATGGCGAGTTCGCCGAGGCCGCCGCCAAGGTCAAGCTCGACAAGGAGCCGGAGATCCAGAAAGATCCGGCGAAGTGGTGGCTGCTCGGCAAGCCGAGGCAGCGCCTCGACATTCCGAACAAGGTCAACGGCAGCGCGCAGTACGCCATCGATACGCGCGTGCCCGGCATGGTCTATGCCGCCGTGAAGGCGAGCCCAGTGCCGTGGGGCACGTTGAAGCGCTACGACTTTGACGCGATCAAAGGCCGTCCTGGCGTGATCGCGGCGGTGCCGATCAAGGCCGTTGCCGGCAAGCGTGGCCAGCCTGATCTGCAGGATGCCGTCGCGGTCGTTGCCGACACCTGGTACCGCGCCAAGACCGCGCTCGAGCTCATGCCCATCGAATGGGAGTTCGGCGAGAGCGCCAAGGCCACCACGGCCGACTATTACGCGGAAGGCCGCAGGCTGGTGGAGCAGAAAGGGCTCGTCAGCGGAAAGGAAGACCCGCAGGCAGCCGAGATCATCGCGGCCTCTAACAAGGTCGTCACCGCGACGTATGAGCGCCCGTTCGAAACCCATGCCCGCATGGAGCCGATCAACGCCACCGTGCATGTGCAGCCCGATCGCGTCGATGTGTGGGCGCCGACGCAGGATCAGTCGGCAGCGATCCTCCTGGTCGCCGACCAGCTCAAGGTCGATCCGAAGACCGTCTATGCTCACACCATGTTCCTGGGCGGCGGTTTCGGCGGCAACGGCGCTGGTGGCACTGGCGTCACCCGCCAGGCGGCCTTGATCTCCAAGGAGATCGGCAAGCCCGTGAAGGTGCTCTGGCCGCGCGAGGAGGACATTGCGCAGGACAAGCAGCGTCCGCTCGCAGTCGCCAAGCTCACTGCGGCGATCGGCGATGACGGCCTGCCGGCTGCGCTGTTCACCCGCGGGGTGTGGTTCACCCAGGACGCCATCAACCAGGTCGGCGGGGCGACCGCGGACTACGGCATCTACAACATCCCCTACAAGATCCCCCACCGGAACCATGAGCGGCACAACGCGAAGACGCACATCCCGAGCTCGACGCATCGCGCCCCTGGCGCCAACCAGCTTGGTTTCATGGCCGAGGTGTTCGTCGACGAGATGGCGATCGCGGGCGGATGGGATCCGCTGGAATGGCGCCTCAAGATGACGGAAGGCATGCCCGACTGGCAGCTTGTGCTCAAGACGCTCAAGGAGAAGTCCGGTTTCCGGACCGACCTGCCGAAGGGCGAAGGCATGGGCGTTGCCGTTGTCGAATCCCACGGCACCATCGCGGCGGCCTGTGCCACGGTGACGGTCAGCCGCCGGGGCCGGCTCAACATCGAGAAGCTCCTGGTCGTGCTGGATGCGGGTCGCGTGATCAATCCGCATGCCGCCACCGAGCAGTGCGAAGGCTCGGTCTGCTGGGAGCTCTCACATGCCTGGACTGGCGGGCTCGAGCTCGAAGGCGGCCGCTTCGTCAACACCAACTTCGACACCTACAACCTGCTCCGCATTGACCAGCATCCGCATGTCGAGACGATCTTCGCATCGTCCGGCGGCACGAAGTGGGGCGGGCTCGGCGAACCTTCGGGTCCACCCACGCCTCCCGCTGTCGCCAACGCGATCTACTACGCAACCGGCAGGCGCATCCGCTCGACGCCGTTCCGAAGCCTGGATCTGACCTGGGCGTGAACTGGACATAGTCCGGGGCAGGAATAACCGTGCCGTTTTGGCGGCTCATCACAATGCGGCCGGAGCCTCCTGAACTCCGGTCGTTCTCAAAGATCTTGAGAACATAGGATCTACTTGGCTCCCCAGAAGCGGGGCGACTCTCGGCAGCCGCTGCCGACGACTACCACAGCACATTCGCGACCAGGCCGATCGAGCCGATAATCGCGGGACCGACAAGAACGAGAAGCTTCGCAGTCTCATCCCCGACACCCGTACGCGTGGTGACCAGCGTTGTCAGCCACTGGGCAAAATCCGGGTTGAGGTTGGGCGCGGAAAGAAGCATCACTGAGCAGAGGAAGGCGACAGCCCCCGTCTGGCTGAGAATCTGCTTGAGCGACTTTTTCACAGCCCTCTCCTTTCGCGGATAGGGAAATGGCTGGCCCCCTTGACCCTGCTTCGCTGGCGTAGCGTGCCTGATGCGAGGGCTCGGCCCGGGGCCATTCGTGCACCTTCGGGAATTCACCGCAATTCGCAGATTGCCCGGTGGCGGCTGCAGTCGCCCTCGAGCTGGTCCTTGGGGTAACCTCCCTCGTAACACAGAAAAATACAGGGAATTTGCTCGGAAGTCCCCCAACCAGCGCCCGCGTAAAGCGAATTTTACGCGTAAATTCAGGTTTGTTGCAGTCAAATTCGATGGACGGGGCGACGAGTGCGGGCGCGCGCTATTCCATGGGAACGGCGTCGATGAGGACAAAAGCCAGGACGCAAGGGGCATTCGAGCGGTTGGCCCAGGCATGGTTGGTGCCGCGCTGGATCAGCACATCGCCCGCAACGAGCTTGGTCTCGCCGACATCCATGACCGCCCAGATCTCACCGGAGAGCACAATCGCGTAGTCGATCGAGCGGGTGCGATGCATATGCGCGTGCCGTACCGGGCCGCCCTTGCTCGCCGATTTAGCTGTCTCGTCGATCGCAACCGACCCGCCCATGGCGGCCGCTTTGGCCGCCCAGTCCTTGTCCGGTGGAAACTGCACCACGCGGAAGACACTGCCGCCTTGTGGCGGCGCCACCTGGATCGGGAGCTCGCATGGGTCCTGTTCGGTTTTGCCGCCATTGTCAGCCGGCGTGGCAGACGTCTTCCAGAAATCCGTCACCGCAAAATTCGGTTGATCCATGATCGGCATGATGTGTGGCGATGCCGCATCCGAAATGATGACCGACTGGCCGTTTGCGTCATGGCCGGTGACGACACGACGAAACCGTCGGATTTCCTCACCAGGAAGGACCTTGGCAGCAGCGCTCGCAACGCTCATGGAAACACTCCAGATTGAAGGATCACTAGGGAATGATCGGCAGCAGCAGATAGGAAGGCCGCCGCACGTCGTGATAGATCTTGTGCAGCGTCGTGCAACTGCTGCAGACGTGGTTGGGGATGTATTCAGCATTGGTGGCGCCGCCCACGCCGGTCGGCATGTCGGCGCTTGCGATCTCCACACAGATGCGGTGGCCTTTGCGGAAGAGATTGGCCGTGGCCATGATCTCGATTGCGTCTTCATTGATTTCGCCCGGCACGACCTTCTGCTGTGCCTTGCGAGTCAGCGGATGCCACGGTTGCCAAGGCTTCGATCGCTTTGGATCGAGAGCCCGATGCGAAGCCTTGAGCCAGCCGCGTGTCAGCTCGCGCTCATGAACATTGCGGGGAAGCTCCCGCTCGCCCTCGCGTACCGTCCGCACCGATGCGTCGGGCCCGACGTCCTTGAGCGTGATGATCCAGTTGGTGTCGTCCTGGTCGATTTCGGCGAACAGGTTGAGCACCGATGGTCCGGCGATCAGCAGGTCCTGCGGCAGCGGATCGGTCATATAGCGCAGGGTCTGCACCATATTGGTCTGCGTCGGCGGCATTTGCACGAAGGCATCGGGCGGCAACTCGTCGTCGACGCTCCCCGGCGTGAATGGTGCGGTGCGGAGCCGCTCCCAACTGTTGAGATAGAGCTTGGTCCACTGCGTTTCCGGCAGCGGCCAGTCGGTCCCGGTTCGCCACTCGTTGGCGCCCATGACCCAGTAGCGCACGGGGGGCTCGTTCATGACACCGGTGTCGATGTCCTTGAGCCAATAGTCGTGCCAGCGTAAGATTTCACTGTGCAAGGCGTGAAAGGGCCGCTCCAAATGCGCGGGCCCGATGAACATCAGCTTTTTCGGTGCCGGGATCTTTTCGAAGTAGTTTTGCGCACCGTTGAGATGCGTCTTGTATGTGTAGGCGTACCAGCCGCAGCCCGTATAGGCCGGAATGGTGATGTTGCTCAGCGCCTTCTCCGCGCTCTCGACGATCTCTTCCTTGTCATAGGGTTCGATCAGCAGATCGAAGTAAGGTGGCATGTGCTGCCCTTTCTGGGTCAGCACGTTGTAGAGATGCGGATACATCCGGTAGTCCGGATTGCGCATCGCCTCTTCCCACAGCACCTCCTTCTCCGGCGGCAACGTCCCCGGCTTGCCCTTCGCCCCGTGAATGGCGGCGAAATGCATGATCAGGTAGCGGAAGAGATGGATAACGCCGCCCGGATATTCCTCGCGGAAGCTGCCCAGCGTGCCGTAGGCGCCGCGCGGATCGAACGGGAAGATCGCCTTCAGATGCGGCGGGTTCTGCTTGGCGGCGTGAAACTGCTCGGCGCCGAATCCAGAAATGCCGACCATACCGACCTTGCCGTCGCACCAGGGCTGCGCGGCGATCCATTCGATGAGGTCGTAGCTGTCCCATTGCCGGCTGCCGCCGCCTTCCGATTTGCCCACGCCGCGCGGCGATCCGATCACATGGATGTAGCCGCGCGCCACAAAAAATTTCGTATCGCCAGCCTCCAGCAGCCCGGCCCAGAGCGACGACCACGCCGGCTGCGGCGGCAATGCCGCGGCGACATCCGGCCCCTGCAGGTCCTTGTTGTAGATGGAGAAGGCCAGCAGTGCCGGAAGCTTCTCGGTCGTGTTGGGCCGGTAGATGTCGACGGCGAGCTTCACGCCGTCGCGCATCGGCACGAGCACATCCTTCTCGACCACCATGCCGTCATAGATCGGTGCCCGGTCATAGCGAACGGGCGACTGGTCGCTGGCCGGAAGCAGCTCGATTGCAAAATCCTTCGTCGGTGTCATGCAAGTCCTGGTTCGACTTTGATCGGCCCGTCTCAAGCGTGTTGCAGAGCAATCAGGGAAGGACAAGCTTCTGCGGACAGAGTGTCGTGCGATAGAGCCCAAGCTCTTTGCCGATAGTGATGAAGACTTTGAGATCGTCAGGCTTGGCCTGGTTCTCGAAGGTCGGAAAGCGCAGCGAGTTGAAGCCGATACGCACGACGAAGCCGTCTCCGAACGCCGCCAACAAACGGGCCATAAGATGCATCGGGCTACTTCGACGCATCCGCGGCGATGTCGATCTGGTCCATCCGCACTTCAACCTCGTAGATCAGTCCCTCGGGCACGTATTCGATGCGAGCATCGCCGAGTGTCATCTTGAGCAGGGAAGTGCCAAAGCCCTCACGCTTCGGCTGAGTCACCGGAGGGCCACCTGTTTCTTGCCAGCGAAACTTCAATATTCCGGCTCCGTTGCCGCCCACTATTGTCCAGCTGACGGAAATTTGGCCGTTTGGTTTCGACAACGCCCCATATTTCGCGGCATTCGTTGAGAGTTCATGCAGTGCGAGCGCAAAATTCTGCGCTGCTTGTGGAACGAGGATAATATCGCGCCCATCGATTTTCGCCCGACCGGGAAACGCCTCCAATTCTGAATGCACGAGATCGCTGAAACTCATTCCCTTCCATGATGCGTTTATTAGCCGGTCGTGAGCTCGTGCCAACACCAACAAGCGCCTGTTGAAGGCCTGCCGCGCCTCGTCGAGTATTTCATTGCCGCGGAGACTGCTGTGTGCAAGCGCTTGAATAACAGCGAAAAGGTTCTTGGTGCGATGCTGCAACTCTGCGACGAGCATCTTTTCTGTTTCGTCGGCCCGCTTGCGATCAACACTCAATGCGAGTTGACGACCGATGGTCTGGCTAAGGCCGAGTTCTTCCTCCCCGAAAACGTGCGATGCATCATAATAGGTCATGAACTTGCCGGCGAGCTTGCCACCTGTGATCAGTGGAATGAACGCCAAAGCCCCGATTCCCTCATTGCGAATAACGCCCTTTAGCGAAACGTCCATTTCGGCGGTGGCGACATCCGGCATCGTTATGGGCCGCGGGTCGGCCTCGTCCCGCGCCCACGGCGAATGACCGTCAACGGCCTGCCGATAGGCGTCTGACAAACCGCGCCAGGCTACGAAACGCATTATCCCCGCATGGTCGCGAAGCAGAATAGAGGCGCGATCGCACCGTAGCGTATCAAGGATCGTATCCAGGGCCGCATCGTAGACTTCCACCAGCGATCCGGCGCGATGCAATCGATCGACAAAACGATAAAGAGCTGCCCGTCGCCGCACGCGTTCAGCCAATTCGATATTGGCAAGGCGCCGCTGCTCTTCGGCGAACTCGCGCTGCTTTTCCACGTCGGAAAGGTCCGCGGCAGCGCTCCTGAGTGCCGCGATCAGCTCATTGGCTTCCCTCACATTGGAATCAAGAGGCGCAATCGGTTGCCGCCGTACAAGACCCGCAGCAGCACTGGCTGCCACATCGATCGGACGAGTCACCCCGCGGGCGAACCAACTAGCCAGAAGTGCAGTGAGCAGCAGCGCGACGGCGGACCAGAGGCCGAGCAGGATATAGCTTCTCTTCAGCGGCGCCTCGGCGAGAGCCTGCGGCACGTTCACCGCAACCTGCCAATTGGAGAGTCGGGAGCGGGCCACGGCCCGCAGGACCGCCAGGCCCTCGGTACTAACGGTCCGATTGACGGTGTTAGATGGCTGGGAGGACAGATCCGGGCGAAGGGCCGTTCCAACATATTTGCTGCTCTCCGGGGATTGCGCGATGATCGTGCCATTCGCGTCAGCGACATTGAGAATCCAATCCGAAGGAAGTTGCTGACCGCGCAGAATCTCATCAAGCAAGGTAGGCTCCAGGCCCATCGCAAGTACGTAGGCCACTTCCTCCCCTTTCACGACCGGAATGTCCAAGTCGAATACCGGACGCTGGATGACGCGGCCAATGAAGAACTCGGAAACCTGGGGGGCCCTGGTTTGAATCGTTCGCAGCGCGGTTTCGGGGGTGCCATAGTCAGGCAATAGCGTGCCGAATGGGACGTTCGTGTTGAGAAGCTGGCGCATTGAAGGGTCGATCAGGAAAATCCCTACCTTGACATCCCTCGCGACGATCTGCGCGCGTGCATGGAAAGCCGCAAAGTCGCCGTTCGCCAGCGTTGCTGATGTCGCCAATGTCTGGAGGATCGTTATGCGGCGCTGAAGATCGCGCTCTATATCAGCCGCAATGCCGGCCGCGACCTGCGCCATCCGCTGCTCGGTTTCCGCCCTGATGGTCTGGCCGATTTCGAAGATCAAAAAAGCGGCCAAGGCGGCGAGCGGCAACGCCAGGATCAGGCCAAAAAACCAAAAATGGCTCTTGATCGACCAGGAGCGATCGATCCATCGAAAACCATGAATACGCCGAGACATAGCAATTACCGCAAGTGGCATTGCCATTGCGTACGGCGACCGCCTGCCAATGGCAGACAGACGGCCCCACTCATGTCATCACTGAACGCGCGCCCCAGCCCGCGGCGGGCCCGGAAGGACCACTGGTCTAGTCTTCGGCAATGTATGGAATCAGGCGAACAAAGCAACACCCCAATGTCGGCATTCCGACATACCATCGCTTCCAGTCCCAGCAAAATGCAGAGCAGTCATTCGGCCTTCAGGCCGAGCTCAATTGCCGCGGCCGTAATCTTGCCCGATGCTGCCGAGTCTTCCTTGAAGACCTCAAGCGCCTTGTGGAACGCTGTTGCCGCGATCTCTCTTTCACCACGCACAACTCGAGAGCGCATAAGGAGAGTCCAGCCCTCGACGTCTCGCGGAGCACTCTCCAGGCGATCTGCCAGGCGATCGACCATCGATCGGACTACAGCGTCATGCTCATGCGGAGGCGGCGCTTCGGACTTGGTATTTTTCTCGACGCCTGGTCCGTCACCACCCATGCCGACGGCCTCGGTTTGCAAAGACGATGCTGTCTCTAAATTGTCGCTTTCGGCGGCTTTCGCCTTGGCCTCTTCATACGAGAGCTTGAGCTCGGCGGAATTCGGATCAAGCTCTACCGCTCTCGCAAAGGCGGTAGCTGCCTGTTTATAGCGCGCCGTGTGGAAGTAGGACCAACCGAGCATTTGCCAGCCCTTGATGTCCTCTGGCGTGGTCTCGAGCCGAGCCGCTAGCCGCTCGATCATCGTGTTCACATCAGGCAGCGGTTTGCCAGCTGCCGTCATAGACGCCGGTTCTTTGGTTCCAATAGAACGCGTGTAGTCCTTGAGGTGCGCAAGCATTTCGCCATCCGACCCGGGCTGCGACGCCGTGCCCCCTGAGCCGGTCGCCTTGGGAGGAGCCCCCAAATAAAAAGTAGCTGCGCCAATGCCTGCAACGAGGAGAAAGGCCGCCGCGGCCACACCCAACGTCCCGGCGGTACCTCGAAGGTCTTGGCCGCCCTTCCCGCTCGATGACCGCAGCCGCGAGAGAAGAGCAAGTCTCGCCGCGTCCGATCGCAGCGCAAAGATGAGCAGAGCTGATATCGCGATCAAAGAGGGAAGAAGCCAGCCCAGGCGAGTGAAAGACATCTGCAAGCTCCGAAACTCTGATGCGACCTCAGCGCCATCGATTCCTACGCGCTCCTCCGCGGCATCCTCAACAATAACTGCGGTAGTAGTGAGGATAGTAGACATAGCCCCCTATGTGCGTCGGATAATGACCGCGGCTGTAGTAGTAGGGATAGTCACAATAGACAGAGCCTGGACCTATCGGCAGAGGAATGCGTGGGCCGTAGCGACGGGGTTTGATCGTAATCACATGACTCCTGACGCTTTTGCCGGGCTTCACATAGGACCGCCCGTCAGCGTCGGCGGCATTGGCCACCGGCGCCATGCCGAGGAAGCCGACCGCCAGCAAGCAAGGCATCAGAATAGATGCGAATGAATTCCGATTACTCATGACATTGCCTCGCATAGTTTCTTGTCCCAAATCGGAACCGTCATCCGCGATCGGTCAAAACTTCCTCCGGACCTCGGTGCGGAGGCCGAAGCTGTCTTGGCCGCCGCCGAGGAGGTGATAGGTCGCATCGGCGCGGAACAGCCATGCCCGGTCGATCGGGATCTGATAGCGAGCACCGAAGCCGTACTGCGGTCTCAAGGCGCCGATGCCAAGGATCGGATCGCCGAACGGCTGCACAGTCGCCACCTCGAAGACGAGCTGCTGATCCAGATTGAAGAGATACTGTATGCCGACCGCGCCGCCCCAGGCGTTGGACCCGCTGTCGTTGAGTTTCGGGAAGCCGGTCAGGGCGTCGGTCTCGAAGTTGATGCCGACGTTCTTCAGGATGCCCGCGCCATTGCCATCGACCAGGGGCTGAGGGTTGCCCACGCCGACGAAGAAGTTGGCGTAGGGGAGCAACGTGCTCGGCAAGCCCGAGATCAGGCTGTTCTCCGAAATGACAACAACGCCGTCGTCGTTCTTGCCATTCCCGGTATTTGCGAACACGCGGGTCGTGTTCGACAAGGTGTTGAAATAGCGCCGGGTGTAGGCGGCGGCGAAAAAGTGAGTCAGTTGGCCGGCCGTCAGGTTCTGGGCGCCCGGTACGTCGGGGAACAGCTGGACCACCCGGTTCTCAACGCCCTGTATGAGGCCGTAGCCCGCTTCGATATAGCCGCCGAAGGCGTCAATGAAGGTGGTTACGCCATAGAGGTTGGCGTTGCGATTGTCCTTTCCGAGGATGCCTGCGTTGTCGACATTGTCGAACGCGGCGAAGAAGGTGACGTCGTAGTTGGAAAGGCCCAGCTTCCGCGAGTTCTTCGCGGTGAGGCTCACCGCGCCGCCGAGGATCGCGTCGTTCGCCCAGATCCCGTTCTGCAGGAACAGTGGGAAAAGACCGACCGTGAAGGGCAGGTCGAAACTGGATGGCTTACCGGAGACACCCGAAAGGATCGAGCCGACGTCACCCTCGAAGAACAGCGTCTGCGGCTTGAGGTCCAACTCATCGTTGAACTTCCTATCGCCGTCGCCGCCGCCGAACTCGTAGCGGGTGAATGCATTGTTCTTCTGAAGCGGCGTGAAGAAGGCGTGGATTCGTTCGGTGGCGGTGAACTTGAGGTCGACGTAGGATGGAATTGCTCTTGTCGTATAAACCGGAGGTGTATTGCTCGCGACCTATCTCAATCGGGCGCGCAGGCTCGACCGCGGTCTTCGCGCCGTAGACGTCGACGTTTCCCTTCACATCGTATTTCTTATCATACTCCGGACCGGGCAGGAAAAGGTCTCCCTTTCCCTTGCGGTCCACCTTGGCGCTTCCCTTGCGGTCCGCGTTGCTGCTTCCCTTGCGGTCCGCGTTGCCGCGTGGGCTTGGGTCTGGGGTGTTGTCGGTGCTGGGCCACACTTGGGCCCACAAATCGGTCAACCAGAATCCCTTGCCGGCCTCGCTGCTGCTTTCACCTGCCGCAGGTTCTGCAGTCGTGCCGGACCTCACAAGGTCCTTCGATTCTGCAGTCGCGCCGGACATCACAAGGTAACCACCGGCTAACAGCGCGATAGTGGCGGTCGTTGTCCTGGCGCGGTACCGAAGATTGCCTCTTGCGTTACAAGTAAAGTCATCTCTTGCGTTACGAGTCACGTGTACGCTCCCCCGTCGTGGCTCAGTCCTGCGGTATAGGGCTCGCGCTTCTTTGGACCCCCTTGCGCGCCCCCAATCGAAACCCTCGACTTCTCGGTTCTAGGGCTTCACTTCGAGCTCGACCGTCTTGGCGTGAAAGCTCAACATCCGCTCGTTCATGCGCCGCTCCATTTCCTTGGTGGCACCGACGAAGCGCATGAAATAGATCGGCTCGGCACGGCTCCGCATGCGGAAGGCGAGGCGGTACTTGCCGGGCTTCTTGATCAGATTACCCGGCACTTCGTACTGGGCCCGCGTCTCACCCAGTGGCGTCAGCGAGTGGTTCTCCAAGCGCACCAGCGGCGGATGGTTGAGAACGGTGGTCGGGATTTGCGGCGGACGCAGAAACGGCAGCGGGTCGATGTCGAAATTCACCGGCAGGTACATCTCGCGATCCGTGCCCTTGATGTTGGTGGTCAAGAACTTGGTCTGCAAATTCACCAGCTGTTGGTCCGTCTTGATTGTGCCGGCCGCGACATCCAGGCTGTGCAGATCGGCCATGTCGCCGTTGCTGTCGACGTAGCCCGACTCCCAGATGTTCTTGCCGTCGGGATCGACGAGGGCGACGTTCACCCAGAGCTGCGGCTGCGCACCCAGGGAGCCGGACGGCAGGTTGTGTCCCGTATTGAGGTTCTTGATCTTGTAGGAGAACGCCAGAGTCTTGCCGACCTTCGGGTCGCCCTCGAAGGAGGGACCGTCGATCTTGGTGCCGTTCTCCATGAGTTGCTTCCGGAGCTCGTACCGCTTGTCGAGCTTCGCGAAATTCTCGTCGAGGATTTGCCGGGCATCTTCACGGTCGAGCCCATCGGCCCAGCGCTTGGGAAAGTCGACCTTGATCTTGCCACGAGCGACCTTGTCTTCGAACTCGTTGGTGCCCCAGCCGGAGCGCCAGTCGAATTCCAGCCATTCCTTCATGGTGAAGGCCTGGGCCTTCGTGTTGTGAGGGAAGATGCCGGGGTGGGCGATCGAATAGCCCGGGCCGATGAAGCTGTGATTGGCATGCTTGCGTCCCGGGTTGATTTCCTTGCCGCCGACCACGGCGGAGGGCCCGGTCGCATAGCCATCGGGCTTTCCGGGGACCTTGCCCATGTGGCAGTCCTGGCAGGTGACGCCGGCACTGTGTGCCGGGCTGTCGCGATACTGATCCCACACGATCTCCAGCTTGATGCCCAGGTTGACGGCAACCTGGTGGCAGCTGACGCAGAACTCCGCCTTGGTGATCTGGGGGTTCGTCATCATGCCGTTGTGCATGTCGGTGCCCCGCCCGTCTTTGCTGGTCTTGACGGAATAGGTGTCCTTGTTGGCGAGGATGTCCTTGATGACGCTCTTTTCGCCGCTGCCGAAGACCGGATCGTAGATCTTGCCCGGCTCGACCCGGCGCTCACCATTGACCTTGCCGTACTGTTCCTGGACCCGGTGGCAGGTGATGCAGCTCACGCCCTCGCGCGAGATCTGACTCATCTTCCAAAGCGGCGTTTCGCGACTCTCGCCGAGCTGGGTGCCGACCTGCTGGTGGCAGCGCACGCAGAAGGTGCCAACCGTACCTTGCGTCAAGTGCTGAAACTTCTGCTCGAACGCGTGGAACATCGGCGAGATCGACGCATACGCGTGGTTCGAGGAAGACCACTCTTCGTAGATCTGCTTATGGCATTCGCCGCATTGCGCAGCGGTGGGATAGAGGGAGAGGGTCTCCTCGTCGACCGCGGGGATGGGAGCTTGTTTGCCCTTAACGGCTCTTGCTGCTGCTGAGAGTATCGATATCTCACCGTTGGCGGCCGCTTCTGCCCCCTCAGACACCTTCGAATCGGTTTTTCCGGCCCCTCCGGTATTCTGGGCGAATCTCAATCTGGGCTGTGCTTGGACGGTTTGCCCGTCGGCGAGCGTACTGGCCGAGACGGCATTGATCGTTCCGCCGCTGCCGGTATTTCCGCCGCCCCCAGAATGGTGCGCCTCGGCCGGCGCGACGACAAAAAGTGCCAAAGAACCAATCGCGGCTGCTCGCCGCACAACGCACATACGCATACTCGCCCCCGAGACACTGAACCAAAACGAATGCAGTGCACTTATTGGTTATTAGTTCATCAGAATGGGACGGCAGTTTGATCGGATCATGCGCGAAGCACGGCATGCAGGAGTCGAAGAGAAGCGCTCTTACCCTCGATGCGTCGGCGGAAGACGAAGAGTAAAGCGTTTTCGTGTCATCATGACTCGGCGCGAGCCGCGTTTGTGGTCGTTGGATATTGATTGTGGTTGTTGAGTGTTGATGAGTCCCAAACAGGAATGACTCGCCTGCTGACGTCTGATTTCGAGCGCGCGTCACGGCGCCGGCCGAAATGAGGTCCGATTTTTTGCGCCACACGTCATACGTCTTTGGTGCAGGGTGTTTTTCGGGGACGACAAGATGGGAGTCATCTTTTGCCGCTAAAGCCATCTTTGCGGCTTTTGTCGCAGCGCTCGCTGCGAACATTCCATTCAATCGTCAAATTTTGTCCCCCATTCGCATGGTGACTTAAGGACGGTCGGGGAGGGCATCGGGGGAAATCGCGGTGCTCCGGGAGTTGGTGCTTGCCCAGAAGCTTCTCAATCTTGAGTTCGGCAAATACCAGTAGCCCAACGCGCACGGCGATTCGGCTACTGCCGAGCAATGCGGGTGGGTGTTCAGACTCCAGAACGCTTGGTTTGCTGAGCATCCCAGGAAGCGCAGCGCCGGCGGGTCACCCAGCTGTAGATGGGAAACTTGAAGTCTTCCGGGGATCAGACGGACAATGGCAAGAAGTCACGAAATTACTGTCAATGGCCAAAGCTTTGTGGCGCGCGGCGGCGAGTTGCTGCTGGACGCCGCTCTGAACAACGGCATCGACCTGCCCTATGACTGTCGCGCTGGCCACTGCGGCACCTGCTGCGTGCGGCTGGTATCCGGCGAAGTGCGGGGCGGCGAAGGCTCCGAGCCGGGCATCGTTCATGCTATCATGCTGGGCAATATGCGCAGGTGCGCTTCGGCGGATATCCGAGCCGTCCCTTCAGCATCACCCATCCCTTGCGCGGCAATCCGAATGGCCGCTCGGTCTGTTTCCATGTCCGGCGCATGAAGAATGGGCGTGTCACCTCGTCGCTCGGCAAGCGCATCAAGCCGGGCCATCGGGTGGAACTAACCGGGCCCTATGGCTCGGCGCATTTCCGGCCCAATCTGGACAGCCGGCTGATTCTCGTTGGGACCAACACCGGCTTTGCGCCGATCTGGTCGATCGCCATCGCGGCCCTGCGCGAGGACCCGGAGCGCACGATGACGATCATCGCGGGTGGCCGCAGCATCGAGTCGCTCTATATGGTCCCGGCTCTCGTGCAACTGGCCCGCTTCCCCAATGTCCTCGTCGTGCCTGTGTGCAGCACGCGGCAGACCGTGAGCAAAGCGGTGAAGCCGGGCCGGCCGACCGACTATCTGCCGGGCCTGTTGCCGACCGATGTGCTCTACGCCTGCGGCGCGCCGGGGTTGGTCGATTCGATCAAATCGATCGCGGCGCAGGTCGGCGCGGTCTGCTATGCGGATCCGTTCCTGCCGACCACCACCGAGGACACGGTCGAGGAAAGCGTTCTGACCCGCGCCATGGGGTGGCTCCCTGTGATCACCACCAGGCGGCAGATGGGCCAGCTCGCTCTCGATCGCTCTCGCAACCGGCGGGAACAGCCGACGCCGACTTATAGGATGCCTGAAGCAGAGGCGCATCGAAGGGCTGAAGCACAGGCACGTAGGAGGGCTGAAGCAGAGGCGCATCGGAGGGCTGAAGCAGAGGCACATAGGAGGGCTGAAGCAGAGGCACATAGGAGGGCTGAAGCAGAGGCGCATCGGAGGGCTGTAGCAGAGGTGCAGAGGAGGGCTGTAGCAGAGGCGCATCGGAGGGCTGAAGCAGAGGTGCAGAGGAGGACTGAAGTAGAGGCGCATAGGAAGGCTGTAGCAGAGGTGCAGAGGAGGGCTGAAACACAGGCACATAGGAGGAGTGAAGCAGAGGCGCATAAGAGGGCTGAAGCACAGGCGCATAGGAGGGCTGAAGTACAGGCGCTTAGGAGGGCTGAAGCACAGGCGCGTAGGAGGGCCGAAGCACAGGCGCGTAGGAGGGCTGAGGCACAGGCGTATAGGAAGGCTGAAGCACAGGCGCATAGGGCTGAAGCACAAGCGCATAGGATGGCCGATGCAGAGGCGTTTGGGATGGCTGAAGCCCAGGTGTTTAGGATGGCTGAAGCAAGGGTGGGAAGTCATTATCGTTCTTAGAGCGCATATCCTTCGGTCCATCGGATTTGGGCCCAGGGCCCCTCTCCGGTCTTCCGTGCTAAGTTTCTGCGGCTTGCTGATGATCTTCGGCTTTGCCGCGGTCGGTACAGTTGCGTCCGATCCGGCCAAGGTCGTCGGTCCGAATGCCTGTGCCGAATGTCACAAGCAGGAGGTCGAGGCCTGGAAGGACACGCATCATTTCAAGACCTTTCGCGAGATGCCGCGCAAAAAGGAAGCGAACGAAATCGCGGAAAGAATGGGTGTTCAGCGCATCAGATCGGAGACTTTGTGCCTGAGCTGCCATTACACAGTGCAGGAGAAAGAAAAGAAGCAGCAGCCGATTGCCGGCATCTCCTGTGAGTCTTGCCACTCAGCCGGTGAGGACTGGATCAAGGTCCACAGCCAGTTCAGCGGCAAGACCGAGAAGACCGAGACCAAGGCCGAGAAGGAGGCGCGCTGGAGGCTCGCCGATTCCAAGGGGATGATCAGGCCGTCCGCGCTCTATCAGCTAGCGAAGAACTGCTATAGCTGCCATGTCGTGCCGCAGGAGGATCTCGTGAACAAAGGCGGTCATGCTGCCGGCAGCGCCTTCGAGCTGATGTCCTGGTCGCAGGGCGAGGTGCGGCACAACACCTGGAGCTCCAAGGGCAAGGAAAACGTGCCGGCCAGCGCGGCGCACAAGCGAATGCTCTATCTCATCGGCCTCGGCGTCGAACTCGAGACCGGGATCCGCGCGGTCAGTCGAGCGACGGCGAGAAAGCGTTACGCGTTCGAAATGGCCAAGCGTGTCGACCAGGCGCGCAAGCAGCTCTCCGCCGCAGCGAAAGCGGCGCCGAACGTGCCGGAAATCGCAAAATTGGTCGAGTATGCCTATTCGGCCGGGCTGAAGCTGAACAATGAGCGCTTCCTGACGGCTGCCGCTGACGGCGTCTCCAAAGTGCTCGCGAGCATCACCGAGAAGTACGACGGCAGCACGATGGCTGGGCTCGACAGCCTGATTCCCGGGCCGGACAAGGTCAAGGGCAAGGCGAGAGAAGCCGGCTCGGTCAATTGATGCCGGCCGGCTGACAACGACAACAGCCTGGATGGCTTTAATGGGGGAAGAACCACCGCGATGGGTGATTTTGGGGGGTGGCCGTGAGATCGGCGGGGCGGCGCGCGGCTGACGCCTCGATCGGCGGACTCAGTTCCGACTTGGCGAGATATCTCACCAGCCAGACAGTCACGGGCCTTGTGATCGCGGCGATTTCCGGCGCTTTATTCTGGCTCGTCTGGATCTATGGCAACGGGCTGCGCGATCCGCGCTATCTCGACGGCTGGGCGCTCGCCGGCGGTATGAGCTTGCAGCTCTTTTTCCACATCGCCATCAAGACCGGCAGCATGTCGCCGAAATCCGCCGCGCGCTGGCGGACGATTCATATTTTTGTCGGCTACTTGCTGGTCGCCGCCTTCATCTCGCATTCGGATTTCTCTTTGCCGGACACCGCCTTCGAATGGGCGCTCTGGACGGGCTTCGTGCTGGTGACGCTGAGCGGCATTTTTGGCACCTATCTTTCCTGGGCGCTGCGGGCCAAGCACGGGATCGACGAGCGCATCAACTACGATAGCATCCCCACCCGCCGCGCCGAGCTAGCGCAGGATGTCTACGCCATCGCCAAAATCAACCTGCCCGCTGCGGCGGTCGCCCTGCCAGCGCCGCCCCATGACGCCTGGATCAAAGATCTCTACACCAACCAACTGCGGGACTTTTTCCGGGGCCAGCGCAATTTTGCCGCCCATCTCGTCGGCTCGCGGCGCCCGCTGAAGCGGCTGACGGATGAGATCGACGACCTGTCATCCTATGTCGACAAGCCGAGCCAGAAAAAGCTTGCCGCCATCAAGGGCCTGGTGGTCGAGAAGGACTGGCTCGATTTCGCGCATGTCTATCTCGGGCTCACCAGGGGCTGGCTGTTCGTGCATGTGCCCGTCACCTATTCGCTGATCGTCCTGGCGGTGCTGCACGTCGTTGTCGTCTATGCCTTTTCATCGGGGCCCTGGTGATGCGGCGACCGGTACGGACCAGATCGGTGGTGATGCCGAGACCGGTGCGGACCAGATCGGTTCGGCGGCCGAAGGGCAAGAGGCACGCGGCCCCCGGCGTCCGGCGCGACCGTCTGGCGCTGCTGCTGGCGCTCGTGACCATCCTCTGCCTGGACGCGATCTTCTTTCTCTCCAAGGATACGCAGTTCCTGCAGTTCCTGATGCCGGGGCCGCTGACGAGCGCTCACGGCTCGATCGAGAATTGCAGCGCCTGCCACACCAAGAGCGGCAGCAGCAAATTAAGCTGGGTTCATGGCCTCGCCGATGGCGATCCGCTCGCCGACAGCAAGGCCTGTCTCACCTGCCACAGAATTCCGAACACGGCCCTCTATGCGCACGGCGTTTGGGCCGAGGTGCTGGAGCAGAGCACCAAGCGGCTGAGCAAACTCGCCGCGGCGACGCCCGTGCCGCCATCGGCCCGCGTGCAGAGCATCGCCTTCCCGACCGACGACAAGGTCGCAAACGGTGTCTACTGCGCGACCTGCCACCAGGAGCATCAGGGCGTCAATTTCAAGCTGAACAAGATCTCCAACGAGCAGTGCCGCTCCTGCCACGTGCTGAAGTTCGACAGCTTCGACGGCTATCATCCGGAATTCGAGAACTATCCATTCAAGCGGCGCACACGGATCACCTACGACCATGCCGGCCATTTCGGCAAGCACTTCCCGGAAGTGGCGAAGAAGGATCCGGCAAGGCGCATTCCCGAGACCTGCTCGACCTGTCACAGCAGCCGCGACGACAAGCGAGTCATGGCCGTGGCGTCGTTCGAGCAGACCTGCACCGCCTGCCATCTCGACCAGATCGTCGGCAAGGAGCGGGTCAGCGGCCCAAAAGGCATTGCCTTCCTGAGCCTGCCTGGCCTCGACCTGCAAACGCTGAAGAAGAAGAAGGCCTCGATCGGCGAATGGCCGGACGAGTCCGAAGCCGGGCTCACGCCGTTCATGAAGGTGATGATCAGCCGGAATGAGCAGGGCCGCGCTCTGATCAAGACCGTGGACAGCCTGAACCTCCAGGATCTGAGCCGTGCAAGCAACGACCAGATCAGGGCGGTGACAAATCTGGTCTGGGAGATCAAGCGGCTGTTCTATGCGCTGATCAAGGAAAAAGCGTCGGACGTGCTGGCCGACCTCGACATTGGCGGCAGGGAGAAGCTGAGTGCGAATCTCATTGCTGATCTGACCGCGAGCATCCCGCGCGATGTGGTCGTCAGCGCGCAGCAGCAGTGGCTCCCCAATCTCGGCGCGGAAATGGAATCGAGATTGGCCGGCGAAGTGGCCAGCAGAGCCAATACCTACCAGCTTGCTGGCGCAAATCAGCAGACACTGACCAGGAGTACGCCGACCAGGAGTGCGCCCGGTGCAGTCGCAGCCAAAACTGCATCGCCCCAGATTGCAGCGGCCCAGCCTGAAGCGCCCCAGACTGCAGCGCCCCAGCCTGAAACAGCAGCTCGAAAAACTGATACCGCGAACGCCAACCCCGGCAATAAGACGCTCTCCGCCGACGAACAGCCTCGGGCGAAGGCGGCGGACCAAACCGACGATCTGCTCAATCCCACGGAGGAAGAGCTTCGCGGGACCGCGGCTCCGATCAAGGGCGCCCAGAAAGCAGCCCAGCCCGAACCAGCGGCCCGAAGAAACGATGCCGCCTCCAAGGCGGACGCAAATGCGCCAGCCGACACGCCGGCGGCCGCGTCCGGTGCAGTCACAGCCAAAACTGCAACGCCCCAGCCTCCAGCGCCCCAGCCAGAAGGAGCAGCGGGTCGAAGAACCAATACTGCGAACGCCAACCCCGGTAATAAAGCGCTCCCCGCCGACGAACAGCCTCGGGCGAAGGCGGCGGACCAAACCGACGATCTGCTCAACCCCACACAGGAAGGGCTTCGCGGGGGCGCGGCTCCGGTCAAGGGCGCCCAGAAAGCGGCCCAGCCTGAACGAGCAGCCCGGCCTGAACGAGCAGCCCAGCCTGAGCGAGCAGCCCAGCCTGAACGAGCAGCCCAGCCTGAACGAGCAGCCCAGCCTGAACGAGCAGCCCGAAATTCCGATACCGCAAACGCCAAACCCGACAGCGTCCTATCTGCGGATGCCGCCCCCAAGGCGGACGCAGATGCGCCGGCGGACGCCCCGGAGGCCTCAGATACCGCGGTGGCTGCGCCTCAAACGAGGGCTGCGCCCGTGATCAGCATCGAAAGCGATGTGGATCCGGAGAATTGGGCTGAATATGGCGGCTGGTATCGGCAGGACTACGCGATTTTCTACCGTCCCACAGGCCATAAGGACAAATTCATCTATTCTTGGCTCTTGCTGACCGGCCCCCAGGCGCCGAAAGGCGATCGAAGACCGCCGGCGGCCGTCTTCGATCTCCTCACCGACAAGGACGCTCAGGGCTCATGCACGAAATGTCACAGCGTCGACGAGATCCGGGGCCAGGGGCGGCTCGTCAATTTCTCCCCGTCTTCGGTCAAGAACAAACAGGGACGCTTCACGAATTTCATGCATGAGCCGCATTTCGGCATCCTGGAGAATCGCGGTTGTCTGACCTGCCATAACCTTGAAAAAGGCCGCCCCTATCTGAAGAGCTACGAGCAGGGTAATCCGCAAAATTTCGTGTCCAATTTTGGCGCGGTGAAAAAAGAACTCTGCCAAACCTGTCACACCAGCAGCATGGCGCGTCAAGACTGTCTGCTGTGCCACAAATATCATGTGAATGGCGTCATCACGCCAATCATAAACACGAAAATCCCAACTGAATAGCTCCAGCGCCGTGGAATCAAGCTTTCTCCGCATTTGTTCTCCGGGACCTTTGTCGTGCAGAAAGGAACGTGAGATAGTTGTTCAATGAGCTCGAACAATACCGTGTTAGTCGTTGAAGACGACGTTTGGACTCGCCTCATCGGCGTGGTGCTCGATCCATCCACGAGCCAGGAGAGGCACGACGCCTTTGCGGATTTCATGTCGCCCGACTTGCCTGATTTCCGAGACTGGTGCGACAAAGTCCAAGCAGCCGCAGACCCTCTCTATCCGAGCGATGTCAGGCTCGTATCGTCCAAGCCGGAGCTACACAGCAATCTCGAATCGGCTGAAGCAATCGTGACCGAGTCTTTGAACATCGGCAGAGAAGAACTGGCTTTAGCGCCGCGTCTGAAAGTGATCCACAAATACGGTGCGGTTCTTCGGAATATTGATGTCGCCGCATGCGAGGCCCGCGGGGTCAAGGTGCTGGGTGTACGTCGCCGCGCAAATATCGCTTGCGCCGAGCATGCCTTCGCCCTGATGCTTGCGCTTGCAAGGCGCATCGAGGAATTGAATGGGTTGATCAGTATTGACCATCTTGCTGCTATCAGCCGGCCTTACATCCCATTTGATAGACGTCATACCCCAGGCGCGAATTGGGGACGCTTCTCAGGCATGCGAACTCTGAGCGGCAGTACACTTGGCATTATTGGCCTGGGTGAGATTGGTCGCGAAATTGCAATCCGCGCCACCGCATTCGGCATGAGAATTCTTTATTTTCAACGGACCAGACTTTCCGCCTCTGAGGAACGTAGTTTGAACACTTCGTATTGCTCGTTGGAGTCGCTGCTGGCGGAAAGCGATGTGATCATACCGCAGCTTCCACTGGATCCTTCAACGTCAAACTACCTCAATCGTGAACGCCTGGCGCAGATGAAGCCTGGCGCCTGCATCGTGAATGTTTCGCGGGCGGAAGTCATCGATCGCGAGGCTTTGCTGGAGGCACTACGATCCGGCCATTTGGGCGGATTTGCACTCGACTCTCTCTATGAGGAGCCTGGCCGCTGTGACGACGAATTGCTGTCCTTCAGCAATGTCATTCTGACTCCCCATATGGCGGGCTCACCTCGATTTAACGGACTAAGAGATATTGAAGAGTTGATCGGGGGTATCGCGAGTGTCCTTGCCAGCTAGAGCATGATCCCGAAAAGTGGGAACCGGTTTTCGGAAAAAGATCATGCTCAAACAAAAGCTAGACCAATGATCCCGATTCAATTTGATCGGATCATGGTCTAAGTGTTGCGCCAAACGGACCATCATGGATGTGTCCGAACATGCTATTGCTTTGGGATGCCGGCCTTCTCGATCACATCGCGCCATTTACGGCCATCGCGAGCCATACGATCCCACATGTCTTCAGGTGTGGTTCCGCTGGGATCGATGCCAAGGACGCGGAACCGTTCCCGCAGATCCGGCGACGCCAGACTTCGGTTGATCTCGGCATTAAGGTATCGGGTAATCTGCTCAGGCACGCCTGCCCGGGCCCCGATCCCATTCCAACCGATGACGACGTAGGTCGGATATCCGCTTTCCTTGACCGTGGGCGTTTCCATCAGCAATGGCTCGCGTTGCTCGCCGCTGGTCGCAAGGACCCTCACCTTCCCGGGGCCGATCACTGATTGCAAGGCCGCGTAGTAGTCGAACCCTAGATCGACGTCGCCGCGCAACAACGCCGTCACCAAATCGGGAGAGGTCCGATAAGGAACAACAGTAAAGCTGGTTCCGGTGACCTGTTGAAACAGGTGCGTCGACAAGTTCTGCGTACTGCCGGGATTGATCGCGCCGATGTTAAGTTTGCCCGGCTGACTCCGAGCGGCCTGTACCAATTGGTCCAGCGATTTGTAAGGCGAGTTATCAGGCACCGCGAGCAGGATAGAGAAGGTGCCGGCGACCGAGATCGGAACGAAGTCCCGCAGCAGCTCGTACGGAAGTTTGGTGAACAATGACATGCTGATTGCCTGGCCATTGCCCATCTCGGCCAGCGTATAACCGTCACCGGCAGCCCTGAGTGCCTCCGTCATGGAGACGATTCCGCCTGCACCGGGACGGTTCTCGACAACAATCTGCTGCTTTACTTGCTCGGATACCTTACTGGCGAGCACACGCATGGTTTGATCGCCAACGCCTCCGGCGCCATATGGCACCAAGAGGCGAATGGGCTTGTTGGGATAGCCGCTCTGGTTCTGCGCGTTGCCTGCAGGCGCAAGGGCCAAGAAAAGCACGGCGCAACCTGCGAGAAGCCCAAACCAGCGGATCAGGGAGACTCGATCGAGCCCCCGTGTTAACCAAATCGAGTGCATGCGGGTCCTCCCTTTTTCGGCTGGACGTGGTTCGGGGAACAGGCCGTACACACCTCTCCATCCCGACGTTTCTCATTCGGCGACCGATTAACGAACTTGACACAGCGACCCATCAGCCTCCAATCGAAACAGTGTGGGCTCATATAAGATTTTGCTATACTGCACGTTCCCGAAGACCGGCCCTGAAGGGGCGCCATGTCCATGACTTACAATGATTTTCCTTCGCTTCGGCAGCTCCGCGCTTTCGAAGCCGTCGCCCGCTTGCAAAGCATGAGTGAGGCGGCGAGAGAGATCAATCTGTCGCAGCCGGGCGTCACTCAGTCCATCGAAGCCCTCGAGCGCCAGCTCAAGGGCGGACTGTTACACCGGCGGCGTTCCGGGTGTTACCCCACCAAGCTCGGCGCCACACTGCTGCCCCGCGTGCAGTGCTTCTTCGATCATGTACGCTCGGCTGTTGGCGAGTTGATCGTGAGCAACCCGGCAATGAGCCGGCAGACGCTAGACATGACCCATAAGATCACGAAGCCTCAAATCCGCAGTCTGCTGGCGATCTACGAAAGTGAGTCATTCGACGCGGCAGCCCGGCTCCTTAAGATCTCTCAGCCCTCGCTCCATCGATCTGCCAAGGATCTTGAACGCGAGCTGCGCCGTGGTCTGTATCACCGAACAGCAAAAGGTATGACCACAAACGCGCGAGGGTCCGAGCTCGCAAGGCGAATCCAGGTCGGACTGCGCGAGATCCATTATGGCGTGGAGGAAATGAAGGCCGCGCAAGGCAATGTTATTTCGCGAATCGCAATTGGCAATATCCCGCACTCCGATGCGCACGTCCTGTCGGCCGCGATCAAAGAATTGCTCGACACTCATCCAAATGCATTCGTGCAAGTTGTTGATGGGCACTATGACGCTCTTCTGAATGATCTGCGAGCCGCGCGGTTTGATCTGCTTTGGGGGACGCTCAGAACCCCACTTTGGGCGCACGATGTTCGGGAGGAAAAGCTGTTTCACAATCCATACGTCATCGTCGCTCGAAGGCGCCATCCTTTGACTCGGCTGAGGAGAATTTCGCCAAGCGATCTGGCGCGATTCGACTGGATCACGCCAGGCCCGACCACGCCCCGGCAGCAGGCCCTTGAGCAACTGTTCAGAGGTACGAGCTCCACTCCGAGAATTACAATCGAGACAACCTCGCTACAACTTCATCGCAATCTTATAGCGTCGAGCGACAGATTGGCGCTCATGTCGTTGTTTGAATCGCGATTGAACGATCCAAGCATCTTTACAACCCTGCCGTTCCAATCATCGCACCTCAAGCGTTCGGACGGGGTTGTCAGAAGGGCTGATTGGCGCCCGACCAGGATTCATCTGCAGTTTTTGGATATGTTGCGGGCTCATGCACGACGGATGTCGCACACTGATCTCAAATTGGTCGTCTCAGATACTGCCTCGCGGCAACGCACAGCGGTTGGTTGAGCAAGTCGCCTGTGGCGCGATCGCCGCGCATTGATCGGGATCATGCTCTAAGCCTCCCCGCCCAGAAGCTTGACCGCGTCGCGCGCGATCGACATATCGGCGACCTGCGCGAACGGCAGAACCGTCTTCTGCACGCCAAGCTCGATGTTGAGCTGCTGCATGTAGCGCAGCCGCTCCTCGCTCAAGCCCAGGTTGACTGCATAGGGCTTGTGCTTCTGCAGGTATTGCCACATGACCTCATTCTCTTGCGGGCTCGTGCTTCTCAGCGCGGCATCGCGAGCTTTGAAGAATGCCTCCTTGGCCTCAGGCTTGTGCACGAACCGGTAGAGCTTGCCGTAGGCAGCGAGCGTTCGCACGAGCAGATCGCGCTTGGTCTCGATCGCCCGGTCGGTGGCGTAGGCGCCCTGGTAGGTGTACTCGGTGAGCTCCGTCGACAGATTGCCGCCGGGCAGCAGACGAACCCTGTACCTGTCCTGCTCCTCGATATGGGTGACTTCGCCGAGACCGGCATCGATGGTGCCCACCGTCACGGCGCGGAACACATCGACGCTCGAGCCGATATTGACAAAGTTGACCTTTCTGTAGTCGACACCCTTCTTCTTGAACAGCGCCACTGTGAGCTGGTGAACGAGGGCGCCTGGCGAGCCCGAGCCCACATTCTTGCCCTCGAGGTCCTTCAGTGTCTGGATGTTTGGCTTGGCTGTGAACAGCGCCTGTGCCGGCAACAGCATGGCCCCCGCCAGGATTTTCAGCCTGCCGCCCTTCTCGATCGCGGGGAACACCTGGCCGAAGCCCGACATGGTGGAGATGTCCATGTCTCCGCCCAGAAGCGCGCTCACGATCTTCGAGCCGTCGGCAACATTGACGACGTTCGGATCAATCCCGAATTCCTCGAGGAACTTCTGCTGCTTCATGAGTTGCAGCAAGGTCAGGTTGGTCGCGCCAGCCGCGTTTGCGATGTTCGAGCGGATGCCGGGCTTGGCCTGAGCAAAGGCGAGACGGTCGAAGGCGCTGGTGGCGACCAGCGCGCCTGCGCAACCGAGGAACTGCCGGCGAGCCATCCCAGCGTCCGTCATGATCCCTTTCCTCCTCGCTTGCAGGCCAGTGATTTCAGGCCCAGCCCGGGAAAGCACCATACCAAATCACGTCGGTCCAGGGACCACGCCCTGGCTGCGGCCAATGGTCTTTGCTGTCAATCATTCTCGGTCATCTTCCACGGCGCGATCCATTCCTCGGCGCGACGCAACAGGCCGGACAGCATTACGCCGAGGAACATCAAAACGAAGATCGGCACGAACATGGAGGCAGTGTCGTATTGGTTGCCATACTTGACGATGATGGCGCCGAGCCCGGTGATGGCGGTGAAGAACTCGGCCACCACCATGCCAATGATGGCGCGGCCGAGCCCGAGTCTGAGCCCGGTCATCACATAGGGCAGCGCGGAGGGCACGATCACCTTGGTGAATATCTGCCGCTCGTTGGCCGCAAAGGCCGTTCCGACGTCGATCAGCTGCGTGGGCACGTTGCGCACACCAACCGTCGTGTTGATGAGAATCGGGAACACGGCCGAGACAGTGACGATGAATATCTTGGCCGTCGAACCAAGCCCGAACCACAAGATGACAAGCGGAATGATGGCGACCTGCGGTGTAGTGTAGAGCGCGCTGACAAGCCAGTCGGTTGAGACATCAACGATCTTATAGCGGCCGATCAGCATGCCGACCGTGATGCCAATCACGGTCGCGATCGTGAAGGCATAGATCAGCGTATGGAGGCTTGCGAGCAGTCCCGATAAGAGCTCTCCGCTGGCGATCATGCTGGAAGCTGCAACCGCGATCGCGGTTGGATAGGACATGAACAACGGGTCGACCTGGCGGCCGAGCACCTCCCAGGTGGAGAGCACGATGATCACCGACAGCGTGCGGACGATCCAGAGCCTGTTCTTCTGCAACGGCGGGGCGATGTCCTCGATCTCGACCCTGTCGAGACTGGGATTGTCGGCGACCGCCACGGGTTGAGGGTCTTGCATTGGGGTGAGCCTCGATTGAGCCTAGCCGACCGTTCACGCCGCTGCAGTTGTCGCCGTCGCGCCTGAATTGCGAATGAGCTCCCACATGCGACGGCGGATCTCCTGGAAGGCGGGCTCGCCTCTCAGCTCGGGCAGGTCGGCCCGCGGAAAGCCAAACGGCACGTCGATGATCTCCTTGACCCGGCCGGGCCGCGCCCCGAGCACGATCACCCGATTGGCTACATAAAGCGCCTCATCGAGATCGTGGGTGACGAACAGCACGGTCTTTCCGGTCTCCGACTTGATGCGCAAGAGCTCTTTCTGCAGCACCTCGCGCGTCTGGGCGTCGAGCGCGCTGAACGGCTCGTCCATGAGCAAGATGGCGGGATCGATGGCGAGGGCGCGGGCGAGGTTGACGCGCTGCTGCATGCCGCCCGACAGCTGATGCGGAAACTGCTCACCAGCACCCGACAGCCCAACGAGCTTCAGGAGCATGCTCGACCGCTCAGCCCGTTGCTTCGCCGGCACACCTTGCAGCTCGAGGCCGAATTCGACGTTGGTGCGCGCCGAGCGCCACGGCAGGAGGTTTGCCTGCTGGAACACGTAGCCGCGGTCACGCCCGGGGCCGGTCACAGGTTTGCCGTCGACCAGGATGGTGCCTGCATCACGGCGGATCAGGCCCTGGACGATGCGCAAGAGCGTGGTCTTACCGCAGCCCGACTCTCCGATCAGCGAGACGACCTCGCCCTCATAGACGTCGAACGACAGCCGCCGCAACACGTTGAGCAGCGTGTCGTCCTGGCGCCGCAGGCCACGCACGCGGAACGTCTTCGAAACGCCCTGGACCGCGAGCTTCACGTTCCCCGAGCGCATCTCCTCCTCCCGCTCAACATCGAGGGCGCCTCTGCCGGACGCTCCTCTGGGGCCAAATCAAATGCGCAATGCCTGCATGCCCTTGTCGAAGAGATCGTCCATCTCATAGCGGCGTGGAATGATCTTCTGCTCGTGTGCGTACTGGCTGACGATCGAGAGGGATTTGCCAACCGCTTCGACGCCGAACGGCAGCGGATCGATCGCCTTGCCGGTCAGCCCTGCTGCCTTCTTGCTCTCGGCGAGCATCCGGAAGATCTCCTCGATCACGTCCGGCCGCGACTTCGCCAGCTCGGAATTGACCACGAACAAATGGTTGACCTGGGTGCAGCCGTATTTCTTGAACCATTCCGAAGCTGCGGCGTCCGGATCGTGGATCAACCGGCGCGCGTCCGGGTGCTTGGGCGCATCGAGGCCAATGATGCCGGCATCCGCCTCGCCATCGATCATGCGCTGGTCGAGAGATTTCTGCTTCTTGTCGACGCGAATGACGTTGGTCGGGTCTGTATACTCGGCCAAGTGCGGAGCGTCGGTCGTAAGCCAGGTGATCCTGGACAGATCGACGCCGTACTCGTGCTGCAGGATGCCGCGCGCCCAAGTGCCAGTCGTCTGCGTGTAGGCGCGCACGACGGCCTTGTTCCCCTCCAGATCTTTCGGCTGGAGCTCTTTGCCCCGGTGCATATAGGAGATGGTGCCATGCTGGAATTTGCCCACGACGCAGGCGGGCAGCAGCGTGAGCGGCTTGTTGTAAGCTTTCGCTTGCAGAAAGGTGACGATGGCGAGCTCGCCAGCGTCGAACGCGCCCTCGCGCACCATCGGCTTGAAGCCGTCATGTGCGGTTTTGGGTCCGGAGAAATCGAACTTGACGATGGGTGAGCTGACCTTGCCGGCCTTCAGCGCTGCGGCAAGCGGGCTGTCGGCGAGATTGGTCGTGAGCGTGATGGGGCCGGTCTTCGGATAAGGGGCTGGCATGGCAACCTCGTTAGTCCTTGAGGGTCGGATAGAGAACCTGGGCGGTCTTGGCGAGAATCCAGTCCTGGTCGCTCTGGGACAGAATCGAGAGCCCCTTCTTGGCGTGTGCCAAGTGCTCCTTGAGGTGACCGGCGGAGGCCGGGAAGTTCGAGCCCCAGGCGATGCGCTTTGACGTGAATTCCTGGATCAGCTTGGGAAAGAATGTCTCCTCGCTACCCTTGCCGACATTCGTGCGCTCGAACGCATGCGTCGACATCTTGAGGTAGACGTTGGGGTACTGCGCGAGGCTCCACAGCGGCTTAGCGGCATCGTAAGGTGGACCATCGCTTACGTTGGGCCGCCCCAGGTGATCCATGATGATCTTCACCTTGGGGAAGCGCTTGGCCAGCGTGATGGTGGCGGGAATGCCTGTCGGGTCGGACTGTACGCAGATCGAAAATCCCTTGTCGCCGACCAGCTCCCAAACCGGGAACGACTTGGGGTCGGCGAGCGAGCTCGGATCGACCTCTTTGGTGCTGCCGCCGGTGAAGATGCGAAAGCCCGTAAAGCCGCGGTCAATCCAGTGCTGGGCCTTCTTTACGTTGTCGGGGGCCAGCATGTCGATCGAGCCAACGCCGGTGAAGCGGGCGGGGAAACGTGCGAGCGAATCCGCCAGGTACGAGCAGTCGTAGCCGTAACAGGTGGAGGAGTGCACAATCGCCGACTTGTCGACGCCAGCCTCGTCCATCGCCTTGATCATCGCCTCGATCGGGGTTGGGCGCTCGGCCGACCATTTCGACTGGATGCCGAACAGCGGGCTCTCCGGATACTTGACCTTGTCGGGCGAAATGATGTGCGGATGGATATCGATCACTTTACTGCTCACAATACGTTTCTCCTCACTCAACCTCGTTAGCGGACGGTGCTAGTGTCCCGATTCCGAAGTTCGCATCACTTTTATGATGCGGACTTCTGAACCGCCACACTAGTCGGCTCACGCCGCTTGCGGATCGACAAACAGCTCAGGGATGGTCATCCGCCTGAGCGTCAGGCGCTGCTTGAAGGCGTAGCTCTCAAGCGCCTCGATAGTCGGCTTGTTGGCCGCCATGCCGAAGGGTAGCGGGTCTGGGCCAACGATGCTCGTCAGGTCGCGATACTTCTTGTCGGTCGCGGCCGCAGCCTTACCGGAGGCGAGATCGGCGAGCCATTCGGCCTTGGCGACAGAGTATGCCTTGAACAGAGACTGTGCCACCCACGGATGCGTCTGCAAAACGCTGTCCTTGACCACGATCGTGCCGTGCATCGGGTAGATGCCGGTCTTCTTGTGCCAAGCCGCCTCGAGCTCCTTGGCGTTGGGAAACAGGTCAGGATAGTCGGCCGGCGGGATCTTCTTGGCGTCCCATCCTTCGGTCGGCTTGCCCGCGCGTCCGAGGCCGGCGTTGCCCGAGAAGCCGGCGCTGATTTCTCCCTTGGCCATCATCTCGACCAGCGAGGTGCCTTCCGGCGCGTTCACGACGTTGGGCGGCAGCTTCAGCGCCTGCACATGCTCCTCATCGTCGACCACCCAAGTCACTTTGGAGCTGTCGAGCCCGTAGTCGTCGATCAGAATGCCACGGGTCCACACCCCCGTCGTCACCGAGTAGGCGCGCACGCCGACTTTCTTGCCCTCAAGATCCTTCGGGTTGCGGATGTTGGCGTCGGGGCGCACCAGCAATCCACCGTGATGAAAGCCGCGCGAGACGAAGATTGGCAGAGCAACGAACGGCGCGCCGAGCGCACGGGCCATGATGTAGGTCGTCGGCGCGATCTCGCAAACGTCGAATTCGACATTGCGGACCATGCGTCGATAGGCGGCGATCTGTGGCTCAACCTTGATGAAGTTGGGCGCTATTCCCTCGATCGGGATGCGGCCCGAGAGGATAGCCCGCGTGTGGGGATAGTCGGCAACGGCGAAGTTCAATGACAATGGAGCGTTGGCCACGGCTTTCCCCAGGGTACAGAACGAGATTGTGCACGCGACAATGAACCGGCAGGGCGTGGCGCTCCAATCAATTTTGTGCCTTGATCCATAAGTTTCCCGGCGGCTTGTCCTTGACGGAAACCGGCGCGCAGCCGGCGCACTTTCCGGTTGACCACGATCGCAGCACCGCACGAGGATGCGGCGCGAGCAAGGTCTGATGCGCGGCCCGACGGGCGTGCCCGTACCGCAATAGCGAAGTTCCCATGCCCCTACTGAGCTCTCGTCCCAGGCGGCGCGACGCGCTCGCCATCGGCGCCGCACTCGCGTCGCCTACATGCAGGATCTCAACATTCGAACCGGCATCCAGAAGTCGATTCTGCCCTACGCCCAGGTGGCCGACAAGTCGCTCGCGCTGGAGACGCAAAAGCTTGCCGGTTGATACCCGCGCTCACGGGTAAGCTCCGCCGCCCCGGCGCGGATTGTGATCGGCGGC